>OCTA010000989.1_pt1 | contig 26535 bp, 20 predicted proteins | sample 1538991 | NCBI WGS metagenome assembly OCTA01 (sample SAMEA3539302, study PRJEB22396) | soil metagenome | biome: tundra; feature: field; material: soil | place: USA | collected 2010-05 | depth 0.15 m | reverse complement strand
GTGATCACCCCGTTCGAGACCTTGCGGATGCGGTTGTTGCCGAGGTCGGCGATGTACAGTTCGCCGGCCGAATCCACGGCGACGCCCGAGGGATTGCTCAATTCAGCGCTGGTGGCCGTGCCGTTGTCGCCGAGCGGGTTTCCGTTTCCCGCCACCGTGGTGATTACCCCGTTCGAGACCTTGCGGATGCGGTTGTCCCCGGTGTCGGCGATGTATAGGTCACCTATGGAATCGGCGGAGACGCTGGAGGGACCGTTCAACTGGGCGCTGGTCGCAGGCCCGTTGTCCCCGAGCACGCTTCCTCCGCCCGCGACCGTGGTGATTACCCCGTTCGAGACCTTGCGGATGCGAGAGTTGCCCTCGTCGACGATATACACGTTGCCGGCGGAATCCACAGCGACGCCGGAAGGGCCGTTCAACTGGGCGCTCGTGGCCGGACCGTCGTCGCCGCTATAGCTTGGCGTCCCGTTGCCCGCCACCGTAGTGATCACCCCGTTCGAGACCTTGCGGATGCGGTTGTTGCCGAGGTCGGCGATGTACAGGTTGCCGGCGGAATCCGCGGCGACGCCGGTGGGGCCGTTCAACTGGGCGCCGGTGGCAGGGCCGTTGTCCCCGAGCACGCTCCCGCCGCCGGCCACTGTGGTAATGACCCCATTCGAGACCTTGCGGACGCGGTTGTTACTCGTATCTGCGATATAAAGGTTGCCGGCAGAATCCACGGCGATGCCGTAGGGACCACCTGAGTAAGGACCCAACTGGGCGCTGATGGCCGGGCCGTTGTCGCCGCTGAATCCGGAGTTCACGTTACCCGCCACGGTGGTAATGAACCCGTTTGAGACCATGCGGATGCGACAGTAGCCCGTAAAGAGCCCTCGGGTCGCCTGACAGTCTGCGATGTACAGGTTGCCGGCGGCATCCACGGCCACGCCCTGAGGGCCGGCCAACCCGGCGCTGGTGGCCGGACCGCTGTCGCCGCTGTACCCCTGGATCGCGTTTCCCGCGACGATAGTTAAGACGCCCGTTGTGGCATCCAATCGCAGGACAACATTGTTCCCATTCGTGAAAAAGAGGTTTCTCGCACTGTCTATCGCAACGGAACTCGGCGCCTGGAGGCTGGCGGACGTTCCCGGAACATTCTGGGGCCCGCCACCGGCAAACGTCTGAATGGTGTAAGGGGAAACGATGACCTGACCAAATGCGCTACACGAGAGCACCGATGCGAGAACCGCGGCAGTGAACAGGCGCACGGGGAACCTCCTTGGCGGTCCATATAGTGTGCAATTGCCCTACCAGGGGAGCCTGTTAAAGATGAACGGGTTAGGATCGGAGCGACGCCTTGGGCTGGGTTCCCTGGATATACGGGTGAGGCAGTTCGTCCCAGAAGCTGGGCGGTGATATTGGCCAGTGAGCCGGGCAGATTCACGATGGCGCCGCCCGTCGAACATCCCGCGCCGTACCAACGGATCCCTGAGGGTTTTCCGGTGGTGAAGGCGGCAGGGCGCGAAAAACGGGAATGTGGGAAACTGGCCCGAGACGGCGTTCCGCAAAGCGATAGCCGTTGATGAATCCGCCAGGAATCCTGTGGGTGGTTGCCGGGGCATCCCAGGCCAGAAGTCCCGAATTCGGGGCATCTAGCGCCGGGATACTGCTCTGTGCGCTGCAACGCCGGCTTCGGTCCGAGTCCGGAAGGCGCGCTGAAACGCGCGAATCGCCGCCTGTTTGCGCTGCCATTGCACCGCGGTTCACCATGGAAACCACCGCGCATCAGCGTGCACCAGCGTACCTCGCCCCGCCCCTGCCGTTGCGGGACGGCCACAGTTACACATATACTGTGTAAATGAAGAACATCACCCTCAGCGTAGACGAGGACGTGCTGGCCGCCGTGCGCCGCCATGCCGCCGAACACGACCGCACCGTCAATGCCTTGGTCCGCGACTACCTGACGAATCTGGCCGCTCACGAGGACCGGGCAAATCGCGCCCGGGCGCGATTGCGGCAATTGAGCGTGCAATCTAAAGGGCGGCTTGGAAAGAAAACGTGGTCCCGGGGAGATTTGCATGGCCGCTAAGGTCTTTTTCGATACGAACGTCCTCGTGTACGCGGCTGTAGGAACCGGCGGAGACGAACCCAAGCGGCGGCGCGCACTCGATCTGATCGAATCGGAGGACTTTGGCACCTCGGCTCAAGTTCTGCAGGAGTTCTATGTGACGGTGGTAAGAAAGGCGTCGCGCCCGCTCTCCGCCGTACAAGCCATGGAATGGATTGAGCAATGGACGGCGTTTCCGTGCAAGACCGTTGACCATCAATTGGTACGTATCGCTATCGAGCGGTCCGAGCGATACTCGATTTCCTATTGGGACGCGGCCATTTTGGCGGCCGCCGAAGCGCTGGGGGCTCCCACGGTCTATTCCGAAGACCTGAACGATGGACAGCGATACGGGCAGGTGCGAGTTATTAATCCTTTCCGTTGACTCGTCCTTTGTACGTGCTACTCCCACGGGTTCACGCCGGCAGGCGCAGCCGGGCAATGCAGCCGGGCGCCTCGGCCCGATTCTCCAGGGTGAGGGCGCCGGCGTGGCCTTCGGCGATTTGCCGGCTCAGCACGAGTCCGATGCCCGATCCTCCCGGCTTGGTCGTGAAGAACGGGACGAACAGATTGGCCGTTCCGGAAAGGCCCGGGCCGTCGTCGGTCACCCAGATCTCGACCATGGCGCCGTCGCGGCGCCAGCCCGCCCGAACCGCGCCGTGCGTGGCCAACGACGCGTCGGCCGCGTTCCGAAAGAGGTTGATCAGCGCCTGCTCGATCTGGTCCGGGTCGCCCTGGATGGTGACGGGCGGGCCCGCCTCCACCTGAACCGGGATGCGCGTTTCGAAGCTGGCGGCGCGGCTCACACACTCGGCGACGCCCAGCGGCTGCGGCTGCGGACGCGGCAGCTTCGCCAGGCGCGCATACGCGCCGATGAAACGGCTGAGGCTCTCCGAGCGCGACGTGATTACGTTCAGCCCTCGCCGCATGTCGTCGCGCCAGTCGTCCGGCAGGGGGTCGCGCGCGAGAATGCTCTCCAGGCTGCCGGCGATGGATTTGATGGGGGTCAGCGAGTTGTTCAGCTCGTGGCCGAGCACGCGAACCAGGCGCTGCCAGGCCTGCAATTCCTGCTCGCTCAAGGCCTGGGTCAAATCGGAGACTACCAATAGCTCGAGCGGCAGGCCCTTCTCGCGGATGCGGGTGCGCCGCACGCCCCAGCGACCCGCGCCGCCGGGGAATACGCCCTGGAAGGTGCCATGCGGCGGACCTTCGAGGCACCCCGCCAGGCGCAATTCCGCGGCCGTTTGTCCCAGCAGGCGATCGGAGGGGGCGGCCAGCAGCCGTTCGCCGGCGCGGTTCACCAGGCGAAGGCGCTGGCGCTCGTCGAAGGCCAGCACGGCCACGTCGATCTCGCGCATCACAGTGCGCAGCAGGGTGGTGGCTTCCATGGCGCCGAGGCGCTGCTCGCGCAGGGCGCCGCCCAGAGTATTCACCTCCCGCATGACCTCGCCCAGGGCGTCGTCGGGGCGGGGAGAACGGCCGCGAACGGAGAAATCGCCCTCCCGCAGCGCAGCCAGCAGGTTGGAGAGGGTTTGCAGGGGAAACACCACCCGCTCCCGCGCCGCCATGGCGAACCCCATCCACGCGCCCACAATCAGGATGGTGAGCGTCCACTTCGTTGGGGAGGTGAAATCGCCGGCCCAGAGGATCGCCACGGCGGTCGCGGACCCCGGGAGTCCGCACAGAATGGCCAGCAGGACCACACGGCCTTCGTGGCTGAGGCGGGCGGGCTTGCGCCCCCCGGCCCCCGTTCCCGGGCTCCCGGCCCCTGTTTTCATAGTCCGTATCTTTGCAGACGGCGGTACAGGGCGCTACGGCTCAGGCCGAGCGCGTCGGCGGCGTGGCTGACGTTGCCGTTGAAGCGCGCCAGGGCCTTCTTGATGAGCAAGGCTTCCACGTCTTCCAGGCTCATCTCTTCGAGGCGAGGCGGACCCTCGCGGCCGGCGCGGAGTCCGAGGTCGGCGGCCCGGATCGCATCGCCCTGCGCCATCAACGCGGCGCGCTCCACGGCGTGGTCCAATTCGCGCACGTTGCCCGGCCAGGGGTGCTCCAGCAGAGCTTTCATGGCCCCCTCATCGAAGCCGGTGATGGACTTGCGGTAGCGCTCCGCGTGCTGGCTCAGGAAGTGCGCCGCCAGAAACGGGATGTCCTCGCGGCGGTCGCGCAGGGGAGGCAGGCGAAGCTCGATGGTGTTCAGCCGGAACAGCAAATCCTGGCGGAAGCGGCCCTCCGCCACTTCAGTGTGCAGGTCGGCGTTGGTGGCGGAGAAAACGCGGACGTCCACGCGCCGGGTTTTCGAGGAACCCACGCGCTCGAATTCTCCGGTCTCGATGGTTCGCAGCAGCTTGGCCTGAAGTCCCCGCGAAATGTTGGCGATCTCATCCAGAAACAGGGTGCCCCCGTCGGCCATCTCGAAGCGGCCGACGCGGTCGGACTTGGCGTCCGTGAAGGCGCCCTTGACGTGTCCGAAGAGCTCGCTTTCGAAGACGCCTTCGGCCAGCCCGCCGGTGTTCACCGTAACCAGCGGCCGCGCGCCGCGCAGCGAAACGGAATGCAGAGTCTGCGCCACGAGTCCCTTGCCGGTTCCGTTCTCGCCGGTGAGGAGCACGTTGGCGTCGGAGGGCCCGACGCGTGAAATCACGTCGAGCACCGGCCGCATGGAGGCCGCATGCGCGATCAGCCGCGGAAACCGCTCGGCGCGTAGAGCGCGGTTCTCGGCCTCCAGCCGCTGGCCATTCCGCAGCGCCCGGCCCAGCTCGATCTGGGTTTTGAGAATCGCCGAGAGGCGCGCATTGTCCCATGGCTTCTGAATGAAGTCGCGGGCGCCGCTGCGCATCGCCTCGACGGCCAGTTCCACCGAGCCCCATGCCGTCATGACGACCACCGGCACGGTGGAATCGAGCGCCTGGATGCGGTTCAGCAAATCGAGACCCTCCTGGCCGGAGGTGGTATCGCGGGCGTAGTTGAGGTCCATCAGGACGACGTCGAAATCGCGCGACTCCAGGGCGTCGATCACGGCCGCCGGCGAGGTGGCCGCTTCGGACCGATAGCCTTCGCCCTTCACCAGAAAACGGAGCGCTTCCAGAACGTCGGCTTGGTCGTCCGCAATCAGGATCGTCGGCGTGCGCGAATCGGAGGGTTTCATCAAACCTCTATTGGTACCGCAAAACCAATCCGAAAGGGCACTCCGGGCGCCAAAGGCATCTATCGAAAAAATAAGGTCTTATCCGGCGGCCGGCAAGCGCCGGAGTGTCCGTTTACGGGACTGGCGGGACAGGCGGGCAATGCGCACTTCCGGTTTGGCTGATAGCTGATAGCTGATGGCTGATAGCTGGTTTACGGGAACAGGCGGGCGATGCGCTAATGCGCCGAGTACTGCGGCTGCGGCGGGTTGAGCGTGATCTCCACGGTCTTCTGTTCCTCTTTGATCTCAAGGATCTGGCCGTATGTCTGGTACCCCTGGGCACTCACCAGGAAGCGGATCTTACCTTGCGGGATGGACGGGATCTTGGCTTCCCCGTCCTGGTTGGTATGCAAGTCGTAGGCGATCCGAACGTTCCTGCCGAGATTGAGGGCCGAGCGCCCCTCGGTGAAGTTGACCACGACCTCGGCCTGCTCGATGGGGCGGCCGGCCTGGGTTTTCACCTGAATCAGGATCTTGGTCATCGGCGTCTCGCCATAGGCGGCAAAAGCCCACAGCAGCAACACCGGCGGAAGGAGAAAGCGGAAAAGCGTTCCCGGCATGCGCATAGTCCGATTATAGTCCTGGTGTGGTATGATCGTAACTGCTATCTGCCAGTCGCTGCCGTATGGGGGCGCAACGGATTCGACGGGATCGAATCGTGGTGGGGAGGCGTGCCGGGTTCCGAGCTCCCGTAAAACGATCGGAAAACATAACTGCCAACACGCAGTTTGCATACGCTGCCTAAGTAATTAGGTAGCCGCTCCAGCCGCTGAGCCCGCGCGGCGGTGAGTGAGCGTCATTTTGCGGGATAGGCCAAAGGCTTCGGTCCGGAGCCGGCGGTCGAGATCTAATCGGGCTAGGCCGCCGCCGCGCTCGCCGGTTCTGAAGCGGATGGCCGAAATCTTTTGAGCCGGATACGCACGTAGGCTCTTCATTGCGGGCTTTCTCGGACGGGGGTTCAACTCCCCCCGCCTCCACCATCCATATTGCATCCATTCCAATTGACTGCCGGCAAGATCGGACAAGACCGTTCTTGCAGTCCCGGGTTTCGCGCACCGCCCGTTGCCCTGCCTCTTGTTCTGGACTCAGATGTGGGCATTGAGTCTGATGCACTCCGCTAGATATCATTGAGATCTTAAATGCAACGTACCGCTACCGCCGCGCTGCTCCTCTGGGCTCCCGCGCTCTTCGCGGCCGATTTCTACGTCGACTGCGCCAAGGGAAGCGACGGCGCCAGCGGCCGCGACCCCTCCTCGGCTTGGGGAGCCCTGACCAAGCTGAACCAGACGGAATTCTCTCCCGGCGATTCCATACGGCTGAAGCAGGGTACAACCTGCGAAGGCATGCTCTGGCCCAAAGGCTCGGGCGCCCCCGGGCGCCCGATCACGCTCGAAGGCTACGGAGAAGGCGCGCGGCCCATTGTGAACGCCAAGGGCCAGGCCGCGGCTATCCGATTGCAGAACCAACATGACTGGGTGATCCGCGGCATGGAAGCCACCGGCTCCGACGAATATGGGGTCTACGTGAGCGGAAGCGGCATCCAGCGGGTGAGTCTCATCGACTCCACGATCCACGGCGTGAAGTCCGCCGGTCCGATGAAAGCCAAGACTTCCGGCCTGGTGGTGTTCGACGGAGACCTCGAAGACATCGTCGTCGATGGCGTCACCGCATACGACACGAACCGCTGGGCCGGCATCATCCTGCAAGGCCGGGGCCGACCGGGCCGCGTCGCGGTCCGCAACTCCGTCGTCCACCACGTATACGGCGACGGCATCGTGCTTTTCGCGCTCCAGGACGGAGTGATTGAGCATTCGGCCGCCTGGTACACCGGACTGGAACCGAGTTACTCCATCGGCACGCCCAACTCCATCTGGACCTGGAGCTGCATCAACTGCATCGTCCGCGAAACCGAGGGCTTCTTCAGCGATTCGCCCGGCGTCGATGGCGGCGTTTACGACATCGATTGGGGAAACAGCGGCAACTTGGTGGAGAACAACTACGGCCACGATGCGCAGGCCTATTGCGTGGCGGTCTTCGGCGCCGGTTCGGTCACTTCGGCCAGCGAGGTGCGCGGCAACGTCTGCGCCGGGAACGGCCGCAGCCCGCGAGCGGCCCTGCGCCATGGCGACGTTTTCGTCTACACGTGGAACAGGGGTTCGCTCGACGGCGTGCGCATCCACGACAATACGTTCCTGTGGGACCCGTCCATCGACAGCCCGGTGCTGAAGGTCGATGCGGAATTCTCCGGAACGGGCCGGAACAGCTTCGACCACAACGTCATCGCCTCCGCTGTGTCCCGAATTGCCGATGCAGCCACCGGCAAGATGGCGCTCGAGGCGAACCAGAACGTCTCCGCGGACTCGATCCTGCGCGCCCCGGAACCAATGCCGCTGCCCCCGGATTTGGCCGCCTACCACATCGATTGGCAGGCGTTGCGTGGGCATTACGCTCTGGTGTATTCCCTCGATCAGTCGCCGGAATCGCGGAGCGAGGGCGTGGTGATCGAGAGCGCGAGGCTTCAGTACGCCCGGAAGGGGCTGGAGCTGCGGGACGCTGCCAGCGCCGGCGGCTCCGCTCCCCAGTACAAGGCGCCGCGAGTCCTCCTGCTCGACCCGGAGGGCCGCATGCTATACCGTTGGGAAGGCTACGCTCCGGCCAAGGAAATCGTCTTCGCGCTTCGCAAGTTGCTTGGCCCGCCGGCGATGTGACCTCGACACGGGTACAATTCGGTCCTTCAGGAAGCCTTAGGAACCGCGCAAAAATAAACTCGCAACGCCGACGTGGCGCGGACTCTCAGTCTGCCGCGTCCCGACTCATCGGGACGCGCTTTGGTGCATGTCCGGCGGGCGTCCCGATGAGTCGGGACGCGGCAGGCACGAGTGCCTGCGCCACGGGGCCAAGCAGCCAAATGTGAAGTTATTCTTGCGTGGTCCCTTAGACGCTCGGCGCCTCCCAGTCTTCCCACTGCAAGCCCTCGACTCTGGCGAACTCGCGCGAATTCGCCGTAACGAGGATCGCATCATGCGCCAAGGCTATGGCAGCAATCATCAGGTCGTTCGGCCCGATCGGCGTACCGTGCCGCTCGAGTTGCGCCCGGATTCGGGCATACTGGTTCGCGGCGCGATCATCGAAAGGAAGCGACTCGAATGGCTGGAGGAACCGGTCAAGCCTGGACCGCGTTTGCTGGGAGGCGCGACTTTTAGCTGCGCCGAAGAGCAGTTCTGCCTTTACGACTGAGCACAGCGACACGCTGAGCGGGTCACTGCGTTCCAGCCGAGTCTTGATGGCTTGTGACTGTCCGTTTAGGTAGCGAATGCAAACGTTCGTATCGAGCAAATACCTCAACCGAGCGGCTCTCTGCATTCGAATTCGGCTTGAGACGGACGCACCAACGGAGAATCCGCAAAGACGCCATACGTCTCCGTGAAGAAGCCGGCCGGCCACAAGGTGGCCGCTTCCGCGATCGAACGTACGAGCACCACGACCTCAACCTCAGATTCCGGCAGATCGGTCGCGAGGTGGATGTCCAATGTGCCGTCGGGGTTGACGCGAGTTTTCATTGGGATGGTCACCATACGCGCGGCTTCTTTACCATCATGGCACAAGGGGCGCGTCAAAATCGGACCGCGAGGCGCCGGTCCGGCCCGGCTTATTCGTATTCGCGCGGCCACTGCGGTTTCGTAAATAGCCCGCCGTCCACCCAGATCGTCTGGCCCGTGATGAAGGCGGCCCCGTCCCCCGCCAGGAAAGCCACGGCGCGCGCCACGTCTTCGGTAGTGCCGATGCGTCCGAGTGGCGCAAGCCCGCCCCACGCCGCCGCGTAGTCGCCGGTCTCCTGTTTGGTGCGCTCGATTTCAATCGCGCCCGGCGCGACGCAGTTTACCGTAATGTTATAAGGCCCAAGCTCCACCGCGGCGACTTTGGTGAACATCTCGATGCCGCCCTTGCTGGCCGTGTAATCCACCAGTTTCGGAAATGGGACTTTATTGCAGCCCGATCCGATATTGATAATGCGCCCCCCACCGCGCACCCGCATGTGCCGGCCCGCGCGCTGGGTACACAGGAAACAGCCTTTGAGGTTCGTGTCGATGACGCGGTCCCACTCGCACTCCTCCAGTTCGAGCAGCGGTTTGAAGGTCTGCACGCCGGCGTTGTTTACATGGATGTGCAGACGGCCGAACCGGCGGAAAACCTCCTCGAACATGGCCTCGACATCGGCGGCGCGCCCGACATCTGCGTGGACGGGGAAAGCGCGGCGTCCAATCCCTTCGATGGCGGCGGCGGTCGCATCGGCCCCGGCCCGGTCCGAATGGTAGTTCACCCCGACATCGCATCCCAAGCGCGCCAGTTCCAGCGCGATCCCTTTCCCGATTCCTTTGCTTGCTCCGGTGACCAGGGCCGTCCTGCCCTCAAGATCGGTTGACATCGTTCTGCTCCGCTTTCCTTCCTTCTCCGCGCCCGATTCGCCGCAGCCTGAGCTTTCCTCACTTCGCAAAAACAACCACGGCGACGACTGCGGCCGCCGGTTATTCGATCGTCACGGGAATCGTGACGGTGGACTGATCGCCGCTGACCGTGTGGGCCGTAATCACCAGGCGGATTCCGTTCAAATCCAGGCCGGCGCTCTTGGCGCCGGAGGGCGCCGTCAGGGTGATTTTCGCCGTCTGGCTCTCTCCGCCGCTGAAATCGACCACGGAAGGATTGAGAGGATTTCCGCTGTCGATGGTGCACGGCATGTTCAACGTCCCTCCGGCACAAGCCAGGTAGACGCGCCCGGTTTCGCGAGTGGCGTGGAGATCGATGGTGGCGGCGCCGGCCGTGCCCGTCTTCACGTGGAGTGGTGCGGCCGTCATGTCGGGACCCTTCACCTGGCCGGTCTTGTACACCCGCACATAGTCCACCAGCATGGTGGCCGGACTCGGAGTGGTGGCGTCCGGCGGGCCAGGCCATCCACCGCCCACCGCGACGTTGAGGAGGAAGTAAAAGCGGTTGGGATCGTTGAATACCCATCGCCCATCGGTGGGAACGTCGTTAGCGGTCCGAATGAAGTAGGGCGAGCGCCAATCGTCCACGTACATCTGGATCATGAACGGCGACCAGATCTCTCCGTAGACATGACAGCTCGAATCGTCTACCCTGCCTCCATTCGGCAGAGTGACATCCGCGCCAAGGCTGAAAAGGCGCCGGCCGGTCCCGAGGGCGCCATGAATCGTGGTCTCGACGACGGTAGGTCCAAGCCCTCCAGGCTGTCCCGATTTGGGCACGTTCTCCATGATGTCCATCTCGCCGGAGAAGCCCGGCCCGACGGTCCCAAGCAACCAGAAGGCCGGCCACAGGCCGGCGCCGGTCGGAAGCCGCATACACGCTTCCAAGCGCCCGTATTGAAAATCCTGGATTCCCAGCGTCTTGAGACGCGCGGAGGTCCAGGTTCCCGTCGGAGCGGGGTCGGGACTGGTTCGGAGGGCCTGGATCGCGAGGTTTCCTTGGCCGTCCTGGAAGACATTCGGCTTGTCGGCCTGGCAGGGGGCCTCCATTTCCGGTCGGCAGTAAGTCTCCAACTCCCGGTTGCCCCATTTACCGGCGCCGAAATCGTAGACCCACTTCGTAGCGTCAGGAGGCGTGCCGGCGACTGTGGCGTTGAATTCGTCGCTCCAGACAGGATCGCCCCAGGTTTGCGCTTGGCAGCGGCTGGCCAGCCCGAGCCACGCGATGGCCATGGCGAGCCCACAACGCAGGACCGTGTCGAGAGGATCCGTCCTCCGGGACACGGGCATCGACGAATGTCCATTCCGCATTTGTCCGATCATATCCCTTTCCGGAAAGCCTCGGCTGCCCCATTAGACGCGCACGGCGGCGAGGCGCCGCTTGCATTCGTCGAGCATCTCGGCGGTTCGGGTGGCGCCGGACCTCGATACCCCGATGGCGCGCACTTCGAGCAGCGCATCCAGCGTGCGGACGCCGCCGGCGGCCTTGATGCGAACGTTCGGAGGCGAGTGCCGGCGCATCAGCTTGAGGTCCTCGAGGGTGGCGCCGCCGCTGCCGTAGCCCGTCGAAGTCTTCACGAAATCGGCTCCGAGCTCCGCGCAGATCTCGCACAGCCGGATCTTGTGCGCGTCCTGTAGATAGCAGTTTTCGAATATGACCTTTACGATCGCGCCGGCCTCGTGCGTAGCTTGCGCCACGGCCTGGATGTCCTCGCGAACGAAGGTCCAGTCGCCGCTGAGGACTTTGCCGATATTCACGACCATGTCCAGTTCCGTGGCGCCGTCATCCAGCGCCTGCCGCGCTTCGGTGAGCTTCACGGCCGTCTTGTGTCCCCCGTGCGGGAATCCGATTACGGTACTCGCCGCCACGGCGCTGCCCGCCAGCAACTCCGCGCACCTTCTGGCGTAGTATGGCTTGACGCAGGCCGACGCGACATCGTACTCGCGCGCAAGGCGGCATCCCGCTTCCAGCTCCGCGTCGGTCATAACAGGGTTGAGAAGGGAATGGTCGATCATTTTGGAGATGTCGAGGTAGGTGTAGTCCATGGATTGGCTCGACCTCCGTTATAGCAGTTGGCCGGGGTGGTGCGCGACATGGAAGTGGCAGGTACGCAGCTCCTTGTGGTCTGGGATCGCGGTAGGGGTGCCGGTTTCCCGGCACCCCTACCGCGATCCCTTTCTCTTCGCGAGTAGCGCCACTCGGTCTGCATACGCACTACGCTCGGAAACCCGCCTTTTCCCGCGAAAACGAAAGAACCCTCCATTGCTATCGCCCACCTTGGCTGGGGTGGGCGGAAACGGTAGGACCGGCATTGTATTAAGATACGGGTATCTGAAGTTGGAACGCTGATGACCACGCGCAAAGACATCGACGACTTCCTCGGCCAGAAGCGGTTGCTGGTGGTGGGCGTCTCTCGGAATCCGAAGGACTTTACGCGAACGCTGTTTCGCGAACTGCGGGGGAGGGGATACGACGCCATCCCCATCAACCCGGAGTTGCCCGAGGTGGATGGCGTGCGGTGCTTCGCACACGCCGCGGAAGTGGCTCCGCCGGCCGAGGGCGCGCTCTTGCTGACCAAACCATCCGTTACCGATCGAGTGGTGCGCGAGTGCGCCGACGCTCAGGTGCGGACGGTTTGGATGTATCGTGCGGTGGGCGCCGGAGCGGTAAGCCGCGGCGCGGTGGAATTCTGCCGGTCGCGCGGCATCCGGGTGATCGAAGGCGAGTGCCCGTTCATGTTCCTGCCGAACGCCGGCTTTCCGCACCAGTTCCACGGATTCTGCCGGAAACTGCTCGGCACGTATCCGCGCTGATGGGCGCTGGTCAAGTTTCTTTGCGCCGCGCCGCGCCGAGGACCTCCCGCAATTTCCTGGCCAGGGACTCGCGGCTGAAGGGCTTCGCCAGGAATTGCACCCCTTCGTCCAGCACGCCGTGTTGGGAAATGGCGTTCTCGGTATAACCCGAGATGAAAACGACTTTGATGTCCGGCTGGCTGTGCCGCAGTTCGGCGGCAAGCTGCGCGCCGCTCATGTTTGGCATCACCACGTCCGTCACCATCAGGGCGATGTGGCCGGTGTGGCTCCTGGCGATCTCCAGCGCCTCGGCGCCGCTGCCCGCCACTAGCACGTTGTAGCCTAACCGTTTCAGTATCTTGGTGGTCAGTTCCCGCACGCCCTGTTCGTCTTCCACCACCAGGATGGTCTCGGCGCCCTGGGGCGCGGCCACGCGGTCGCCGTGCAAATCGCTTGCCGGCTCGGCCACCTTCGGAAAATACAGCTTGAAGGTGGTGCCTTTGCCGAGTTCGCTGTAGACCCAAATATCGCCGCCGGCCTGCTTAACAATGCCGTAGACCGTCGCCAAGCCGAGGCCCGTGCCTTTGCCCTTTTCCTTGGTAGTGAAGAACGGCTCGAAAATCCGGCGCCTGGTTTCGACATCCATGCCGTGCCCGGTATCGCTCACCGCAATCATGACGTACTCGCCGGGATGCACGCCCATGTGCGTTTTCGCATAGGTGTCGTCGAGAGTGGCGCTGGAAGTCTCGATCGTGATCCGGCCGCCCTTGGGCATGGCGTCGCGCGCGTTGGTCGCCAGGTTAAAGATGGCCTGTTCCAGGTGCCCGGGATCGGCCTTGATGTTTCCGGCGCCGGGGCTCAGGTGCAACGAGAGTTCGACATCTTCGCCGATCAGGCGGCGGAGCATCTTCTCGGTGTGCAACAGCACCGTATTCACGTCGAAAACGCGCGGCTGCACGATCTGGCGGCGGCTGAAGGCCAGCAGTTGGTTAGTCAGGGCGGCGGCGCGGTCGGACGCCTTGAGGACCTCTTCGGCGTAGCCGCGCAGCGGGTCGAGCGCCGAAAGCTGATCCAGAATCATCTGGTTGTAGCCCGAGATGACGGTCAGCATGTTATTGAAGTCGTGCGCCACACCGCCCGCCAGCCGGCCCACCGCTTCCATCTTCTGCGCGTGCATCAACTGTTCTTCCAGCCGTTTCCGCTGGCTGATGTCGCTAACGAACGCGATGGCGAATACGCCGTCTTCGGTGCGGATGTAGCTGAGGCTCACTTCAACGGGGAATTCCGATCCATCCTTGCGCCACCCGGCCAGTTCCAGGCCGATGCCCATGTTGCGAACCCGGGGGTGGGCGAAGTAGGCCGCGCGATCGTCAGCATGCTTGCCGCGGCTCGATTCGGGCAGAAGCAGCTCGATGGGCGAACCGAGCATCTCCGCGCGGGGGTAGCCGAACATCTCCTCGGTCCTGGCGTTTGCCAGTACGATCCGGCCGGCCTGATCGACGCCGACGATGGCTTGAGAAGCGGATTCGAGCAGCGCCGGAACCATGTGCTCGCTCGCTTGCAAGAGACTCGCAATGTCCTTCCGGACCGCCGCGCCAGTCCCGCCGGATTGGCCGGATTTGGGTCTACCCATGACCGCATCCCCTCATTCAGGCCTCATTGTGACAGATTCGGGCGGGAATGCAAATGGGAAGCGGAGATTGCAGGCCTTCCGCCCGCGATTCCGTTCCTGGCGGCATGGAGCTATGGTTGCGTGCCGTCGGTTTTCTTTGGCTGATAGCTGACGGCTGAGAACTGACAGCTTCGGCGGCATCGCTATAGTTGCGTGCCGTCGATCTTCTGGCCTGCCAAGGTGTTCTTGAGCTCGCCAAAACGGAAGGAAAATAGAGGGCCGAGGACCGCCGCCAGCCTGGCCCGGAGACCCGCGCCGAAGCCCTCATACTTGCTCAGGAAGACGGCCCGGCCTAGCAGGAAGTCGGCGCGCTCGGCGGCGGAATAGCCCTGCCTGCCTTGGTGGCGCGTCCTGACGGACGGGAGCAGCAGAATCTTCTTCGACGCACGCCGGATCTGCATGGCCAAATCGGCGTCGGCCCCGAATTGTCCATAGTGCTCGTCGATCTGGCGGACCGCCTTGATCACGAAAACCCGAATCATGAGCGCGGCGCCGCGCGGGAACTCCACCGCCACCTGCTCGCTTCCGGAAGGGTCCGCCGGACGGTATTCGCCATCGGGCGGAAAACTGCCGAATTGGGGGGCTGGCCGGCCCTCCCCATCCACCAGCAGCGGGCAGACCGCGGCCGCATCGGGATTGGCGTCCAGCGCTTCGGCCAGCCGGAGGACCGTGCCAGGCTCCACCTCGGAGTCGTCATGCAGGAAGAGAACGTACGCGGCGTCGGCGGCGCGCCAGCCGAGATTCAGCGCCTTGGTCAGACCGAAGTTCTTGGGCAGCCGGATGAACTGCGCCTTGGGGAAATCGGCGTCGAGTTGCGCGCTTCCGTCCCGGGAGCCGTTATCGACGACGATGATCTGAATCGTCTCGCGGCCCTCGGATTTCTCCAGGGATTCCAGGCACCGGCGCAAGCACGCCGCGCGGTTGTGCGAGACCACCACGACGGATGCCCGCGGCGGCGGCTTTTCTCGATCCGAGTCGATCTGGGGCGTCAAGCCAATAGCATAGCGCGGGGCGCCTGAAAGAGTAGTGTCTGAAACGTGTGTTGATTGCGGATTGCAATAGCCTTGCTGTTCGATCCGGCCTTGCCTCGGCAGTGGTCTATTGGACATGGGAGGATCGCGCACCCGTAGCGCAGGCACTCCTGCCTGCCGTGTCCACACTCGTGTGGACACGTTCTGGAGTGGTCCCCTTCGGTGAGACACGGCAGAAAGTGGACACTTGCGAATCTCCGCCCGCCGCCCCGAAAGCCCGCCACGTCCGTCCCACCCCCGCGTGAGCATTTTCGAGAGTGTCGTCCGACACCCTCCAGCACACGCTCCAAGAGCCGCAAGCGCCGATTCGGAGCCGCGAACGTCAGAGAGCGGATGCGCAATTACTTATGACGTTCTGTTTAGTTCAAGTTCCGATTGCTGAAATCGGGAATTAGGTACTCACGGATTTCGCGGGCAGAGTCCTTGCCAGTGTCCGCATCGAAGCACTTCCATTCCCGGACCCTCACAGGCGGATGAGGCTCAGCTCCAGGATGTCCGGATTTGCAGTGCGCACCAGTTGAAGAGTGGCCTCCGAGGGGATGGTTTCGAGGTTGACTCGGGCAACGGCCGCTTCGGCGCCTTCGAAGACCACATTCTCCATTTCCTGAACGTTGATCTTCGCCGCACTGATGGCATCGAGCACCGATGCAAGCACGCCCGGCCGGTCGAGATGCCGCACCACCAGCGCACAGGTGGCGGGCGTCTTTCGGGCAAGATTCACGACATTCGGCGCTTTGCCGGTCTCCTGGAACATGCGCACAATCCGTACCGCCTCCGCCGCAATGGCCTCCTGCGCCTCTTCGGTGGACGCGCCGATGTGGTGAGTGCCGTAGATCGCCGGCGTCTGTGCGATCTCGCTGGTGAACTCGCCCGTCGCGCCGGCTGGCTCTTGGACGAAGACATCCAGACCCGCGCGAATGCCCTTCTCCCGAATCGCGGCCTTCAGCGCTTCCTCGTCGACGATTTCGCCACGAGCCGTGTTGATGAAGTAGGCGCCCTTTTTCATCGCCGCAAAAAAGCCGGCGTCGCACAGCCCGCGCGTTTCCGGCCCCAGAGCAAGATGCACGCTCACGATGTCAGCCGTCGCGGCGACTTCGCGGGGCGAATCTCTCCGATCGATGCCGAGCGCTTCCGCTCTTTCCGCGCTGAGACTGCGGCTCCAGGCCACCACTCGCGTCCCAAAGGCTTTCGCGCGCGGTATCATCTGGCTGCCGATGTTGCCCACTCCCAGCAAGCCCAGAGTGCGGCCGAACAGCCCCCTGGCCTTCGAGAATTCCGCCTTGTTCCACTCGCCGGCGCGGAGCGAGATCACGTTGTCCGCTATGCGCCGGTCGAGCGCCAGAATCAGCGCGAACGCCAACTCCGCCACCGCCATCGAGTTCTTTCCGGGGCAGTTCGAGACGTAGATGCCCCGGCGAGACGCCGCCGCCAAGTCGATGGTATTGTAGCCGGCGCCCGCGCGGACCACCAGCTTGAGCGGTCCGGCCGCCAGCACAGGCTCGCCGACTTTGGTCGAGCGCACGATCAGGACATCCGGCTTGAGCTCGGCGACGCGCGCGGCGAGCGCCTGGTCCTTCAATCCGGGTTCACAGGAAACCTCGCACCCGAGCCCGGCCAGGCCGTCCAGCCCGGACTGCTCGAACTTGTCCGCTACGAGTACTCGCATGGGCGACCTCCCCAGTCGTCTCTCGACTCCTGGCTGCGGTACGATTGTACATCTGCCTGCCTCTGTTTCAAGTGTTTGAGTCGAATTTGTGAGTCCTGCTACCCTTAAACCGGCTTCGGCTCGATTTCAGGGCGTTACTTCCGGCGGCCAACCCGGGTGTGCGACGTAGAAGTGGATGCCGATGCGGAGCCGCGAACGTCAGAGAGCGGTTGCCGGCCAGACGCCAATGCTCCCGCTCTCTTACGTTCGCGGCTCTGCCTGACGTACTCCTACGCTAGGGTTCTCTCAGTTGGCCGGTGCTTCCATGAATCTCTGACTTCTCCGTCGCGCACCCGGCCAACCCCGCATCTGTCGGACGTTCTTCCTGCGCCGCGCGCCGCGCCCACGGCGAACTCCGCCGGCCGCGTGGAGTAGACCCTGGCCTCAGCGGCCGCTGCCGCGAGCTCTGTTGGCGCCCAGCTCTGCGGCCACCAGGCATCAAAGGGAGCGATTTTCAACCCCCCTCGATTTGTTGCATTTTGTTGCATCTTCATTATCGGCCGCTGGAGCGGCGGCTGGCGCTGCCGGGACACGTGCGCCGCCTGGCGCAAAGCGGGCGCGGCCTGGACTCATTCCGGTCCGCTGGCGCGCTACAGTGAATGTTTCCATGTCGCTCGTCGATCTGCTGCTCGGCCGCCCCCTCGCTACGGAAGAAGAGAAGGCCGAGAGGATTGGTCCGGCCAAGGGCATTCCGATCTTCGGACTGGATGCGCTGAGCTCTGCCGCCTACGGTCCCGAAGCCGCCCTGACGCTCCTCATACCGCTCGGCCTGGCCGGGGTGGCCTACATTGTCCCGATCAGCATCAGCATCATCGTTCTGCTTGGCATCGTTTATTTCTCGTACCGGCAGACCATTACGGCGTACCCGCTGGGCGGAGGCTCATACACGGTCGCGAGCGCGAACCTGGGGGTCTGGGCTGGATTGCTGGCGGCGGCCTCGCTGATGGTGGACTACGTGCTGACCGCGGCTGTTGGGATTTCGGCGGGCGTCGGAGCTCTGATCTCGGCCGTACCATCGTTGGAGCACTATACTCTGCCCATCTGCTTGGGGATTCTGCTTCTGGTAACCGTCGTCAACCTGAGAGGCGTGCGGGAGACGGGTGGGGTCTTCATGATCCCGACGTATCTCTTCATTTTCTGTCTGCTAGGCGCCATTGCAGTCGGATTGGCAAAAACGCTGGCCGCAGGGGGACATCCGGTGGCGGTCATCCCACCGCCCAAGCCGATCTATGCCACGGAAGCGGTCGGCATCTGGCTGCTGCTGCGCGCCTTCGCCAGCGGTTGCACGGCCATGACGGGCGTGGAGGCAGTGAGCAATGGAGTGATGGCCTTCAAGGAACCGCCGGACAAATACGCCCGCCTGACTCTGACAATCGTCATCGGAGTTCTTACCCTGATGCTGGCCGGCATCGCGGTTCTGGCAAAGGCGTATGGAGTCGCAGCAACTGTGCCTGGGCAGCCCGGATATCAGAGTCTCCTCTCGCAGTTGCTTGGGGCGGTGGCCGGCAAGGGTGTTTTTTACTGGGTAAGCATTGCATCGATCCTAGTTGTGCTCTCGCTGTCGGCGAATACGGCATTTGCGGACTTTCCGAGGTTATCGCGGGCCATCGCGCAGAACGGCTTCCTGCCCCATGGCTTAGCGGTGCGCGGCCGGCGGTTGGTATTCGTGCAAGGGATTTATGCGTTAGCCGTGCTGGCTGGCGCGCTGCTGATTGTATTCGGCGGCGTGACAGACCGATTAATACCGCTGTATGCGGTGGGCGCCTTTCTGGCCTTCACGCTTTCGCAGGCTGGGATGGTCATGCACTGGAAGAAGGCGGGCGCCGCTGGCTCCGGCAAGAGCATGGCCCTGAATGCGCTGGGGGCGATTGCCACGGGCGTCACCGTGCTTGTGGTGCTGGTCGCGAAGTTTACGGAGGGCGCATGGCTCACCCTACTTTTGATTCCGGGGCTGATGCTGATGATGCGGATCGTCAAAAGGCATTACGATCAGGTGGCTGAAGAAACGAAAGCCGATACGCCCGCGGACCCGAGAGATCTCAAACCACTCTTGGTGGTGCTGCCCATCGAACGATGGAGCCAGGTCTCCAACAAGGCGCTGCGGTTTGCCTGGACGCTGTCAGCGGAAATCAAGGTAGTACATGTGGATTGCGGCGAGGACACGGACGGCTTTGGGGGCCGGTGGCATGAGCTTGTCGAAACTCCGGCGCGGGAGGCTGGAGTGCCCGCGCCAGAGCTGGTAATACTGAGATCTCGATTCCGCTTCGTGATCAGACCGATCGTCGATTACGCGCTTGAGCTTGAGAAGGCCAACCCGGGCAGGCAAGTCGCCGTACTATTGGCCGAGTTAATAGAAAACCGGTGGTACTACGCTCTGTTGCATAACAACCGCGCCGAGGTATTGAGGGCGCTGATACTATCCAAGAGCGAACGCCGCATTACGGTGGTCAATATTCCGTGGTATTTGAGCGGCTAGCTTACTACTGAGCCGCGTCCCAAACATTGCGGCGTTAAGGACAAATATCGGAAGCTAGTTTCGGGCTGAAACGGGCCGGGCGGGCGCGCCTGAGGCGCGGCCGGGGGCGCGGCCGGGGGCGCGGCCGGGGACAGACGGGACGTTCGCGGTGCCGTCCACAAGGACACAGGGAGACGTTCCGTCTGTCCCCGCTCGCCCGGGACACGTGCGCGGGCGCTGCGGAATGTTGCGCAGGCCTCGAGGATCCACCGCGTCCGTGGGCCGTGATCGGCAGGCAGCCGTGGTCCCGCGAGGCGCCACTTCAACAGATAGGGCGTGACACGGCCAGGCGCCGCAGGATCTGAGCACCATTCCTAGACGCTGCGCGACCAGGCAGGATCTATTGATCGCACGACCGTTCGGGGCACACCGAGCCCGAATCGGTGGTCAGAAGGGCTGTTCTCGCCAGGAATGGGCTCAACCCGGTTTCAGGGCATCGTTTCCCACATGGGGACTTCTGGCCCGCGTTGTATACCCACGCGTCGCGCGCCATTCATCAACTTGCGCGACCCAGCACATTGCCGCCGTCAAATCCGAACCGCAACGGCCGGACATTCCGCCGAGGCCTCGCTTTCGCCGCCCGGCACCGCCAGGGCCGAAAACCGAAACCCCTAAAGGCTGCGTGCCATCCGCCCTGTTGGGGCCAAAGGAGGGAAATCCCGCAAAGCCGCATCAACCCTTAATCGGGCACGAATAGGCTTGACTCATCAGCTAGGGGTGGCGTATGATGGGGCTGCCAACAGGGTGTACCATACCCATTCGGGAGGATGGTCGAATGGACATCACGCTTACGATTCAGCGCCTTATATTCGCGCTCGATTCCATGTACAAGGACTTCGTAGACATGGCGGACGTGCGGAAGGAACCTGCTGATGAATATCGGGCGAAATTCTTGACTAGGGCGCTCGCCGCATTCTGTGTAGCATCGCTCACTGAATGCACGCCCAAGGAAGCCGGAGCGTCCATAACAGATGGATATAACGATCAGGGACTCGACGCTATTCATTTCGATGCCAGCGACAAGACCGTTTATCTTGTTCAGTCAAAATGGTCGGGTAGCGGAACATCGACTATCGACCAGGGGGATTTTGAGAAGTTCATAAAAGGGGTGCAGTTGCTCATTCTCCCTGACTTTTCTGGGTTCAATGATAAAATCAAGAGCCGCGAGGCGGAGTTAAAACGTAATCTTCTCTTGAAGTCAGATGTGAAAGTAGTCTTAGTCGTAGCTCATAGCAGCCCGCAATCTCTAGGTAGCCACGTCCAAGCATCGCTAAGCAACTTCCTGAAGGAAGAGAACAACGTTGGGGACGCCGAGGTATTCACCGCTGAAGTTTTTGACCTGAAGAGAATCTACGGCTTACTGAGCGGTTCCGGGAACGGCAAAATAAACTTCCAGATTGCATTAAAAGAGTGGGGCACTATTAAGGATCCATACCGCGCATATTACGGACAGGTAATGGTCTCTGAGATCGCAGGATGGGCCAAACACGGGAAGCCGCTTTTTACGAAGAACCTCCGATATTTTCGTCCCGCCACCGATGTCAACGAAAGCATGGACCGTACCCTAATGGATCAGCCACAGCATTTTTGGTATTTCAATAACGGCATAACGATTCTTTGCCGGAAGATAGATAAAGCGGTCGTGGGCGGAACAACGAATGAGTACGGGGTATTTGATTGCCAGGGTGTGAACGTAGTTAACGGGGCGCAAACGGTAGGTGTGATATGGGAACTAGCAAAACGCGGCGAAGCGTATGTTAATGACCTAACGGCAAGGGTTAACGTAAGGCTCATTTCGTTGCAGGGCTGCCCCGAGGGGTTTGGTACGGATGTCACGCGAGCTACTAACACACAGAACAGGATCCAACATCGTGACTATGCAGCACTCGATCCAGAGCAACACCGACTAGCAAGCGAGATGACGATGGACCAAAGGAGATATGCGTTTAAATCCGGGGATCCTGACCCTAAGCCGGACGAAGGCTGTAACATAGATGACGCTACGGTAGCGTTGGCATGTGCTAACAAAGATATTGCCCTAACGGTTCAAGCAAAACGTGAAGTCGGATTATTGTGGCTGGACATACAGAAACCCCCTTACACGACTTTATTCAATCCACAGTTGAATGCTCGCACGATGTGGCGTGCGGTCCTCGTCATGCGCGAGATTGAACGGACTTTGGAACACGCATCGGTTGAGGAGCTTCCGCGCGGAGAGTTAGTCGCGGTTCATGGGAATCGCTTTGTACTGCATCGAGTGTTCGCTGATTCATCATGCGAATATCGAGATCCCTCAATACTAGACGGGCAATTGGTTGAATCGGCATCTAAGGCAGCCAGAACGATCCTGCAGAAGCTGTCCCACTTAGTCGAAAAACGATATCACGGATCCTATTTAGCTAACGTGTTCAAGAATCTGCAAAAAAATAGAGATCTAGATGCGGAATTGTCCGGCGTTGGCAGGCAGGACAAGGTAGGAGAAAATCTAGAGTTGTTTCCGCGTGAATAAGTGTGAGACCTTTAATGGAGCTATGTGAAACTTTCCGAGGAGTACAAAGCGTTCACGAATTCTGTAGAGCACCTTATGGCTATTCCAAAAACAGAAATACTACGGCGCGAAGCGGAGTACAAGAGACAGGCCGATCTGAACCCGCGCAAGCGCGGACCGAAACGGAGGGTCAAGCTGCCTTCCGCTTCCCCCGGCCCTGCCGCTTAGAAGACTTCGCCTGGTCTTTGCGGCTCCTTGCCAATGAGTTCGGCATAGGTGAGGCGCTGCCCTGTAATCTGCGACACGGCCACACTGAACCGCTCGGAATCAGTCATGGTTTCTCCATCGGAGTGCTTGCGGTTGTTGTAGCGAAACGCCTGCTCATCGATGTACCGGAACAAATGGAACGGCTCTACGCTGACATAGGTCCCGTGCAAGCCACGCTTCAAGAGACTCCAGAAATTCTCCATCGTGTTCGTATGCACGTTGCCATTCACGTACTCCACGGCATGATTGATAACGGCGTGCTTGTAGTCTTCGCTCAGTCCGTCGTAGGACTTCAGTTCATCGCTGAAGATTGCTGCGCCAGCTTCTACGTGTTCACGGATAAGCGGCTCAAGGGTCTTCCTCTTGCGAGTATCCACGTGGCTGGCGATCACCTTGCCGCCACGCTCCACCATGCCGAATACAATCTCCTTGCCTTCGGACCCGCGACCCTGGATCTTTTCGGCCCGCTTTGCAGCGTGCATATTCCGAGCCTTGCCACCGATGAAGGTTTCATCAACCTCGACTTCCCCGCCAAGCTTTCCTCCGGTATTAACGTCCTGCAAGCCAAGCCTGATCCGGTGGAGCATGTGCCACGCGCACTTTTGGCTGATGTTGAGCGCCCGGTGAATTTCCCAAGACGAAATGCCGTTCTTCATGCTGGTCTGCATCCAGATCGCAACGAGCCACTTGTCAAGGCCAAGCGCCGAATCCTCCATGATCGTCCCAACCTTGACGGAGAATTGGGCCTTCGGGTGCCGGACCTTGCACTGCCACATACGTCGCGAAGCGACGTAGCCCACGTCCTTCGATCCACAGGTGGGGCAAACCACCCCGTTCTTCCATTCCGTCCTATGCGCCACGAGGTAGCTAACGCAGTTATCGGCGTCCGAAAAGTAGAGGATTGCGTCCTGCAAGGTCTTTGGTTCGTCCATCATAGATCACTTATAGCGGATTACGACTGATGAGTCAAGCATATTTTTGCCCTTAATCGGACCTAATCACTGAACTGAGCAACGGACCAGCAGGCCGGCCTTGGAGGGACGCCGTCTCGCCACCCTCTCCAATCCTTACTGCCTTAACGTTATGGTCCGTATCATCAGTACCCCATTCCCGTAATTCCGCAACAGAGTTTCATCGATCAAGCTACTATGTTTGCCCTTAATCTTTCGTATATCGTCGGCGTTATACTTGGCCACACCGAATCCAAGATACCGTGTACCGTCGAACAACGCAATTACCTCACCCCGTTGGAAATCGCCAATCACCTCCACAATGCCGATAGGCAGCAAATTACAATGACTGCCCAATGCACGTGCGGCACCTTCATCGATGACAAGGCCCGCGCTCCTATCCACTTCATCGAATCCGAGGCTCCGCAGAGGCCGCGCACCTTGAGCGTCTGGCGTAACGCCTAGCGTCCCACGGACTCGCCCCCGCGGTACGACATTGATAAACCGCCTTTGCTCAGATGCACTAAGCGATCGGAACCGGGCGACTAAATCAGGCCCCTTGAGACGCGCGAGAAACACATTGATCTGGCCGCGATCCAGGGTATCCGCCCACTCCAGGCTATCTAGCGTGTTCGAGAACTTCTGTTCGTTTAACCACTTATCTATCAACCTAGGCCAATCAATCCGATCGGCCAACTGTCCTTTTGGTCGATCAGGTGAGAATGTCCGCGCCAAACATCGCCGGTAGTTCAAACAAAACCGCAAGCCGTACCCTATGACTCTCAAATCCTCTTCACGGTTCACTCGGGCAATCGCCTCATCCAGAGTGCACACCGAACGGAGCAGGTCCAACCATCGCATATTCTGGCTATTTGCTGAATGGACCACTAGCATCTGCGAACCGAAGCGAAACATATCCATATTCTGTCCGCCGGCCTTCAAAATAGGAACCAGTTCGGTGAGCAGTAGCTGACTGAGATCAGGATATTTGTGGCACTGCCGGTACACTGCGTGAACAGCAACCCCCAATGCGATCCGGGAAACGAACTTTATCGTGCTCGTTATCACTTCGCGAGTGGATATATCGTACTGCGCCGTGGAAGCAAAAGCCTCTTCATAGTTAGGATGCACAAATCGCATGATCGGAGCTTTACTCCCGTACTGTTCAAGGCGATATCCTCGCTGAAGCCTGAATTGTTCCTGAAAGGACATGCCCGGCGTCGTGCCTTGAGATGGATCTAAGTACGCGGCCACTTGACCGAACCATACTCCGAGAATACCGAGGGGTTGGCTGCCGAACAAATATACCAGAGATAGTGCCAGTTTTGTCCGCACCTCGGTTGCGGCTATCTCCTCTGCAAACAGTTCCGTTTGTTCAGCACTCCTCCGCTTCAGTCTTTCGAGTAAGATCAGATCGTCGGTCACCTGCTCTGTAGAGTATATGAAATCACGAATTGCCAGTGGTGTTCTAAGATGACCATCCTTTATGTGGCTCAAGACCAGCTCACGGCAAGACGCGTTCCCATACCACGCTGCCAGGCCGGCGCTCCGATCCAAGATCTGAATCAAGGCGTCGCTGGAGTAGGAAGGCTTGACGACGTTCAATTCCTCCGTGATCGGACCAAACTTCAGGGAGGACATACTTTCTCGGCGAAACTGTTCAAATATCTCGCGTCTGGAGGTTATTATGACCTTGGCGTTTGTATCCTTAAGGCTGTCGATGAGCGGTCCAAAGATCCTCCTAAGAGTGTCTCGATGTTCAAATACCGTCCGTCCAAAGGGATCTTCGAAATATATTACGTGACGGTCCTTTGGGCGGAAGTCCTCAAGGACCTGCCTTTGCATGACTCTTTCAGTTCTCTCAAGACCGGCATACCAGACGGGCTCATAACCAAGGGCAAAATAGTGCCTTAGAAGCCTGACTGCGGTGTACGTCTTTCCGATACCTGGATCTCCGGTGATGAAAACAAGCCTGGATGTGTCGAGTGTTTGGATGAGATGTCCGTATTCTCTTGGCTCGACGAAGTAGCGCTCAATGCGAACGTATCGGTCATCTTGATGTCCAATCGCTTCACCGAAGCGGTCATCCTCAGAGGTTACTGCGGTCGACATCTCCACGACCCGAACATTCGAACGGGTATGAATTGTTCGTTTGGCCAGCGGTTGCTTGTGGTGAAGATCGAGTTCGAGAACCATTTGCCCGTGCTTAGCGGTGAGTTCACAGGCCTTCCACGGCGGATGCTCGGTCGTATATCCGGCCTTAACTAGCTTGGATGAGAATAGCTTGTCCATCATTCCAAAGACAGCCGAATGCCCATCGCCAGAGGTTGGGCAGAAGGCATTTGCGTAGATGATGTAGACACCGCTGGGGTGTTCTTCGCAGTCAATGCTCATCCTGGCGTGGTATGCTTCAGAATCGCGCTGGAATGCCGGCACAAAGAGGAAATCGAGATCCGGGCTCAAGATCTTTGCTGCTAGTGTTCTGTCTAAATAGTCGGAGCAGATCAGGACGGCGAAAGTCCCAACCTGAGAGTTCCGGACAATCGTTAGAAGTGAACCGGGCTGTAAACCCTTACCGGCAATAGGCGATGTTTCCATTGGGGCGGGTATTAGTTTCTCGGAAAACAACACGCGTCCACCCACGATGATCGGACAGCGTGAGACATAACCTTGACGGGAGGGGAAGTAGTGACTGCCTGCTATGACGACTCCGCCAGTGGCTTCTGACCAGATCTGGGCGTTCGGAATGATCTCTTGGGGGACTGACAATTCCGGCAATACGACGACGTCCACTGTAAACTGGCGAGCATGGGCGAGCGCCCGGTCGAGGTTCGCTGTGGGTTTTACCAAAGAGGATTGGAAAGCCAAGCCGTCTTTCTCTATCCAATCGTGTGCACTCCACTCTGGCTGAGCGATCAGAAGCCTCACCGACGCTGGTCGGCTTGCGTTAAGGTCGACTGTTTGAATTTCCATCGGAAGCGTCGGTCGCGATGAGGGTACTTGCACCCAATCGCCTGTCCTTTACGTGTCGTGCTCTATCATAACAGCGGGCGGGCGGCGACGTGCCACAGCGGAGCCAAGGCGATGGAGAGGCATAGAAATGGCGGATTTGCCGGCTATGGTTGCGTAGCGGCGTTAGCCCGGTAACCAAAGAGGGGAGAGGCTGTGGCGGCTCGGCGAGGGGTCAGGCATTTCACATGAGCCTGTAGTCGCCATGTCATGGAAGTGCCGCCGGACTGGAACGCCCTCGAAACGGCGTTCTGGGCGCGGCCGGGGACGGGCGCGGCCGGGGGGCGCGGCCGGGGACAGGGGCGCGGCCGGAGGGGCGCGGCACTTCCATGACATGGCGACTACAGGCTC
>OCTA010000988.1_pt1 | contig 26540 bp, 24 predicted proteins | sample 1538991 | NCBI WGS metagenome assembly OCTA01 (sample SAMEA3539302, study PRJEB22396) | soil metagenome | biome: tundra; feature: field; material: soil | place: USA | collected 2010-05 | depth 0.15 m | reverse complement strand
CCTTGGCGTTGCAGTAGACGATCGGGAAGTCGATCTGCTGCTCGTCGGCGTCGAGATCGAGGAACAGCTCATACACCTCGTCCACCACCTCCGCCACACGCGCGTCGGGCCGGTCGACCTTGTTGACCACCAGGATCACCGGAAGCTTGGCCTCCAGGGCCTTGCGCAGCACGAAACGGGTCTGCGGCAGCGGCCCCTCGGAGGCGTCCACCAGCAGCAGCACCCCATCCACCATCGTCAGCCCGCGCTCGACCTCGCCGCCGAAGTCCGCGTGCCCGGGGGTGTCGATGATGTTCAGCTTGACGTCGCGGTAGCGCAGCGAGGTGTTCTTGGCGAGGATCGTGATCCCCTTCTCGCGCTCCAGGTCCATCGAGTCGAGCACCCGCGTGGCGATGTCCTGGCCGACGCGGAACGCACCGGACTGCCACAGCATGGCGTCCACCAGCGTGGTCTTGCCGTGGTCCACGTGCGCCACGATGGCGACGTTGCGGATGTCATCTCTGGCGACGAGCACGGTTCGACAGGCTAGCGGCGTGGGGGCTCGACGCCGGAGCGGTGCATGAAATCCGACCTGCCGGGGTATCAGCCGCTCAGCAGATGTTCGCGTGCTCCGCTCACCAAGTGTTCACGTGCTCCGGGGGCGATGCAGCCAGGCTAGCGGTGCGGATCCCGACCGGAGATCGATTGTCGCCCATCCGCTGAGATCAGTGCTCGACCTTCGCCACCCACCCCACTCGATCGACGAGCCGCTCACGCGGCGCACGCTGCTGCGCTACGGCGGCTCGCTGGGGGCTGCCGTAGCCGGCGCATCGAGCGCCGGCGCGCTGTGGCGGACGGTGTCCGCCGCCGCCGGGACTGCTCGCCTGCCCGACAGCCTGCCCGACCCCAAGCGGGCGGCCGGCACGGCCACGGCCGCGCTTCCGTTCGACCACATCGTGGTCGTGATGATGGAGAACCACTCATTCGACAACCTGCTCGGCGGGCTGGCGCGATCGGGTCAGCCAAAGGCGCAAGGCCTGCGCTTCAACAGCGCCGGGGTGGCGCTCAACAGCAATCCCGGTCCAGGCGGCGCGGTGCGCTCCCTCCCCTTCCCCTCCACCGCCCAGGGCCCCCACGTCTCGCAGAGCTGGAACGCCACCCACGAGCAGATCGACGGCGGCAAGATGGACGGGTTCGTGCGCTCGGTGGGAGCTGAGCAGCCGATGGGCTACTGGACCGAGGAGGTGCTGCCGTTTCCATACTCGCTGGCGCGCACCTTCACGGTCGCCAACCGCTGGTTCGGCTCGGCCCCCTGCCAGACCTATCCCAACCGCCGCTTCCTGATGGCAGGCACCGCCTACGGCAACATCGCCACCGACAGCGAAAGCCTGAAAGACCCGCCTCCGCCCAACGGCACCATCTTCGACCGCCTGCACGCCTACGGGGTCAGCTGGCGCAACTACTTCACCGATCTTCCCGCGACGGGGATCATCCCTTCGATCATCGAGAGATACCCGACGAGCCTGGCCCCGATCGCGCAGTTCTACGCCGACTGCGCGGCCGGCAACCTGCCGTCGGTGAGCTTCGTCGACCCCGAGTTCGGCGTGCTCTCCGAAGTCGGCGCCGGCTTGGCGGGGCTCCCGGGGCTGGCCACCCTGGGCGCCAAGCTGGAAGCCAGCGGCGGCGACGAGGAGCCGCCGCAGGACATGGCCTACGGCGAGTCGTGGGCCCACTCCGTGGTCAAGGCCGTGCTGGACTCCCCGGCCTGGCCGCGCACGCTGCTGATCTACACCTACGACGAGCACGGCGGCTACTACGACCACGTCGCGCCGCCGCCGGCGATCGCTCCGGACTCGATTGCGCCGCAGCTCGGACCCACCGACGCGCCGGGGGGCTATGACATCTATGGGCCACGCGTCCCCGCGGTAGTCGTCTCACCGTACGCCAAGCCGAACGCGGTCACCAACGTAGTGCACGACCACACATCCGTGCTGGCCACGATCGAGGCCAAGTGGAACCTGCCCGCGCTCACCTACCGCGACGCGAACGCGAAGACGGTCAAGGACTTCCTCGACGTCGGACAGGCGGCCTTCCTGGAGCCGCCCACGATCGCCGAGCCGCTGAGCCCACCAACCGCCGTCGCGGCGAGTTGAACACAGGAGAGCCCATGCGAGCAGCCTGCCCCCACGATCACCACGGCCGCGCGATCCCTGGACCCGCTCGGACGCTTGCCCTCGCCGCGGTCTCGATGGCGGCCGCGCTCGCCTGCTGGGCGGCGGCGCCGGCGTCGGGCGGGCCGGCCAAATACCACACCCCCCCGATCCGCCACGTGTTCGTGATCGTGATCGAGAACGAGGGCTATGCCAGCACGTTCGGCGAACCCACCGCCGATCCCTACCTGGCCAAGACGCTTCCTTCCCAGGGAGCCCTGCTCGAGAGCTACTACGCGACCGGGCACCAGAGCAACGACAACTACATCTCACTGGTATCCGGACAGCCGCCGAACGTCGAGAGCCAGGCCGACTGCCCCGTGTTCAGCGACTTCACCGGCGCGCTGACGCTGTCCGAAGGGGTGGAGAGCGGCGTCGGCTGCGTGTATCCCGCCTCGGTGCCCAACATCGGCACGCAGATGTCCGCCGCGGGGCTGAAGTGGAAGGCCTACCAGGAGGACATGGGCAACGATCCCAACCGCGAGAGCGCCGCCTGCGGGCACCCGGCGCCGGGCGGCGTCGACGAAACGCAGAAGGCGAAGGCGGGCGACGGCTACGCCTCCCGCCACGACCCCTTCGTGTACTTCCACTCGGTGATCGACGAACCGTCCTACTGCGCCGCCCACGTGGTCGCCATGGGGTCCCCGAGCGGGACCATGCCGCCCGCCTCCCTGCGCGGCGAGACGGGGCTGGCCAAGGACCTGACGTCAGCTGCCAGGACGCCCCGGCTCTCGTTCATCACGCCCAATCTCTGCAACGACGGCCACGACTACCCGTGCACCAACCAGCCGAGTGGCGCCTCGGCGCTGGCCGACATCGACAGCTTCCTGGAAACGTGGGTCCCGAAGATCACCAGCTCGCCCGCCTTCCTCAAGAACGGGCTGCTCGAGATCGTCTTCGACGAGGCCGCCTCCTCCGACGCAACATCCTGCTGCAGCGAGGCGCCCGGCCCGGGCTCCCCGCTCCCGGGGATCACGGGCCCCGGCGGCGGCAGGGTGGGCGCGGTGCTGATCTCGCCGTTCATCAGGCCCGGAACGGTGAGCACCACTCCCTACAACCACTACTCCTCGCTGGCCACGTGGGAGTCGCTGTCCGGCCTGCCGCGGCTCGCCGAGGCGGCCTCCGTGCCGGGGATCTTCGGAGCCGACGTGTTCACCGCCGCCGGGTAGCTCCTCAGCCGCGTGCGAGCGCGGCCCGCACGCCGGTGCGCAGGCCGAAGCGCGCCAGCGCCCTGGGGTAGCGCTCGGCCGCGGCGATCGTCTCCTCCAGCGCCGCGGCGAAACGCCGCAGCTCGGACTCCTCGATGCTGAGCGCCGGCAGCGCCTTGATCACGTTCATGTGATGCCCGGCGACCTGGCAGAGGATGCGGTGCTGGTGAAACAGCGGCACTGTGATCAGCTGCGAGAACAGTCCCGGCTGGCGGCGCTCCACCCGCTCCCACAGCCTGCGAGCGCCGGCGCCCGCCGGCGGGCCGAGCTCGATCGCCCACATCAAGCCCAGGCCGCGCACCTCCCTGACGACCTCATAGCGCTCGACCAGCGGACTGGTCAGCTCCAGCAGCAGCGCACCCATCCGCTCGGCGCGCGCCACCAGATCCTCGCGCTCGATCACGCGCAGCGTGGCCAGCGCGGCCGCCGCCGCGAGGTCGTTGCCGCCGAACGTGGACCCGTGGCGCACGGCGCGCTCCATCCCGTCGAAGACGCGCTCGAACGCCCGCCGCGAGACGAGCACAGCGCCGACCGGGACGAGTCCGCCGGAGAGCGCCTTGGCGAGGCAGATCATGTCGGGCTGAAGCTCCCAGTGCTCGAGCGCGAGGAACCGCCCGGTGCGCCCGACGCCCGTCTGGACCTCGTCGCAGACGAACAGCGCCCCCGCCTGCCGGCACAGCTCCTGGGCGGCGGGCAGGTACTCGGCGGGGGGCAGGTTGACGCCCTTGCCCTGCACGGGCTCGACCACGAAGGCGGCCACATCGCCGCGCTCGAGCTCGCCGGCGAGGGCGTCCAGATCGCCGAAGCCGACCGGGTCACAGCCCGGCAGCAGCGGACCGAACCCCTCGCGAAACTCGACGTTCCCGTTGATGGACAGCGAGCCCAGCGTCAGACCGTGGAAGGCATGCTCCGCGTAGAGCACGCGCGGGCGCCCGGTGGCGGCGCGTGCGATCTTGATTGCCGCCTCGACCGCCTCGGTGCCGGTGTTGGCCGGGACCATCGCCGCCACGCTTCCAGGCGCCCTGGCCAGCAGCTGCTCCGCCAGCACGCCGCTGAGCAGCGTGACCCCGAGCTGCGGCAGGTTGCCTGTTCGCGCCGCCATCACCTCCTCGAGCGCCGCGATGGCCTCGGGGTGGTTGCGTCCGATGGCGAACACGCCGTAGCCGCCGAGCAGGTCGAGATAGCGCTCGCCGTCCGCGTCGATCAGGTGCGCGCCCTCCCCGCCACGCCACACCTTGTCGAAGCCGAGCGTGCGCAAGATCCTGCCCATCTGGGGGTTCAGGTGGCGATCGTTGAGCGCCATCTCCTCGCCGCTCCTGCGCGCGAGGATCTCCGCGACGGTCGGTGGGGACTCTCCCGGCACGCCCTGAGCCTAGCTCTCCCCATGCGAGCGAGGACGGCGTGGAAGGCGAAGTTGCCAGCAGTTCGAACAGCACCGCTGGTGGGTCGCGGACGGCTCTGCCGGCTTCCGCAGACACTCGTCGGAGCCGTGCATCTGTTTGAGCGGCGAGCGCGGCCCTCAAGCACGTGCCCAAACCGGCCGAAGCCCTCCCAATGAAGGGGAGATCCTGGCTCTGTCCGACCGAGTTGGACCGCGCCCGCGTGGTCGACGCCAACGGGCGTGTGCGCACCATTCGGATGATCGGCTCCGGCGCAGTGGGCGTGGCGCTGCTGATCTCCGCCCCCTGGCTCGGCTGGTGGACATTCGCGCTGTTCGCGCTCGCGCTTCTCAACTTCCTCAACGTGGACCGTCGCATGGACAGGAGCGCGCACCCCGAGCGGGTCAGCGTGTGCGCGATCCTGATCACGCTCGCCTTGATCGCCGCGGGCGTCGTCGCCAGCGGCGGACCGCGCAGTCCGGCGCTGCCGTGGCTGGTGCTGCCCGCCGGGATGGTGGCCGCGCGCTTTCGGCCGCAGGTCGTGATCGCGGGACTGCTCCTGACGGTGCTGGTGATCCTGGCGGCCACGCTCGGGGTCGATCCCACGGCGACGCTCCGCGACCCGGTGCCCGTGTTCACCACGCTGGCGCTGCTCGCGGGAGTGGTCTCGATCGTGTGGGCGCTCCAGGCGGCCGAGCTGCGCCACCGCAGCGAGGCCATCCTCGATCCGCTCACCGGCCTGCTCAACCGCCACGCGCTCGTCCCCCGCTTCGTCGAGATATCCCTCCAGGCCCGCCTGAGCGGCCAGCCCGTGTGCCTGCTGATGTGCGACGTGGACAACTTCAAGGCGGTCAACGACCAGCACGGCCACGACTGCGGCGACGCGGTGCTGCGCGACGTCGCCTATGCGCTGCGCAAGCACCTGCGCTCGTTCGAGCTCGTCTACCGCCTCGGCGGCGAGGAGTTCCTGGTGCTCCTGCCGGGCATCGACGCTGCGGGCGGGCGGGAGGTCGCCGAGCGCCTGCGCGCGGCGGTGGAGCAGACGCGCCCGATGGGCTGCGCGGTCACGATCTCCCTCGGCCTGAGCGCGGGCAGCGGCGAGCAGGTGGACTACGACACGCTGTTCAAAGCGGCGGACGGCGCCCTCTACGAAGCCAAGCGCGCAGGACGCAACAGGGTGCTCACGGCCCCCGGCACGGCGAACGCGCAGGCGCAGGGCCAGAGCGCCCGCGACGAGCCTGCGCGGCTGGCTGACGCGCCGACCCCGGTCCCCTCCCGGCCGGCCGCGATCGCCGGTTGACGGACGCGCTCGCCAGGGACGCCGATCGCTCGCCGGGAGGGGTCAGTTGGCGCATCGGGCGCCCGACCGCTAGAATCTCAACCCAGGGTCAGCTTTGCGCCGGTCGTACGCCGTGCACCGGGGAGCATGAGCTAGGAAGGGAGCCGAGAATGCAGGGGGCCATTACGGCAACATCCACATCGCGCATCGTTCCCGACACATCGCGCATCGTCGCCGGCATCGCCGACGATCCTCGCCAGCTGTTCCTGCGCTGGCAGCAACAGGGCGATCACGCCGCTCGTGAGGAGCTGGTGCGACGGTTCATGCCGCTCGCGCGCAGCCTGGCAAGGCGCTACGGCCGATCCTCGGAGCCGTTTGAGGATCTGCTCCAGGTCGCCTCGCTCGGGCTGCTCAAGGCGATGGACCGCTACGACGTCGAGCGCGGACACCCGTTCCAGTCCTTCGCCGTGCCGACCATCCTCGGCGAGATGCGCCGCTACTTCCGCGACTCCGGCTGGGCGGTCCACGTCCCCCGCGGCGCGCAGGAGCGTGCGCTGAAGGTCCGCGACGCGCAGGAGCGCATCGCCAACGAGCGCGGCCGCGCCCCCACGGCCAATCAGCTGGCGGAGTACCTGGAGCTCGACACCGAGGAGGTCATCGACGCGCTCCAGGCCATCCAGTCGTATGAGACCGTGTCCCTCGACGCGCCGCGGCCGGGTGCCGACGGCGACGCGGGCGCGTCCTACGGAGACTCGGTCGGCGGCGATGACGAGCGCTACGAGCTGGTCGAGCTCGACGCCACGGTCGCCGTGGCGCTCGGGCACATACCCGAGCGCGAGCGCAAGATCCTGAAGATGCGCTTTGTCGAGGACCTCACCCAGACGGAGATCGCGGACAGGGTGGGGATCTCCCAGATGCAGGTCTCGCGCCTGCTGCGACGGTCCCTGGATCAGTTGAAGACGCTGACGCGTGCGCCCGAAGAGGCGCGCTAGACGTCAACGATGCGGCCACGACCGCCCTGCGGAGCCGTCCTGAACGGGCGCCTCCAGTGCGGTCCTGTGAGATCCGGTTGCTAGCACATCGGTGCCAGAGATTCCCCACGTTCGCCTGAGCCTCTCCAACAGGGCCGAGAACGTACTGCTCGTTCGCCAGGCGCTGAGCGGCCTGGCCGAGACGGTCGGCCTCGATCCGATCGCGCTCAACGACATCAGCACGGCGGTCAGCGAGGCGTGCAACAACGTGGTTCTCCACGCCTACGGCGGCGAGGAAGGCCCCCTGGAAATCGAGGTCTACGCCTCCGCCGAGGGGTTGGAAGTGCTGGTGCGCGACAGCGGCGGCGGCATCCACCCGCGCGAGCAGCAGGCGGAGGACGTGATCGGCGGAATCGGGCTGCCGGTGATTCGCGCGCTGAGCAGCAGCGTCGAGTTCAGGAGCCTGGACGGCGCGGGTACCGAGGTCAGGATGCGGTTCGCCGCGGCCAACGCCCGCGCACTGGAGCCCGAACGCGGCGAGCAGGCTGTCTCGCCCCACGCGATCCCCCGCGAGCAGCTGGCGGCCACCACGGAGATCGTCGTCGGCCCGGCCCCGCTGGCGCGTGCGGTGCTGCCGCGCGTGCTGTGCGCGCTGGCCGCCCGCTCGTACTTCTCCACCGACCGCATCTCGGACACGCAGCTGCTGGCGGACGCGATCGCAACCCACGTGCAAGACTCGATCAACGGAAGCCGTCTCAGCGTCCAGATCACCGCGCACCCGCGCGACCTGCAGCTGCGCATCGGGCCGCTGCGGCCAGGACGCGGCGAGATGGTGCTGGAGACCGCCTCCCTCGGCGGCGTCGGCTCGGTGCTCGAACGGCTCGCCGACGCGCACCAGGTCTCGCGCGAGGGGTCCTCGGAGGTGCTCGGGCTGCGGCTCGCCGAACGCAGCTAGCCGACGAGGCGGCGTGGGCGTCGGGGGGCGCGGCGAGGGGCAGCGCGGCGAGGGGCAGCGCGGCGAGGGGCAGCGCGGCGAGGGGCGGTCCAACCGAGACGCCCGCCGGTCCAAACCGAGAGGCCCGCGTTTGAGTCACCCCATTGGACGGCGGCCACAGGGGGCTTGTGACCGCCGCCCGCAGGGTGACTAACTGGCGAGGATCATTATGCCCCGATTGCAGCGGGCCCAAACCGCCGTTTTTGACTCGGATGAGAGCGATCAAGCAGGCGGCGCTCGCGCGGCCAGACGGCAGGCTGTGCGACGACATCGCGCTGCCTCGTGCGCGCATGGCTGGCGTTGGCTAGACTCAAGCCGATTATGGGGGTCCACGATCACCTGCGGATCGGAGTTGCGCACGAGGACGACCGGGTGGTGCTCGCGCTCGACGGCGAACTGGACATGGCCAGCGCGCCGGCGCTGCAACGCGCGCTCGAGAGCGTGGAGCTGGCGGGCAAGGCGATGGTGGTGCTGGATCTCCACAAGCTCGAGTTCATCGACTCCACCGGGCTGCGCATCATCCTGGCCGCCCGCAAGCGCTGCCGCGAGCACGACCAGGAGCTGGCTGTGACCCGCGGCTCCCAGCAGGTGGAGCGGCTGCTGAGCGTGACTGGCATGGCCGAGCATCTGCGCACGGTCCCCGCGCCGGATGAAATGCGCGCCTGAGATCCGCTAGAGCGCGGCCAGGCGGCGCTCCAGGAAGCGGCGCTCAGGATCGGAGCGCACCAGCTCGAGCGCGCGCCGGTAGGCGGCGCGCGCCTCCGCCGGGCGCTCCAGACGGCGCAGGAAGTCGCCGCGGGCGGCGTGCAGGTAGTGGTAGCTGTCGAGCTCCAGCCTGTCGATCGCGTCCAGGCCACGTTGTGGCCCCTCCGCTTCAGCCAGGGCGACCGCGCGGTTGAGCGCCACGACGGGGGAGCCGGTGACGCGCAGCAGCTGCGTGTAGAGGGCGGCGATCTCAGGCCAGTCGCTACTGTCCTCCGCGTGCAGTGAGGCGATGGCGGCCTGCAGGACGTAGGCGCCCTCGCCGCGCAGCGCCAGCGCACGCTCCAGCGCGGCGCGCCCCGCGCGCATCTGCGAGCGGTCCCACAGCGAGCGGTCCTGGTCCGCCAGCAGCACCAGCTCGCCGCCGCGAAGGCGGGCGCCGCGACGCGAGTCGTGCAGCAGCATCAGCGCCAACAGCCCGAAGACGTCGGCCTCGTCGGGCATCAACTCGGCGAGCGAGGCGCCGAGGCGGATCGCCTGCGCGGAGAGCTCGCCGCGGCCGTCATAGCCCTCGTTGAAGATCAGGTAGACGACCGCCAGTACCGCTGTCAAGCGGTCGGGCAGCAGATGCGCGGGCGGGATCCGGAAGGGGATCCCGGCGTCCCTGATCTTGCGCTTGGCCCGCACGAGCCTCTGAGCCATGGTCGCCTCGGGAACGAGAAAGGCGCGAGCGATCTCATCGGTGGTGAGGCCGCCGAGCGCGCGCAGCGTCAGCGCCACCTGGGCGTCCAGCGCCAACGCGGGGTGGCAGCAGGTGAAGATCAGCTCCAGCCGCTCGTCACGGAAGGCGCTCTCCTCGGTGTGATTCTCCACGGCTTCGGGCACCTCCAGGAGCCTTGTCTTCGCCGCGAGCGTGCGTTCCCGGCGAATGCGGTCGATCGCGCGGTTGCGCGCGGTCACCACCAGCCACGCCGCGGGGTTGGCGGGCGCTCCATCGCGCGGCCATCGCTCGGATGCGAGCGCGAACGCCTCCTGGACGGCCTCCTCGGCGAGATCGAAGTCGCCGAGGAAGCCGACCAGCGTGGCCAGGACCCGCCCCCACTGCTCGCGGAAGACCTGCTCGATCAGCGTTCCACCACCGGACGCACCTCGATCGCTCCGCCCATCCGCGCGGCGGGGATGCGGGCGGCGAGCTCGATCGCGGAGTCGAGGTCATCGGCCTCCAGCAGGTAGTAGCCGCCGAGGGCCTCCTTGGTCTCGGGGAACGGGCCGTCGGTGGTCAGCGTGCGGCCGTCCTGGACGCGGACCGTGGTTGCAGTGCTCGCGTCCTGCAGCTGCGCCCCGCCGGTCACGCCGGCGGTCTGGTAGATGCCGGCATACTCGCCCATCACCGCGTTCTGTTCCTCCTCGGAGAGGCCCTCCCATGCGGATGAAGCGTCGCCCGAGTAGATCTGGAGCATGTAGTTCATGAACTGCCTCCTTGTGCGGATTGTGGTCGCCTCTAGGACGAAGTGAGCGGGCGTGGATCGACAGGTCCCCGACAGATATACCGTGCTACATATATGTTGATCTGCTTATATACATTGGATGACGAGTGCGTTCGAGGTCGTGACGGAGCCGGCGCGCCGTGAGATCCTCGACCTGCTGATCCGCGGCCCGCGGGCGGTGGGCGAGCTGGCGGCGGAGACCGGTCTGAGCCAGCCCAACACCTCGCGGCATCTGCGCATCCTGCGCGAAGCCGGCATGGTGGAGTCGCGCGCGGTGGGGCAGCGGCGGCTGTATGGGCTGCGCGGCGAGGGGTTCGCGGAGCTGGCCCGCTGGCTGACCCCCTACGTGCTGCTGTGGCAGGGCGGGCGGGACGCGCTCCAACGCCACCTCGACAGAGGGGAGTGAGCAATGCCTTGCCCGCCCACGGTCTGAGGACATCTAATCGAGGACGAAGGCGGCCTCGTCGGGGACGCACCAGGACCAGTGCTCTCCCGGCTCGATCGACTCGACCTGATCGAGGTGAGAGCAGCTGGCTGCGGCGCTCATGGGGCGGAACTGCGTTCGCTCACGATGCTGGGGATGGTAGTGACGTTCAAGCGATGCGGGCATGCGTCCGCCGATGCAAAGGCTCTACGCTTGTGCGCGTTGCCCTGGCTTTTCCGTGGCCGACGGAGGACCCCGTTGTTGAACCCGAGAGAGTGAGCCCGAGATGAGCGCCTCCGCAGTCGAGCAGCCGCAGCAGAGCCCGACCCTTCCCGAGCATGTGGACGTGCTGATCGTCGGCGCCGGCGTGTCGGGCATCGGCTGCGCCTACCACCTGCAGAGCGAGCAGCCGGGCAAGGCCTACCTGATCCTCGAGGGACGCGACGCGATCGGCGGGACGTGGGACCTGTTCCGCTACCCGGGCATCCGCTCGGACTCCGACCTGCACACCTTCGGCTACGAGTTCAAGCCATGGCTGGGCGAGAAGGCGATCGCCGATGGCCAGGCGATCCTGGACTACATCAGCGAGACAGCGATCGAGAACGGGATCGAGCGGCACATCCGCGTCGGCTACAGGGTGGTGCGCGCCGCGTGGTCCAGCGAGGACGCGCGCTGGACGGTGCAGGCGAGGCGAGCTGAGACGGGCGAGACGGTGGAGGTGAGCTGCGGCTGGCTGTTCTGCGCGGGCGGCTACTACCGCTACGACGAGGGCTACACCCCGAGCTTTGAGGGAGTTGAGCGCTTCCAGGGCCAGATCGTCCACCCCCAGCACTGGCCCGAGGATCTCGATTACGCGGACAGGCGCGTGGTGGTGATCGGCAGCGGCGCCACCGCGGTCACGCTGACCCCGGCGATGACGGATAAGGCCACGCACGTGACGATGCTGCAGCGCTCCCCCACCTACGTCGTCTCCCTGCCGGAGAAGGACCCGATCGCCAACGCCATGAAGCGCGTGCTGCCGCCCCGCACCGCCTACGCGCTCGCGCGCAGGAAGAACATCTGGTTGCAGAAGACGATCTACACCCTCAGCAGGAGCCGCCCGAAGCTCGTTCGGCGCCTGCTGCGGGCGGGGGTCAAACGCCGGCTCCCCGAGGGGTTCCCCGTAGACACCCACTTCAACCCCAGCTACGAGCCGTGGGACCAGCGTCTCTGTGCAGTCCCGGATGGGGATCTGTTCGAGGCGATCGGCTCTGGGCGCGCCTCGGTGGTCACCGACACGATCGAGACCTTTACCGAGCGGGGCATCAAGCTGACCTCCGGCGCGGAGCTCGAGGCTGACATCGTGGTCACCGCGACCGGTCTCAACCTCCTGACCTTCGGCGGCATCGAGTTGACCGTGGACGGTCAGCTCGTCGACCTGCCGCAGACGATGGCCTTCAAGGCGATGCTGCTCAGCGACGTGCCGAACTTCGCGTTCGCCATCGGCTATACCAACTCCTCGTGGACGCTGAAGGTTGACCTCGTGTGCGAGTACTTCGGCCGCCTGCTGGCGTACATGGACGAGCACGCCTACGACACGTGCATGCCGCACAACGACGACCCCACGATCACCACGCGTCCGCTGCTGGACCTCAGCGCGGGATACGTTCAACGCTCGGTGCACGAGCTTCCACGGCAGGGCTCGCGCTTTCCCTGGTCGATGGCCATGAGCTACGCCCAGGACGTGAAGAGCCTCCGCAACGGCGCGATCGAGGACCCGGCTCTGCGGTTCTCACGCCGAGCGACCGTGGCCGGAGCCTCGCCGTCACCCGTGCTGGCCGCCTGACGCTCCTCGGCAGCAGCGTCACGTTGTTGCTCGCCGGGCTCAGCCTCCGGCTCGCTTGGCGGCGTGACGGCGCGCGTAGAGCTTCTCGCGGATCGTCATGGCCCCCGGATGGCCATTACCGGGCCAGGGAGTCAGGAGCAACAGCAGTCGCGCCTGCGAGGATGCGATGACCTCGTGACGCTCCCCCGGGGCGAGCTCGACCAGCAAGCCGGCACCACCACTCACACGCTCCCCCGCCGATGTCTGAACCTCGACCTCGCCACCGAGCACCACCAGCCACGTCCGCTCGTGAACCTCGTGGTCGGAGAGGCTCTCGCCGGCCGCGAGGTCGAGCGCGATCGCACGCGCAGCATCGCTCGAGGAGAGGATCTCCGGCAGTCGCGGCTCCAGATCAAGCGCCTTCAGCTCCCAGTTGTTCACCAGCCCTCCTCCCGGTCGGTCGTGCTCGACACCATATGCAAACGCCCGCGCGTGGGGAGCCCGCGGTCCTCACCGAACGTCCGCTGGACCGAGCGCGGCCAGCAGCTGCTCGGCGATCGCGCGCGGCGAGGGAGGGCAGCCGCGGATGCGGATGTCGACGGGCAGGAGATCCTCCAGCGGGCCGGCGAGCTCCTCGGGGCTGGCGAGGATCCCGTGGCCGAGCGCGCAGTCGCCGAGCGCCGCCACGAGCCGCGGCTCGGGCATGGCCTCGTATGCGATGCGCAGCGCTGCGGCCATCCGGGTGGTCACCGGACCGGTCACCAGCAACACGTCGGCGTGGCGCGGGGAGGCGACGATGTCGAGTCCGAAGCGCTGCAGGTCGTAGCGAGGACTGGTGACGAGGCCCAGCTCGTGCTCGCAGCCGTTGCACGAGCCGGCGTCGACGTGGCGCAGCGCGAGCGACCGTGGGCGCGCAGGGCGGGTGAGCGCGGCGTCACGGCGGAGCTGGGCGAGCTGGCGCAGGAGAATGAACATCAGCGGTCCACGCAGGCGTAGCAGAGCTCGAAGCTCTTGTTGATGAGCGGAAAGTCGGGCAGCAGGCTCCCGACCGCTGCATGCGCCACGGCGGGCCAGTTGGCGTAGGAGCCGGTGCGCAGCCGCATCCGGGCGATGCGACCCGCGGTCAGCTCGACGGCGGCGAGCGTGGCGCCGCGCGGGCTCTCGACGAGTCCGAGGCCGAATGGGCGCGGCTCGTGCTGGAGGGTGCTCCGCCCGCGCGCCAGCGGGCGGGCGAGAAGCTCGTCGAGCAGCTCATAGGTGGTCTCGAGCTCGGCGGCGCGCAGCTGCAGCCGAGCGGCGACGTCTCCGGTCGGCGCTCGCGGCGCCGCCGGGCTGAACCCGCTGCCGTAGGAGAGCCGCGGGCTGTGAGTGCGGGCGTCGGTGCGCACGCCAGCGGCCCGGGCGGCCGGTCCCGAGGCCCCGAGCCGCAGCGCAGCGTCGTGGTCGAGCACGCCGACCGCGTCGAGTCGCGCCTGCAGCGTGCCGGCGAACTCGAGCTCCCGCCACGCCGCCGCGGCGTCGGCGCGCAGCTCGCGCAGCTCGCCGCGGGCGCGATCGACGGCCGCGCGGTCGAGCTCGAGCACACTCTCGCCGACGGCGATCGTGCGGAAGAGGAAGCGATGGCCGGCGAGGTGCTCGTTGACGCGCTGCGCGCGATCCTTGAGCGCGGCGAACACCATCGAGCCCGGCGCGTAACCCACGCCGGCGCAGAGGGCGCCGATGTCGTGGAGGTGGTTGTAGAGGCGCTCGAGCTCGAGCAGCAGCGTGCGGGCAACGCGCACCTCGCGTTCGGGCCAGAGGCCCAGCGCCTCCTCTACGGCGTGCGCGTAGGCGACGCTGTTGGCCACTGCGCAGGCTGCGCATGCGCGCCCGGCAAGGGCCAGGCCGGCGCCGAGATCGCCGCCCTCTGCGGCGCGCTCGAGGCCGCGGTGCTTGTAGAAGAGGCGCGCGTCGAGCGCGAGGATCCGCTCACCGACGACGTGGAAGCGGAAGTGGCCCGACTCGATCACGCCGGCGTGGATCGGCCCGACCGCGACCTCGTATACGCCGTCGCCCGTGACCGGGGTCATCCAGGCGCCCGGATCCTGCGGGTGGGAGACGAGTGCCCGCATCGGCTCGTGACCGTCGAAGGCGATCGCGTGGAGGTCGTGCGCCTCGCGCTCGTCCCAGTCGGCTGCGGGTGTGAGGTCGACGATGCTCGGAACCCGACCCTCGTGCGCGGCGCAGCCCAGCACCTCGGGCGCCCCGTCGGGGGCGAGCAGTGCGACGCGCCATGCCCCACTCGCGCCGCTTCCAACGGCCCAGCCGCCGGCGAAGCGGGCGCCGCCGGCGAGCCGCTGTGCGATCGCCTCGCGCCAGCTCTTCGCGTCCACGGTCCTGATCACAGCGCGCCTCGCGCGAGCGTGAGCACGAAGGCCGAGCCGGGCAGCAGCAGCCCGACGATCGTCAGCGACGCGAGGCCGGCGCCGATCGCGACGGTCATGACGGCCATCGGGCGCTCGCCGCGGTGTGCTCTGGGCCGGCGGCCGCTGCCAGGTGCGCCGATCACGCCCTCGAGCAGCGCGTGCAGCAGCCCGAGGAAGCCCAGCGCGAGTGCGGCCGTCGCCACGATCACGACGGCCGTATCGCCCGCGCCAAGGCCCCCGAGCAGGATCAGGACCTCGGAGACGAACACCGGCGAGGGTGGCAGGCCGCCGAGCGCGCCAAGGCTCAGCCCCATGGCGGCTGCTGTCGGCCGGCTGGCCGCGAGCACGCCCGAGGGTGCGCGACGGCCGGCCTCCGGGTCGCTGCGCAGCAGCGGCACGGCAGCGTAGAACCCGAGCGCCTTTGCGAGCCCGTGGCCGGCGACGTGGATCACCACGCCGGCGATCGCGAGCGGCGTGCCGAAGCCGATGCCGAGCGCCACGACCCCCATGTGCTCGAGGCTCGAGTAGGCGAGCAGGCGCTTCCATGGCAGCGAGCGCCACAGGAACGGCACGGCGACGATCAGCGAGGTCAGGCCGAACCCGAGGAACACGGCCCGCGCGTTCCCGCTGCCGACGGCGCTGGCAAGCGTCAGCTTGACGCGCCAGGCGACGAGCACCACGGTCGGCAGCAGCGCCGCGGACAGCATCGCGCTGATCGGCGCGGGCGCCTCGCTGTGCGCGTCGGGCAGCCAGTTGTGGACGGGCGCCCAGCCGATCTTGGTGGCCAGGCCGGCGAGGATCAGCACGAACGCCACGAGCGTCGTCTGCCGCGGTAGGCCGGGTGCGGCGCGCTCCAACGCATGCCAATCGAGCGCTCCCAACCCGCCGCCCCCGTGGCGCGACAGCGCCAGCGCGAGCACGACGATGCCAAGCAGCGCCACCGAGAGGCCCAGCGTGGTGAGGATCAGGTACTTCCAGCCTGCCTCCAGCGCGTGGCGGCGGCCGGTGAAGGCGACCAGCAGCGCGGAGGCGGCCGTCGTGGCCTCCACCAGCAGCCACGCGACCGCGAGGTTGCCGGCGATCGGCACGGCGAGCAGAGCGCCCCAGAAGGCGTAGAAGGCGGCGTAGTACCAGTGGCGCGAACGTCCAGCGCTGAACCAGCTCCGACCGGCCGTGCGCAGATAGGCGGGAGATACCAGTGCGCTGCACAGGCCGATCACCGCGATCAGCGCCAGGAACACTCCGCTGGCGCCGTCGAGCATGTAGAGGCCCCCGCGTAGCGGAGCGCTCCCGCCACGGGCCAGCAGCGTCGCAGAGAGGATCAGCGCAGCAGCGGCGGTAACAACGGCCGTGGCGAGGTTCAGGCGGTCGGCCTGGCGCGGTGTGCGGGTGCTCAGCACCAGCACACCGCAGGCGAAGGGCAGCGCCGGGACCAGAATCGCGAGCACTGGGACGAGCTCAGTCATGCAGTCCCCGCATCAGCTCGGTGTCGCCGGTCCCGAGCTCGGCGTAGATACGGTGGGTGAACGCAGCGGCGACGGTCACAACCAGCGCGAGGTCGAACAGCGCCCCCAGCTCGACGACGTAGGACAGCCCGCCGGGAACCGAGATCGCCAGCAGCGACACGCCGTTCTCGGCCACGATCAACCCGAGCAGCTGCAGGAACGCCGGCCGACGCGCAACGACGACCGTGATCCCCAGGAGCACCAGTGCGACCGCCACGTGCTCGGCCCGAGCGTCGCCGAGCCCGAGCGGCGGAACCAGCGTCACGGCAACGAACGCCACCGCCGCGGCCCCGGCGAGGCGCACCAGGCCGGGCGCCGCGGCGGCGATGAGACCCGACTCGCGAGTGCGGCGCAGCACAACCAGCAGCAGCACCGGCAGGACGGCTGCCTTCGTCAGCAGGACCAGGCTCCCCACGAGGTAGTCGCCGGAGCGCCCCGAGGCGAGCGTGAGCGCTCCGACGCCCAGCGCGAGCGACTGCGCGGCGATCAGCGCCACCGCGACTGTCCGACGACGCACCGCGATCACCCCGAACCCGAGCGCGAGGATCAGGTCGAGGAGCCCCGCGCTCACGGTCCGCCTGCAATCGAGAAGACGACGCCGGCGAGCGCAACCAAGCACCCGACGCCGAGCAGCGACGGAACGCGCAGGATGCGCATCTTGGCCTGTGTCGTCTCGGTCACCGCCAGCAGCAGGCACGCCGCCACCAGACCGCCGCCCAGCGCGGCGAGGCCGCCGAGGAACCCGCGCGGGTGGGGCAGGAACAGCTCGGCGGCTAGCGTCAGGATCAGCCAGTGGCGCGCCGCGGCGACCCAGGACAGGTAGGCCAGGTCGCGACCCGCGTACTCGAGCAGCGGGCCCTCGTGGATCATCGTCAGCTCGAGGTGGGTGTCGGGGTTGTCGATCGGCTGGCGGCCGGTCTCGACGAGGACGGCCAGCGCGAACGCGAACGCACCGCACCAGTGCGCCGTATGGCTCCAGGCCGCCCAGCCCCCGGCCGCATCGGTCATCGCGATCAGGTCGGTGCTGTGGGCAGGCAGCGCCGCGAGCAGCAACGCCAGGATCAGCAGCGCCTCGCCGAAGACGGCGAGCGTCACGTCGCGAGCGGCGCCCATGAGCGCGAAGCCGTTGCCCGGATCCCACGCGCCGACAGCCACCGCGAAGCGCGCGAGCGCGAGCAGCCCGACGAACACCAGCGCGTCGTTGCCGAGCCCCCACCCTCCGGAGCGCCCTCCGAGCGGCACGAGCGCGAACGCGAGGAGCAGGGACGCTGCTGCGATCGCCGGGGCGAGCCGGTAGGAGAGCCCCGCCCCCTCGGGGTCGACCGTGCTCTTGCCCCACAGTCTCCGCAGCACCCGGTATGGCTGCAGGGGCGAGGCGCCGCGACGGCCCTGCAGCCGCGCCTTGAGCGTCTGAATCGTCCCCGGAGCCAGCGGGGCGATCGCCACACCCCCCAGCTGCAGCGCGGCGGCAGCGACCGAGCTCACGCGAGCACCCCAGTACGCACGAGCGCGAGCAGCGCGATCACGAGCATGAGCAGGTAGAAGGCGTACGTGCGCACGTTGCCCGTCTGCAACCGCCGCGCCAGCGCAGCGCCGCGCAGCCCGGCGCGAATCGCCGGCTCATACAGCAGCTTGTCGGCGAGCGGATGTACCTCGTTGGAGTAGGCAATCCGCTGGACCAGGCCGTGCTCCTCGACGACCTCGAGCTCGCGGGTGGGACGTAGGACAGCCTCCAGCACGATCCGCAGCGGCTTGGTGAAGCCCGCCGACGTCCAGCTCAGCGCGGGCGTCAGCGCCTGACCGGACGCCCAGCTGGGTGCCGGCGCGGCATGCCGCGTGCCTCGCGCACGGAAGAGGAGCGCGACCAGCGCGACGAGCGCGAGGGCGAGCCCGAGGGCCGGCAGCGATCCGGTGCCGGGCACCTGCAGCCCGGCGTGCAGCGCCAGCACATCGCCGCTCGCTCCCGGCGCCAGTGCGGCGAGTGTGGGAACCACCAGGCCGGGCACCGCTCCGATCGCCACGCACAACCCCGCAAGCGCGCCCATCCCGACGCGCATGGCAGCGGGCGGGTCGACTGCCACGGCGCACTCCGGCCGTCGCGGGGGGCCCAGCAGCACCAAGCCGACGACCTTCACGAAGCACATCAGCGCGAGGGCGGCCGTCGCCGCCAAGCCGGCCAGAGCGACGGCGCCCGCGAGCGCGACCCAGACCGGCCCCTGGAGCGCCACGTGCAGCAGGGACTGCAGCGTCAACCACTCCGAGGCGAAGCCGTTCAACGGCGGCAGCCCGGCGATCGACATCGCACCCAGCAGGAACGCGCCACCCGTCCACGGCATGCGGCGCAGCAGGCCTCCGAGCCGGTCTAGGTCGAGCGCGCCGACCTCCCGCTCGAATGCGCCCGCGCCCAGGAACAGCAACGCCTTGAAGATCGCGTGGTTGGCCACGTGCAGCAGCGCCGCCGCGAACGCGATCGCCGCCCACTCGCGCATTCCCGCGCGCGCGAACAGAAGCGAAGCGCCAAGGCCGAGGGCGATGATGCCGACGTTCTCGATCGAGTGGAACGCGAGCAGACGCTTGAGGTCGTGCTGTACCAGCGCCCAGAGCACGCCGCCGAGCGCCGAGCACAGCCCGATCGCCAGCAGTGCGATCCCCAGCCAGCGCGGAGTTGCGCCCAGCCACTGGAACTCGACCCGGATGAGCCCGTACAGCGCGACCTTGATCATCACCCCCGACATCAGCGCCGACAGGTGCGCGGGAGCGACCGGGTGCGCACGCGGCAGCCACGAGTGCAGGGGCACCAGGCCCGCCTTCGTGCCGAAGCCGATCAGAGCCGAAACGGCAACGAGCGTCTGGGCGCCCGTCCCCGCCCGCGCCAGGGCAGCCGGATCGCCGATCGCGCCGTGATGGGCGAGCGTGAGCAGTGCGACCCACACCCCCGCCCCGCCCAGGTGCGTGATCGCCAGGTAGGCAAACACCGCGGCGCGAACGGGAGAGTCGCGCCGCGCCACGATGATCGCGGCGGCCGGGACGAGGGTCATCAGCTCCCAGAAGCCCAGGAACGTCGTGATGTCGCGCGCGGCGAGCAGGCCGACCAGCGCCAGCAGGAACGCGGCCGTGAGCGCGCCGACCGCGCGCGGCGAAGGCCCGGCGCGCACATAGGGGCCCGCGAAGATGAGCGCCGGCACCGCCGTGACGGCGAGCACCAGCAGAAAGAACCCACTCAGCGGATCCAGCCCGAGCGCGGGCGCGATCCCGCTGCGAAACCCGGCGCCCACCGCGTGAGGACCGATGAGCACGATCGCGCCGCCCAATCCGAGCAGCGCCGTTCCCGCTGCCTGCGTCGCCAGCCCCAGGCTGACACGACCGGGCCACGCCGCGATCATGCCGCCGAGCGCCAGGCCCGTCACGCCGGCGAGCGCGATCGCCGCGGTCACACCCACCTCAGAGGGCCTTCCGCGAACCGCGGCGGGGGGGGCCGAACTCCTCGCCCGCGAGCCCGTCCAGCAGCGCCTGGCCCTCGGCGAGGTTGGCCGAGATGATCTGCTTGGCCAGCTCGAGCAGCTCCAGCGTACGCAGATCCTTGACCCGGTAGTAGACGCTCGTCCCGTCACGACGGGACTCCACCAGCCCCTGCTTGCGCAGAGCGGCCAGCTGCTGGGAGGCAGTGCTCGAATCGAGATCGAGCTCAGCCTGCAATGCGCCCACCGTCTGCTCGCCCTCACGCAGAACCTGCAGAAGCCGGATTCGCACCGGATGAGCCAGCGCGCGGAAGAACTCCGCCTTCAACGCATAGATCGGTGATTGGCCGCCCGGCCGAGTCGTCATGAACCCGAATCTTACAAGACTTGAAGATTTGCCCGCGCTAAGTCACGCGGTTCCCGCTCCATCGCGGCGCAACGCGGCTCTTGCGAGATGAGCCAGCTCGTCCAGCAGGAGAGCCCTCATAGGCGGCTCTCCTGCTGGATCGTGTGCCTACCGAGCGATGTTTGTCTTCTTTACTACGGTTTCGCGATCAGGAACGGCGTGTAGGTCACCGTGCCGAGAGCGGTGTTGCAGGCCCCGCCCATGTTTGGGCCTTTCGTGCAGCCCCACCAATCGCTTGCGGCGTTGACTGTGGTGCCGGGTTCGCCGTCTGCTCCCGTCCCGTTGGCCAGGAAGGAGTTTTCGGGGGACGCGGTGATGGTCGCCTGGCCACCGGCTGGCTGGCCGGTGGTCGGATTGGTCTGCGTGACGAACATGCCCGTGTTGAAATGCGAGAGCGTGTTGTGCGTCAGTGTGGCGGTGAGATTGCCGAATCCGTAGCCGAGCTGGTCGGTCGTCAGGTAGGCACCATACGTCGTGCCGGTCGTGGCGGCACCGGTGCCGTTGACGGAGTTGTTCGTGAACGTTGGGCCTTGCCCGGACACGGCGCCGCCATACGCGGCGAGGCCGACGGAGCAGCCGCTTATTTTGTTCGATTCGACGGTCGCCGAGACATACGGCACGAATACGAAGATCCCGTAGCCGTTGACCTTGCATTCGCGGACGGTGTTGCCTTTGATCACGTCGGCGGAGCCGGATTCGCCATTGTTGTCGGTATGGATGCCGCTTCCCGATTTCTTGATCACGTTGGCGAGGAACTGCGTTCCCGTCGAGTAGTTGGCCGAGATCGCGTCGTTTGCGCTCGTTACTTTGTTGCTTTCCATCACGCCCGAGCCGCCGTAGTTGAACATCGCGATCGACGCTTCTTCGCCCTGGACGTTTTCGACCGTGTCGTGGTTGAGGTTGAACGTCCCGCCCGAGGAGGCGTAGATGCCGCGCAGGTAGACGTCGGAGACCTTGACTTTCGAGACCGTCAGGTTGTTGAAGGTTCCGGCTTCATGGTTGGTGATGATCCCGTTGCGCGCGTTGATGGATGCCCCGCCAACAACTACACCGCCGGTCAGGTTCGGGTTAGCACCCTCGAGCCGCACGCTCTGGATCGTGACGTCGTTTGCTTCGACCAGGATGATGTTGCTCGCCGAGCCGCCGCAGAGTGACCCTTCGTTCGGGCAAACCGGCTTCGAGGTGGCCGGATAGATCACCGTTTCGACACCGGAGCCCAGGAGGGTCACCGGCTTGGTGACCACGACTTTTTCGTAGTAATTGCCCTTGCCGATCGTGATCGTGGCGCCAGACAACGCCCCGTCGATCGCCGTTTGGATGCTTTTGGTCGAGCAGCCGGTGCTGCAGACCGTCTTCGCGGCCCACGCCGGGCCGGCAACCGCCAAACACGCGGCGACGACACCGCCGACCATTACGATTCGAGTGCTACGTCCCATAGTTCATCCTCCGTAACGAGTCCCCCCCCTCCACGACGGGGCTTGATCGCAATCCTATGGACTCGCTCGCGTCCGCGTAGCCCCGCGTCTCCCCGAACTGCCCTGCGTGACCGCTTCGGACGACCAACAGCAGTCCGATCGGAGCGACGAGCCACTCCCGCGTTCGCCTGTCGAAGCAGCGGCGAACGCTCCTCGACGCCGCGCTCTCGAGCGTCGTCCGGAGCGGAAGCGTGCTGGGTGCCGGCGCAGTAGCGCGGCGCCGCGCGGCTTGGGATGCTGGGCGTCCTGCCCGTCGTGCGGGGCCAGAGACGAACGGATATGGTCGCTCGACACACCCGAGGAGAGGAGCCGCAATGGCTGTCGGTATCAGAGCGAAGTTCAACGGCGGCACACAGCAGCAGTACGACGCACTTCACGGGCATATGAGCATCGACGCCGATCCGCCGCAGGGCATGATCTTCCACTCGGCCGGCCCGATCGAGGGGGGCTGGGGGGTGATCGACTTCTGGGAGTCGCGCGAGGCGTTCGACAGCTTCGCCCAGAGTCAGCTCATGCCAGCTGCCCAGGAGCTCGGCGATCGGGCGTTCCCAGGCCCACCGGAGATCAAGGAGTTCCCGGTTCACAACTTCACTAAGCCGTAACACGCCGCAGGTGGCTGCCCGAGGTTGAAGGAGAGCCCCTCGGGCAGCCGGTTGGAGAGCGCGCTGCTGCTCAGGACGATCGGCTCGAAGGAATACCTGCACGGTGGCCGATCCTCGTGTCGAACGACATTCCTCCCTCGTCACCTCTCAGTGTTCGCCGCAAGCTCATCGTCCAGCCAGCTGTCATGTTCTTGCTCTGGTGTCGGCGTGGCACGCCAACGATGGCCCCGAACGCCCGGATGCAACCCTGAGCGTCATGGCGCGCTTAGTCAAGGTTAGCTGGTAATCTTGAGTTCATGGCTGAGCTGATCAAGCTTCGATGGCCCGCGGACATGTCCTCGGGGTTGCCGCGCCGCGCCCGCCGGGGCTGCCACTACGAGGCCTACGTTCCCGATCGACTAAGCGAGCGGGCGATCGCCTTCAGCGGCGAGACGGCAGCCGACATCGCGGACGCCGAACGGGCCGTAGAGCGGCTGAACCGAGCGGCGAGTGGACTTGCGGACTCCGAGGCAATCGCGCGCCTGCTGCTGCGCGCCGAGGCTGTCGCCTCCTCGAAGATCGAGGGCCTTGAAATCGGCAGCCGCCGACTGTTGGAGGCGCAGCTAGCTCACGGCCTCGGCGAGGACCCATCCGACGTCACGGCGATGGAGGTGCTCAACAACATCGAGGCGATGCGCTGGGCGGTCGAGGCCGCCACTACAGCCGATGCGATCACGGTCGAGGATCTGCTTGCAATCCATGAGCGCCTGCTGCGGGGGACACAGCTCGAGCGCTACGGCGGCGAGCTTCGCCAACAGCAGAACTGGATCGGGGGGAGCTCATACAACCCATGCTCAGCCGACTTCGTTCCGCCGCCGCCTGAGCGCGTCGTCGGCCTCCTTGAGGACCTCTGCGCTTTCTGCAGCGACGATGCACTGCCGGCGGTGGCGCAAGCCGCGCTGGCGCATTCGCAATTCGAGACGATCCATCCATTCATCGATGGCAATGGCCGGGCTGGCCGCGCCTTGATCCACATGGTCCTCCGGCGCCGCGGGCTTGCTCCGCTGGCTCTGCCACCGGTGTCCTTGATACTCGCCACCAGGTCACAGGACTACATAGAAGGACTCAATGCGACGCGCTATCGCCGTGGCGCGAGCTCGCCGGAGGCATTTGAGGGACTGAACGCGTGGATCGCTCTGTTTGCGGCAGCAACCAGCAGAGCGGTCACCGACGCGGAGGACTACGAGCGTCGCGTAGCCGAGATCCAGACGCAGTGGCGCGAGCGGCTAGGGCGCGTTCGGGCGGATTCGGCCGTCGATCGACTGCTCAGCGCCTTGCCCGGAGCTCCGATCGTCACAGTCCAGACCGCAGCGGCACTGATCGGCCGAAGCGAGCAGGCCGTCAACGAGGCGATCCCGCGTCTGCTTGACGCAGGAGTCCTCAAGCAGACGACGATAGGACGTCGCAACAGGGCATTTGAGGCGCTTGAGCTGATCGACGCATTCACGGAACTCGAGCGACAGCTGGCAAGCCCAGAGGCGGATACCCATTTCTCGCCGCCGGAGAGGACCGCTCCGAGGCGGGCGTCACGCCAGTAGGCCCACACCGCGTCCATGTCGGGCTTTGCGCGCACCGTGAGGCATCGTTCAGGCGGCACGCCGGACATACTCGCGCAGAGCACTGCGGGCGATCTCGCTGACCGAGCGCTGCTCCTTCTGAGGCCGACTGCTCAGCGAACCAGGATCGGCGCGCTGTAGTTCGAGACATGCGCGCCGTCGGAGACCTTGACCAGCGCCCGATACAGCCCGCGGCGGAGGCGGATGATGCGGCTGAAGCTCGAGACGGTCGCAGTGCCGGCTTTGACGACGGTGCCGCCCGCGTTGACCGACCGGCCCGGCGCCAGCAGCTGGAAGCCGACGAGCGCGCCGACCTCCGCCGGGGCGACCGTCCCGTACAGTCGGACGAAGCCGCGGCGGCGCGCGGGACGCGCATGGAAGCCCACGCGCACGGCGACGCTCTCGACCACCACGGGGCTCGCGACTTCGGGCTTACCGACCGTGACGACCCGCAGCTGGGCGTTTTCGAGTAGGCCCACGTACGGGAACGAGAAGCTCCCCGCCGAGTCCGTGACCTCGGGGTTTCCGACATCCTTGAAGCCACCCAGATACGGGAACGGATTGGCCTGCAGCACGACCTCGTGATTAGTGGCGCCCGTCCCGGACAGGTGACCCTCGACGAAGAACGGATTGCCGAACACGACCGGGTTGGGCACGCCGGCGATCTGCACGGACAGCGGCACGCTCGCCGTCGTGAAGGTGCGGCCCTGGCCGTTGGTGGTGCCGGCGGAGTTGACCGCGACTATCCGGTAGTGGTAGCTCGTGGCGGGCTGCAGGCCCGAGAGCGCCCCACTGAATTTGAGCGTGATCGTCCCGTTGCCCGCCGGCGAGAGCGGCGTCTGCCCGCCGTAGCCGCTGGTGGTGCCGTACTGGAAGACGTAGTTGGTGGCCAGCCCGTGCGCGTCGACGTAGCCGTAGAGGATGACCGAGGAGTAGGTCACGTTGGAGTAGCTGGACGTGGTGACGGTCGGCGCGGAGGAGGCGGCGAGGGCGCCGGGGGCGGGCAGCGCGACAGCGTTCGCGAGCAGCGCGAGCAGGACGGCGGGCAAGCGAAACCTTCCGGAGGCGCCTCGTGTCCGCGGGAGAAGGCGTGCCTTCATACCAGCTATATACCCGTTTGCCGGGGCAAAGTCGCGGTGGGCGCCCGGCTCGGCAACGCTACCCGGCTCACGGGCCGTCGAGCAACGAAGGAGACGAGCAGCGAGCAGCCGCCTCGCCCGCCAAGAGCGCGACATGCCTTCCGGACGGACCGGCGCGCCTTTCCCTGCGCTGGGTCCGCCCGGGAGACGGCGGGATTCAGCTAGACCGACCGCGTCAGCAGACGACCTGCAGATCGAAGCCGCCGCCGAAGCCACTCGGGGTGCTGACGGTCACCGCGCTCGCGCTCGTCGAGCTGGCCGCCACTCCGAGCTGCCCGCTGGTGAGCGCGGCCCCCTGCGGGGAGGCCGTGTAGGAGCACTTGCTTACGTTGAGCGTCCCGAACACGACCGTGTACGCGGTTCCCGACTGGGTGACCGAGGTCGCGCCGCGCGTGCTCTGGATCGCCGGGCCGGGGGACACGTCGGCGAACAGCAGCTGTCCGGTGTTGACATAGAAGCTGGGCGGCTGGCCGCCGAGCTGAGTGGCGTTCGTCGCAGGCTGGTTCGCAAGCTGGAATTCGCTCGCCTGCTTGCCCTGCAGGAAGTTGGCGTTCAGACCGGCAGCCACACCGTGACCGTTGGTCGTAAAAGGCGCCGCATTCGAATTGCCCACGAGGATCGATCCGCCTGTGCTTCCTGTGGTGATGAATGAGAACGCCAACCCTCCCCTCAGATTGTCGGCATCCAGGCACGGCGAGCCTCCGGCCGGGCTGCGACAACCGTAGATCGCAGAGCCGCCGGTGCCGAGATTCGACTGGCGGGTGCCCCAGCTCGAGTTGTTGGCCCAGATCTGGGTGGTCTGGTAGTAGCCGCCGTAGCGCGGGTTCTTGACGCCACCGCGCACCGGCTGCCCGCCTCCGGCCGCGAGGGCGAGGGGGGCCGCGGCCACCGCGACGACCGCGCCGGATAGAACCGCCGCGCGCCTCCAGCCGGGTCCGAACACCCTCAGCGGGCTTCCGGCATACCCAGTGGTGTCACGAGCGTGCTTTCGATGCCTGGAGAGCTGCATATGACCTCCTGTGTCCGGGTTACGGTGCTGCCCGGACGCCATGACACTTGGCACACGGCTCCTCGAGGGCGCCGTGACTCAGGTGCGCCCGGGCCTTCGGTGAGTCAACGCCTAGGAGTGGCCGAAGTTGCGGCCCCAGCCGCTTCGCAGGCGGCGGTGCTCACTCAGTGGTGGACATGGGCGCCGGCAACCCTGGCCTCCAAAGGCGTCGAGTGCTCCCCGAGGTACCCGCTCGGGATTACCTCGAAGGCGTGCACGCAGTGCTGGCCGCAGAAGGACAAGCTCCGACGGGCGAAGTCCGAACCAGCCCTCCGGCAACACCACACTCCGCACGGCTAGTGACAAATGCTGTCTAGGATGGCCGCCACTCCACGATCGGGCGCACCTCGATCGCCCCGCCCATGCTCGCGGCGGGAATGCGCGCGGCAAGCTCGATCGCGGCGTCTAGGTCGTCGGCGTCGAAGAACAGGTATCCGCCGATCGCCTCCTTGAGCTCGACGAACGGCCCA
>OCTA010000987.1_pt1 | contig 26542 bp, 23 predicted proteins | sample 1538991 | NCBI WGS metagenome assembly OCTA01 (sample SAMEA3539302, study PRJEB22396) | soil metagenome | biome: tundra; feature: field; material: soil | place: USA | collected 2010-05 | depth 0.15 m | reverse complement strand
GGACGAAGGCGCCGGTCGCGGGCTGGGACGGGTCGCCGGTTGCGGCCGGGCCGCCTGGGCTGGGTCGCCTGGCCCGGCTTGCTTCACCGGTACCAGCGGCCTAGTAAACTGACGTTTTCCCTGGCCAATCCCCCGATTGTCAGGTGTTCGCGCGACTACAGATAGCGACTCCAGCTCGTTTGTCTCGTCCGGCTCCGGCCGGCAGACAAGATCGGCTTGAATCGGCAACCTTTTCCCGTGCGAGCGCGTCTGTCTGTTGGAGGGAGTTGCCAGCAGGATCTTGCTTGCTTGGCGAGTTGCAGTCTCTACTTGTGTCCAATGCTGAATTACGTCGAGGGGACGGCGCCGTGTCGCGATCCGGATGGTTCCGCAGACAGCAATCATTGCTGGTAACGAGCGAAACTTCATCCTCCTCCGCTCCGGCCCCCGCTCCGGCCAAGAAGAAGCGCGGGGCAGGCCTCACCGCCAGCGCCGCCGCGTTTGTCATCGGCGCGGGCATCATGATCGTGGCGTTCGCGGCGCCGGGAAGCCACGCGTCTCCGGTGGCGTCCGTTAACCGTGCGGACACGTCCAACCGTGCGGCCCTGGCCCGGCCGCACGGGTCGGCGGCAGCGCTGCAGATGGTCTCCACCACCCCGGCCGCCGGCGCCAAAGGCGCCAACGGCGCCAGCCCGATCCGGGTGCAGTTCTCCTCGCCGATCGCCGCCAGCTCCCCGATGCCGACGCTGTCGCCTCAGATCGCGGGCAAATGGACGGTCCAGGGCGACTCGGCGGTCTTCACCCCCGCGGTGGGATATTTCGAGAACACCCGGGTCACGGTGAGCATCCCCAGCGGCCCGTCCGGCATCGTCTCGGCCGCCGGGGCCAGTGCGGGCGCGGGCGGCACCCTCGGCTCCGCGGTGAGCAAGAGCAGCTTCACTACGGGCTCGTACAGCAACCTGCGCCTGCAGCAGCTGCTCGCTCAGCTCGGCTACCTGCCGATGACCTGGACGGCCAAGTCCGGGGCCGCCATCAGCCGGGGCAGCCCCCGGGCCGGGCTTTCCGCCGCCTACAGCGCGCCCGCCGGGACCTTCAGCTGGCAGGGTAGCTACCCCTGGAACCTGACCAGCCAGTGGAAGGCAGGCTCCGGCAACATGCTCGAGCAAGGGGCGATCCGGGCGTTCGAGTCGGTGCACGGCCTGACCATGGACGGGACCGCCGGCCCCTCCGTCTGGTCTGCTCTGCTGACCGCCGCGGCCAAGAGCCAGGTCAACCCGAACGGTTACACCTACGCGCTGGCCACCCAGAACTCCCCCGAGTCCCTGAAGATCTGGCACGACGGCCGCCTGGTGTTCACCAGCGCGTCGAACACCGGCATCCCCGCCTCCCCCACCGCGGACGGCACCTTCCCGGTGTTCCTGCGGTACTACTACCAGATCATGAAGGGCACCAACCCGGACGGAAGCAAGTACGCCGACCCGGTCTACTACGTCGCCTACTTCAACGGCGGCGATGCCGTGCACTACTTCCCCCGCTACAGCTACGGCTACTACCAGAGCCTGGGCTGCGTCGAGCTGCCCTGGGACTCCGCCAAGAAGGCGTGGCCCTACCTGACCTACGGCAGCCTCGTCACCGTCACCGGCCCGGTGGCCTAGGAGCGGCGCTCAGCGGTTCGTCCCCCGCGGACAGCAATGCGGGGCGGTCCTTCCCAGGACCGCCCCGCATTGGTGTGTCGTGACGTGTTACAGCGGGTGCACTTCTTCCGCCTGCGGGCCCTTCGGGCCGCGCCCAGCGGTGTACTCGACCCGCTGGTTCTCCTGAAGGGTGCGGAAGCCGTCGATCTTGATGGTGGAGTGGTGGACGAAGACGTCGGCCGAGCCGTCGTCCGGGGCGATGAAACCATAGCCCTTGTCCGAGTTGAACCACTTCACGGTGCCCTGAGGCATGTACTTCTCCTACTGAGACGATTTCGGGAACCACGGTCGTGTGCCCCGGGTTGCTGCGACCACTGCCCATGTGGACTGCCCTGGCGGGCCGGGCGTTCGGAAATGCAGACGCCCGCGGTCAGAATTTCGCAGGCGCTGTGACACGTACACGAACTTCGTGCAACCAGAACTATTTAACCACTCACGGCTACTGGCGTGTTCCAACCGGGGGAAATGCCTTCACCGGACCATCCCTGCGACCTCAGCGGCGCCGTCCCGCAGGTCGCTCATGCAGGTCGCGAACGCCGAGCCCGGCGTGGCGGCCGCGATGCGATCGGCTTCGCGTACCGTGTCCACGTCGGTGAGTTCGGGCAGCCGCCGGATCCGCAGTCCCGCCCGCTCCAGCCGGGCGAGTTGCCGCGGGCCCGTGTCCGGCCGTGACATCGGCACACCGAGCACGAGGTCGGGGTCGATCTTACGCAGGCCGAGCAGCCAGAAGCCTCCGTCCTCGGCCATGCCGAAGGTGGCATCGGCGGTATCGGACACCAGCGGCTCGGCCGCCGCGGCCAGCAGCGCGGGCGTCACCTGCGGGGTGTCCATCCCGATCAGCACCAGGGGCACGGCCAGGGACGCCTGTGCGTCGGTCAGGGCCCAGGCGATGCGCTCATCCAGCCCGGCGCCGCGCTGGCCGATGACGTCAAAACCAGGCGGCAGCCAGCGTCCGGGCCTGCCGTCGAGGGCGAGCACCCGGCGGGCGACCGCGGTGTCCGCCACCGCGGCCAGGGTGTCGGCCAGGGACGCCTCCGCCAGAGCAGCCGCTTGCGCGGGCGTGAACGGCGGGGTGAGCCTGGTCTTGACCCGGCCGGGCACGGGTTCCTTCGCGATCACCACGATCTGCGCCGCCAGCACGCGATCCGCCACGGGCCTGGTCCACGCGGGCGCGCGGACCACTCCGGCCCCGATCCCCCGCCGGTGCCTACCCGCGTACACGCCCCCGCCAACGACGCCCGCGCCGGCCACGCTCCCGGTCACGACGCTCCCGGTCACGACGTCGCCTGCCGAGACGACGCGGGGGACGCTATCGAGGCGAGCACCCGGCGCATGTCCCTGACGGTCTTTATCGTGCCGCCGAGCGTGCCGGTGACCTTGGACTTCCCGGTCCGCGGGTAATACGGCACGTCGGTTTCCGCGATCCGCCAGCCCGCCTCCGCCGCCCGCACCACCATCTCGAGCGGGTAGCCGAACCGCCGGTCCGACATCGCCAGGGCCAGCAGCGGCTCGCGCCGGGCGGCGCGCATCGGACCGAGATCCCGCACCGGTACGCCGACGCGGCGGCGCAGCTCGGCGGCCAGGACCCGGTTGCCGATCCTGGCGTGCAGCGGCCAGGCGCCCTTACCCCGGACCGAACGCCGCCCCATCATGAGATCGGCTTGGCCGGCCAGCACCGGGTCTGCCACCGTCGGCAGGTCACCGGGGTCGAACGAGGCGTCGGCGTCCATGACGCACACCACGTCGCTGGTCGCGGCGAGCAGGCCCGCGTGGCAGGCGGCACCGAAGCCGCGCTGCGGGACGTGCACGACACGCGCCCCGTAACCTGCCGCTATCGCGGCCGAGTCGTCGACGGAGCCGTTGTCCGCGACGATGGCCCGGTACCCCGGCGGCATCCGGGACAGGACCCAGGGCAGTGCGCCTGCCTCGTTGAGGCACGGCAGGACAACATCTATTTCCATGGCGCCCGACAGTACTTGCGCGACAGGCAAATTAGGTCCGTAAAGGGGCTGATCGGGCCTTACGAACCTGTGACGGTGCCGGCCGCAGTGACATCCGCGGCCGTTCGCCGTGCTTGGCTAAGGTCATGCGCGTTCTAGTGACCGGTGCGGCCGGCTTTATCGGATCCCATATCGCGGAAACCATGCAGGCGGCGGGCCATGACGTGCGCGGCCTTGATTCCCTCACGCCCGCTGTCCACAATGGCAGGCCAGACCACATCACGGGTGAGCTTGTCGTTGGTGACGTGCGTGACCCGGCGGTCGTGAACGAGGCGCTGGCCGGGATGGACGCGGTGTGCCACCAGGCCGCCATGGTCGGCCTCGGCGTGGACCTCTCCGACCTGCCTGTCTACGCGGACGTCAACGTCACAGGCAGCGCGGTGCTGCTCGAGGCGATGGGGCAGCACGGCATATCCCGGCTCGTCTTCGCCTCCTCCATGGTCGTGTACGGCGAGGGAGCCTACGACTGCGGCACGCACGGCCGGGTCCGCCCGTTGCCCCGCCATCCGGCTGACCTGACCGCGGCCCGCTTCGAGCCACGCTGCCCCACCTGCGCGCAGCCGCTGACCACCACGACCGTGGGTGAAGAGACGTCGCTTGACCCGCGTAATGCCTACGCCGCCAGCAAGGTGGCGCAGGAGCACCTGTCCGCGAGCTGGGCCAGGCTCACCGGCGGAGCGGCGGTCGGGCTGCGCTACCACAACGTGTACGGCCCCCGGATGCCGCGCGACACTCCCTACTCGGGCGTGGCCGCGATCTTCCGTTCCTGCCTGGAGAACGGCGTCCCGCCGCGGGTGTTCGAAGACGGCGGCCAGCGCCGCGACTTCGTGCACGTCCGCGACGTCGCCCAGGCCAACCTGCTCGCCCTGGAGGCGGTCGACCGGGCCGTCACCGGGACTGACGGGCACACCGGGACTGACGGGCACACCGGGACTGACGGGCACACCGGGGCTGAGGCGGGCGGGCTGCGCTGCTACAACGTCGCCAGCGGCGAGCCGCATACGGTCGGCGAGATGGCCAGTACGCTGGCGGCCGGCTTCGGCGACATCGAGCCGGTCGTGACCGGCGAGTTCCGGCTCGGCGACGTCAGGCACATCGTGGCCTCCCCGGACCGCGCCGCCCGCGACCTCGGTTTCCGCGCCCAGATCCGGTTCGCCGAGGGCATCGCCGAATTCGCCCACGCCCCCCTCCGCGAGCCCGCCACCCTCACCGGCGCCCGTTCCTAAAAGCCATTTTCCGTCATTGTGGATAGTTACCTTCTTCTCCCGAAGGTAACTATCCACAATGATGTCAACTAGGGGCTTAGTGGGCGGTGATGGCGCGGGACGGGTCGGGGGTGCGGTGCCGGGGGACGGTGCGGTTGATGGCAGGCACACCCGGACGGGCCAGCGGCAGCCTGATCAGGAACTGACAGCCGGGCCCCGCGTTGCGCACCGCGATCTGACCCGAATGCGCCTCGATGATGCCTCGCGCGATGGAAAGGCCGAGCCCGGCGCCTTCCTGCGGCCCCGGGGTGCGGGCCGACTCGCCGCGGAACGCCACGTCGAACACCCTGGGCAGGTCACCGGGCGGAATGCCACCGCAGGCGTCCGACACGCTCACGCAGGCCATCCCGCTCTGCACCTCGGCCAGCACGTCGACCCCGCCATCCGACGGCGTGTGCCTGATCGCATTGGTCACCAGGTTGCGCAGGGCCCGGCCCATCTCCGCGGAGTCGACGAAGACCGGCATGCCGCGGACGGCAGCCCCGGTCAGCCGGACGCCCTTCGACCTGGCCACCGGCTCGGCGCTGGCCACGACCTCGGCGACCAGGTCCTCGAGGCCGACCATGCGCCGGGACAGCCGCAACGCACCCGCGTGGATCCGGGACAGCTCGAACAGGTCGTCGATCATCAGGGTCAGCCGGTCCACCTCGCGGCGGATCTGCGTGTGGTACTGGGACACCTCGCGCGGATCGATGACGACCTGGTCCTCGAGGGCCTCGGCCATGGCGCGCAAGCCGGCCAGCGGGGTGCGCAGGTCGTGACTGACCCAGGCGACGAGCTCACGCCGGCTGGCCTCCAGGGTGCGCTCCCTGGACCGGGCCTGGGCCAGCCGCTCGTGCGTCGCCGCCAGCTCGCCGGAGAGCTCGGAGAGCTCAGCGGGCAGCGTCATCGGCGGCGCGACGTAGACGCCGCTTTCGCTGACGTTCTGCACCGCCGAGGAAATCGCGTGGCTGGCCTTGGTCAGCCTGCGTCCCACGAACAGGGCGACCACGAGGCCCGCGAGCCCGGCGATCGCCATCAGGTCCAGGATGTCGTCGCGCTCCGAGGAGGTGCCCACCATGCGGTAGGCGATCACGCCGACCCCGGCCATCGAGGTGATCACCGAGACGGCCACCACCACGGTGACCATCAGGGCGATAGAACGCCCCGCTACCCGCCTCAGCACGAGGATCCCGATACCGATGATGACCAGCGCGATGACCAGCACGCGCTCGGAGATGTAGGCCAGGTCTGACCACTGGATGCCGGCCGGCAGGGACAGGTCCCCGCTGGCCAGCGCTCTCATACCGCCTCCGGCTCGTAGCGGTACCCGACTCCCCACACCGTGACGATGCGCCTGGGCAGCGTCGGGTCGGGTTCGAGCTTCTCCCGGAGCCGCCGCACATGCACGGTGACGGTGGACGTATCACCGAACGTCCAGGTCCACACCTCGGTGAGCAGCTGCTCCCGGGTGAAGGCCTTGCGCGGGTTCTGCATGAGGAAGACCAGCAGGTCGTACTCCCGCGAGGTCAGCTGGACCAGCTTGCCGTCGATCCTGACTTCGTGGGCGGACAGGTTCACGACCAGGTCGCCGTCGGTGATGGCGCCGAGGTCGGCCTTGTCGGGCAGGCCCGCGCCGCGGGACCTGCGCAGCACCGAGCGGACCCGGAGCGCCAGCTCCCGCGGGCTGAAGGGCTTGGTGACGTAGTCGTCCGCGCCCGTCTCGAAGCCGACCAGGCGGTCGGTCTCGTCCCCGAGGGCGGTCAGCATCACGACCGGGATCGGCCAGCGGGCCCGCAGCCTGCGGCAGACCTCAAGCCCGTCCATGCCGGGCAGCATCAGGTCAAGCACGACGAGATCGGGCGGCTCTTCCGCCACCCGGCGCAAGGCCTCGTATCCGTCGTGCACACATTCGACCGTATGACCGTCTCGTACCAGGTACCGCCCGACAACGTCCGCCACGGTGGGGTCGTCGTCGACGACGACGATCCGGCCTGGCGGATCGGGGTTGCTTACCAAGGTTTCCCGTTCCAGTAATAAAGACAATGGCTACGCCTCCAAGGTAAGACGTCAACCGCCAGTGAAGCCAGTAAACCGGCCAAAAGCGTCACCAGTCCGTAAGCAGAGTGACGATTGTGTGAGATCCGGCCCGATCGGGGCCGAAGTGGCCCCGCAAAAAATCACCTGGGTTAACACTGAGGGATGCTTTCGCGCCGCCGTGACCGGCGGGGCAGCCAAACGATCGTGGTCGGGGTACGCATCTGCCGCCGCGATCATCCCAGGGACGAAGGGTAGGAGTTTGCGTGATCGGAGAACTCTACGAGCACGCGCTGGCCGGCCGGGCGCGTCCGGAGATCGAGCACACCGACGGCAGCCGCAAACCGCTCTCCGTGGATGGCTGGCTGCACGAAAGCCCTGGTGACGAGTCGATCATCGACCGGTGCGAGGGCCCGACCCTGGATATCGGCTCGGGCCCGGGCCGGCTGACCGTCGCCCTGAACGAACGCGGCATCCCTGCCCTCGGCATCGACATCACGCCCTACGCGGTGGACCTGGCCCGCTCGTCGGGGGCACTGGTGATGCTGCGCGACGTGTTCGACCGGGTGCCGGGGACCGGCCGCTGGAACACGGTACTGCTCGCGGACGGGAACATCGGGATCGGCGGCGATCCGGCGGCCCTGCTCGGCCGGGTGGCCGAACTGCTCGCACCGCATGGCCACGCCATCGTCGAACTCGAGCCGCCCGGGTCGCCGCTGCGCCGCGAGCAGGTCCGGCTGTGCCACGCAGGCTCGGCCAGCGCCTGGTTCCCCTGGGCCTACGTCGGCGCTGATCACATCACGGATGTCGCTGACGACGCCGGGCTGGGCGAGGTCGAGATCTGGACGGTCGACGGACGGTGGTTCGCCTCCATCGGTGCCAGCCAGATTTCTTCCGAACGGCCCCTGGTGACCCTGTTACGTCATGCTGACAACTCGCCGGGCGGATGACCCCTCAACCGATCAAGAAGGCACCCTAAGCTGCATGAACGCAAAATTTCGCGTGGTCGCGATCAGCCTGGCCCTGGTGGTGGTGGCCGGCCTGGTCCTGCTGCTCGTCCGTCCCGGCCACGATCCCGCGCGGATACGGCCGCTGGCGCTGCTCATCGGCGCGTGGCTCGCGTTCATCACCGCCGCCTGGCTGCTGCGGAAGGTGCCGCTGCGGGCCTCGGTCGTGCTCATCGTGCTCGGCGGCATCGCCGTCCAGCTCGCCGCGGTGTCCGCGCCCCCGCAGAACAGCAACGACCTCTACCGCTACATCTGGGACGGCCGGGTGCAGGCCGCGGGCGTCGATCCGTACCAGTACGTGCCCACGGCCAGGCAGCTCACCGGCCTGCGCGACGAGTTCCTCTTCCACCCACGGGCCGAGTACTGCATCACCCAGGCCTATGTCAGCCACCATCCGGCCGCCGAACTCGCCGCCGGCTGCACGGCCATCAACCGGCCGACCGTGCCCACCATCTACCCGCCGGTCGCCGAGGCGTACTTCCTCGGGGTGCATTTCCTGCCATTGGCCAGCAGCTCGACCAAGCCGATCCAGGCGACCACGGCGCTGGTGGCCGTGCTCATCACCGTGCTGCTGCTGTTCGGCCTGAGACGGCTGCGCCGGGACATACGCACGGCCGCGCTGTGGTCCTGGTGCCCGATGGTGGCCCTGGAGGCCGGCAACAGCGCCCACGTGGACGTGGTCGCGGCCGGGATCGCCGCGGCCGCGATCCTGGTGCTGGCCACCGCCCGGACCACGCGCCGGACGATCCTGGGCGGGGTCCTGCTCGGCCTGGCCATCGCGACCAAGCTGACGCCCGCGCTGGCCGTGCCGGCCTTGCTGCGGCGCCGCTGGTTCACCGTCGCCGCCGCCGCGAGCAGCGCGTTCATCGCGGTCTACGTCCCGCACCTGCTCGCGGTCGGCAGCAAGGTGATCGGGTTCCTGCCCGGCTACCTGCAGCAGGAGAACTACACCACCGGGACCAGGTACGGGATCATCGGCCTGCTCGTCACCGGCCCGCTGGCCTCCGCCCTGGCGGTTCTCATCCTGGCCGCGGTCGCGCTGGCTGTCCTGCAGTTCGGTGACCCGGACCGGCCGTGGCAAGGTGCCCTGTACATGACCGCGGCGGCGCTGGCCGTCACCACACCGCACTACCAGTGGTACGCGCTGCTCCTGGTGATGCTGGTCGCCTTCGACGGCCGCCCGGAATGGCTCGCCTTCGCCGCAGGCGCGTACTACGCCGCCGAGCCGAACCTGGGCCGGTACACCCTCCCCTCCCGCCTGGTCGACGCGGCCGCCTACGGGATACCCGTGCTGGTCGTAGCGGGCGGCTGGCTTGTCCGCTACGAGCTGGCCAGGCGCGGCGTGGGCAGCACCAGGCCGCTGCCCGCCACCGCCGAACCCGCGGCCACGCCAGGGCTCGCGGTCGCGGCGGTGACGGCCCTGGTCGCGGCCGATGCCAGCCAGGTCGATGCCAGCCAGGTCGCGGCGCTTGACCTCGGCGGCGGCATCGTCAGCGAACCCATGCCGCGCCGGGTTCGGGTCTTCGCCGGTGACCAGACGCGCGAAGCCCGGGTCTGAGCCGCATGACGGGCCTGGACCGCCGGGATCCGGCGCTTTCTTACCGGTTGGTTACCCGCGAGGCAAACATCGAACGACACCGGCCACCAGGACCGTGAATAGAGACATGAGCTACGATCCGTCGCACTACCAGCCGCCCGCGCAGGGGCGCTGGCCACAGGCGACTCCGCCCGAGGCGTGGCCGCCCTACCGGGACGACGACGTTTACCGGGACGGGGACGTTTACCGGGACGGGGAGCGCCTGGACGGCCAGTACGGAGCGGATCGTCAGGGCGCTTACCAGGCGACCGCCGGTTACCAGCGCCAGATCGGGTATCAGCGTGCTTCCGGCGAATCGGGCGACCATGGCTACCCGTCGGCCGTGGCCACGGACACCTTCCCCCCCGCCAGGAACGGCTACGCCACCGCGGGCGGGTACAGCGCCGCGGACGGGCACGGCGGGAACGGGAATGGCTACGGCGCCGCCAACGGCTACGCCGACGCTGGTGCCGGGAACGGCTACGACACTGGTGCCGGGACCCGGAACGGGGACGCCGAGCCCGCGGACGGTTACGGCCCGGTCGGCTACGCCAGCGCCGGCTACGCCGAGAGCGTCAACGGCTACGCCGGGGCCGGCGACAGCTTCGACGGAGCCGGGTACGGCTATGGCAGCTCTCAGAACGGCTACGCCGGCGGATACGCCCCCGCCGCCGATGGCTACCCGGGGACCGTGGACCGCTACGCCGGGGCCGCTGACGGCTACGCCGACGGGTACGACTGGAACGGCAACGGCAACGGCTACGGCACCGTCACGGACGGCTTCGACGGGGCTCAGGATGACTTCACCACCCCGGCCGGCTACCCCGACCGGGGTGGATACACCGACCGGGGTGGATACACCGAACCCGTGCCGTCCGGGCACTCCTGGGCGGCGCTCGCGGCTCCCGACGCCGACCTGGACCCGGACAGCTGGCAGGCCGGACAGGACCGCAGGCGTGCAGCGGGCCAGCGCGGGCCGGCCGCCGGCGCGGTGACCGGACTGCTGGCGGTAGCCGTCGCCACCGGTGTCTCCACCCTGGTCGCGGCGTTCGTCCGGCCGCAGGCCGCGCCGGTCATCGCCATCGGCGATGTGTTCATCGACCGGGTGCCGGCCGGCCTGAGGAACGCCGCGATGGCGCAGTCCGGTAGCCATGGCCGGATCGCGCTGCTCCTCATCATGTACCTCGCGATCGCCTGCGTGGCGCTGGGGATGGGAGCGCTGAGCCGGCGTGCCGCCGCGCTCGGCGTGGCCAGCCTGGCGGCGTTCACCCTGTTCAGCGCCTTCATCGTGATCACAAGAACGGGGGGCCGGATGACCGACGTCCTCCCCGCGATCATCGGCGGCGCCGCGGGCGCCGCGGCGCTGCTGTGGCTGCAGCGGGCGTCCGCGCCGGTCGCACCGTATCCACACGCTCGCAGTGCACCTGATCGCAGTGCACCTGATCGCGGGGGCAGCCGCAGGAGGACACGATGACGAACACCATCGACCGGCGTAAGTTCATGACCGTCGGCGGCGTCGCCGCGGTGACCGCGGTCGCCACCGGGGTCGGGGGCGAGCACCTGCTCGGCAAGCGCTCCCCCGCCCCCCGGCCAGCCATGAGCCTCGCCGCGCCTCCCGGCACGCCCACGCCCACGCCCACGCTCAAGGTCACGCCCAAGCCCCAGCCGCTGCAGCCCTCGCTGGACATCACCGGCCTGTCCCCGTTCTACACGCCGGAGTCACAGTTCTACCGGGTGGACACGGCTCTGGTCGTCCCGCAGGTCACCGCCGCGAGCTGGCAGCTGCGCATCCACGGCATGGTGGACCGCCCGATGACGATCTCGTTGAACGAGCTGATGCAGCAGCCCATGGTCGAGCACGACATCACCTTGACCTGCGTGTCGGAAGCCGTCGGCGGCGGCTACATCGGCAACGCCAGGTGGCAGGGCACGCTGCTGGCCGACGTGCTGCGTAAGGCCGGGATCCAGGCGGGCGCCGAACAGATCGTGATGCGGGACGTCAAGGGGATGACCATCGGCGTGGCGACCGATCCGGTCATGGATGGCCGCAATTCGATGCTCGCGGTGGGCATGAACGGCCAGACGCTGCCGCAGGAGCACGGCTACCCGGTGCGGGTGGTGATACCCGGCCTGTACGGCTACGTGTCCGCGACCAAGTGGGTCGTGGACATGGAACTCACCACCTTCGGTGCGTTCGACGCCTACTGGGTGAAGCAAGGCTGGTCCCAGCAGGGACCGATCAAGACCGAGTCGCGGATCGACGTCCCGAAGGGCGGCGGCCAGACCCTGGCCGCGGGCCAGGTGACGATCGCCGGGGTGGCCTGGGCCCAGCACCGCGGCATCGAAGCCGTCGAGGTATCCGTCGACGGCACCTGGTACGAGGCGAAACTCGCGGACCAGCACACGATCGACACCTGGCGGCAGTGGTATTACGTCTGGGACGCCCCCGCCGGGGCGCACACGCTGCAGGTGCGGGCCACCGATAAGACCGGCTACACCCAGACCGCGGTGGTGCAGCGGACCGAGCCCAACGGCGCGACCGGGTACCACACCATCCGGGTCAACGTCACCTAAGCCAGCCGCTGGCGCGCACCCGCTTCGCGCGCCAGCGGCTCCATCAGATCAGCGGGCACCGAGCGCGCTGAGCAGATCATCGAGCGCGTCGAGGTTGTGCGCGCTCACCACGGCGTCGCAGTACGGCCACGCGGCGGCCATGCCGCCCACCTCGGGACGGAAACGCGGAGACTGGGTCCGGGGGTTCGCCCACACGATCCGGTGCGCGACCCGGGACAGCCTGGCCATCTGCGCGGCGAGCAGTTCGGGCTCGCCGGTCTCCCAGCCGTCGGAGATGATCAGGACCACCGCTCCCCGGGCCAGGCCACGGCAGCCGTAATGATCGTTGAACTCCTTGAGCGCGGCGCCGATCCTGGTCCCGCCTGACCAGTCGGGCGCCGCCTCGCCTGCCTTGGCCAGCATCGTGTCCGGGCTCGCCGCGGCCAGCGCCGGCGTCAGCCGGGTCAGCCTGGTCGCGAAGCTGAACACTTCGGGCCGGCTCGGCCCGCCTCGCAGCTGGCCGCCGTTGAGGCAGTAAAGGAGCATCAGCAGCGCCCGGGCGTAGGGCTCCATGGAGCCCGAGATGTCACAGAGCACGATGAGACGGCGCGGCTTGACCCGCGGCGCCCGGCGCGCGAACGTGATCGCCTCGCCGCCGGTGCGCCGGGCCTGGCGCAGGGTCCGGCGCAGGTCCGGCCGCTTGCCGTCACGAGCCGACCGGTACCTGCGGGTGCGCCGGGGCGGCACGGCCAGGGTCATCTCGCGCATCAGCCCGGTGAGCTGCCGCAGCTCGGTGCCGGACAGCTGGGTGAAGTCACGACCGCGCAGCCGCTCGGCCGCCGACGCGACCCGGCGGATGGCCGCCGCGTCGGCCGGCGGCTCGTCGCCGTCGGCGCCGGCCGAGGGGCCCTCGGAGACGTGCACCCCGGCGGGCCACTTACCCGGATCGCCCTGGGACCTGGCGGCGGGCGGCGAGCCGCCGTTCTGGTCCGCGGGCTGGTACCCAGGATCGACCGGCGGCTGGCCGGCGAACGGCGACGGAGCGCCGAACAGCGCCGCGAACACCCGGTCAAAGATGCTCATCTGGCCCGGGTCGGACACCAGCGTGGCCAGAGCGCAGGCCCGGAGCTCGGACACCGAGCTGACCCCCATGACCGTGACGGCCCGGGCCAGCCGTTCGCAGCGATCGGGCCCGACCGGGAGCCCGGCCGCGTGCAGAGCCGTCCCGAGCGCGGCCGCCAGCGCCGCGACGTCGGGCCCGGACCGGGGCACCGCGAGCGCGCCATCCGGCGGCACGGTCACGGGCAGCTCGGCTCGGTCACGGCCTGACCACCGCCGCCAGCCCGGCCTGACGCACCACGTCCTCGTCCTCCGGGTACTTCAGCACCGTGCTCATGGTCTGGTCGGCCATCGGAGCAGAAAGCTCGTCCGCGCCGAAGACGCTCAGCGCGGAAGCCCAGCTAATCGCCTCGGAAATGCCAGGCGGTTTGGTGAGATCAAGGCCGCGCAGCCGGTGCACCGCGGCCGCGACCTGTCCGGCCAGCTGGTCACCGGAGGCGGGGGCCCGGCGCCTGATGATCTCCGCGACCCGGGGGGTGTCCGGGTAGGAGATCCAGTGGTACAGGCACCGGCGCTTGAGCGCGTCGTGCAGGTCCCTGGTCCGGTTAGAGGTCAGCACGGTGACCGGCGGCAGGATCGCCTTCTGGGTGCCGAGCTCGGGGATGGTGACGGCCGCCTCGGCCAGCAGCTCGAACAAGAACGCCTCGAACTCGTCGTCGGCGCGGTCGACCTCGTCGATGAGCAGCACCGCGGGCCGCGGCCCGGGATGCAGCAAGGCGGTGAGCAGCGGCCTGGACAGCAGGTATTCCTGGGTGAACAGGTCCTTGTCACGGATGTGCTCCCCGGCCGCCTCGGCCAGCCTGATGGCCAGCAGCTGACGCGGGTAGTTCCATTCGTACAGCGCCTCGGAGGCCGCGATGCCCTCGTAGCACTGCAGCCGGACCAGCGGCGTGTCGAGCGCGGCCGCCAGCGCCTTAGCCGCCTCGGTCTTGCCGACGCCCGGCTCGCCTTCGAGCAGGATCGGCTGCCCCATCCGGACGGCCAGGAACAACGCGGCGGCCAGCTGGTCGCCGGCCAGGTAGCCGACCGTCTCCAGGGCGGCGGAAAGCGCGCCGACGGCAGGGAACCTGTCTTCGAGATCATGGGTCAACGCGCTGCTCACAAGGTGTGAGTTTAGCTTTCGTGGGCAGCAGTGAACGAATCGCCTGCGTCCAGGAGACCGGAGTCAGGTGATGGCCAGGTCGGTACGGAACGGACGGCCCTGGATGGCCCGCCACACCTGGGCCGGGGTGAGCGGCATGTCCGCGTGCCGCACGCCGTACGGGCGCAGGGCGTCCATGACCGCGTTGACCACCGCGGGCGGCGACCCGACCGTGGCCGACTCGCCCACGCCCTTGGCCCCGATGGGGTGGTGCGGGGACGGGGTGACGGTCTCGCCGAGCTCCCAGGACGGGCACTCAAGCGCGGTCGGCAGCAGGTAATCCATGAACGAGCCGCCCATGCAGTTGCCGTCGGCGTCGAAGGCGATCGACTCCATCAGGGCCATCCCGATCCCGTCCGCCAGCCCGCCGTGCACCTGCCCCTCGACGATCATCGGGTTGATCCGCACCCCGCAGTCGTCCACCGCGATAAACCGCCGGACCGCGACCGTGCCCGTGCCCGGATCCACGTCGACCACGCAGATGTACGCCCCGAACGGATAGGTGAGGTTAGGCGGGTTGTAGACGCAGGTCGCGTCCAGCTGCCCCTCCACGCCCTCGGGCAGTTCCAGGTGAGAGTGCGCGGCCATCGCGATCTCCGCCATCCCGGCGCCGGAGTCCGGGTCGCCGCGGACGAACCACCGGCCGCGTTCCCACTCCAGGTCCGCCGCGTCGACCTCGAGCATCGCCGCGGCCACGATCCGGGCGCGATCGCGCACCTTCCTGGCCACGATGGCCGTCGCCGCGCCGGACACGGGCGTCGAACGCGATCCGTAGGTGCCCAGGCCGAACGGCGTCTGGTCGGTGTCCCCGTGCACCACCTCCACGTCGTCGGCGGAGATGCCGAGCTCTTCTGCGACGATCTGCGCGAAGGTGGTCTCGTGGCCCTGGCCCTGGGTCTGCACCGAGATCCGGAGCACCGCGGTGCCGGTCGGGTGAATCCGCAGCTCCACGCCGTCGGCCATGCCGAAGCCGAGGATGTCCATGTGCTCGCGAGGACCAGCCCCGACGGCCTCGGTGAAGAAGCTGATACCTATTCCGGTCAGGTGCCCGCGGAGCCGTTCGGCTTCCTGCTCTTTTCTCAGGTCGTCATAACCCGCGATGTCCATCGCCAGGCGCAGCGCGCGCGGATAGTCGCCTGAGTCGTACACCCAGCCGGTCTGGCAGGTATACGGGAACTGGGCAGGCCGCAGCAGGTTGCGTAGCCGCAGCTCGGCGGGATCCAGGCCCAGCTCGAAGGCCAGCACGTCCACCATCCGCTCCACCAGGTACACCGCCTCGGTGATCCGGAACGAGCACGAGTACGCGACCCCGCCCGGCGCCTTGTTCGTGTACACGCCGGTCACCTCGCAGTACGCCGCCTCCAGGTCATAGGAGCCGGTGAACACGCCGAAGAACCCGGCCGGGTACTTGCTGGGCTGAGCGACGCCGTTGAACGCGCCGTGGTCGGCGAGCACCTTCACCCGCACCGCCCTGATCTTGCCGTCCCGGCTGGCCGCCAGCTCCCCGCGCATGTGGAAGTCGCGGGCGAAACAGGTGGACATCAGGTTCTCGGACCGGTCCTCCATCCACTTCACCGGCCGGTGCGTGAGCATCGAGCCGACGATCGCGCACAGGTAGCCGGGGTAGATGGGCACCTTGTTGCCGAAGCCGCCGCCGATATCGGGCGAGATCACCCTGATCTTATGCTCGGGCACGCCCGCCACCATCGCGTACAGGGTGCGGTGCGCGTGCGGGGCCTGCGACGTGGCCCAGATCGTCAGCTTGCCCGTCACCTGGTCGAAGTCCGCAACCGCGCCGCAGGTCTCCAGCGGGGCCGGATGGACCCGCGGGTAGAGCATGTCCTGGCTGACCGTGATCTCGGCGTCGCGGAACACCGCCTCGGTGCGGGCCGCGTCGCCGGCCTCCCAGTCGAAGATGTGGTTGCCGGTGCGTCCGGGCTTCGGGTCCAGGTCGTCCCGGATGACCGGCGCTCCGGCGTCCAGCGCCCGGCGCGCGTCGACCACGGCGGGCAGCGGCTCGTACTCCACGTCGATCAGCTCGAGGGCATCCCGGGCGGAGTACCGGTCCTCGGCGACCACGAACGCCACTTCCTGGCCCTGGAACCGCACCTTGTCGGTGGCCAGCACGGCCTGGGTGTCACCGGACAGGGTTGGCATCCAGGCCAGGTTCCGTGCGGCCAGGGTCTCGCCGGTGATGACGGCCATGACCTTGGGGTGCGCTTCGGCCGCGATGGTGTCGACCGACACGATGCGGGCGTGCGGGTGCGGGCTCCGCAGCACCGCCCCGTACAGCATGCCGGGGAGCTGCACGTCGTCCACGTAGGTGCCCCGGCCGCGGACGAACCGCTGGTCCTCCTTGCGCAAGCGCCGCCCGAAACCAGGCGGCGGCTGGGCCTCGGTGGCGGTCATGGCATGGCTCCCTGCTCGTCGTCGGGTCTGGTCTGGGCGTGTTTCGCGGCCCAGCGGATGGACCTGACGATGTTCTCGTAGCCGGTGCACCGGCAGATCTGGCCGGAGATCGCCTCCCGGATGTCGGCCTCGGACGGATCGGGGTGGTGGTCGAGCAGCCAGCGCGCGGTCATCATCATGCCGGACGTGCAGAAACCGCACTGCAGGCCGTGACACTCGATGAAGCCCTGCTGCACCGGGTCGAGCTGGCCGCCGGTTTCCAGGCCCTCGACGGTCCGCACCGCCCGGCCGTCGGCCATGGCCGCGAGCACCGTGCATGACTTGACCGGCTTGGCGTCCAGCCACACCACGCAGCTGCCGCAGTTCGACGTGTCGCAGCCCCAGTGGCTGCCGGTCAGGCGGAGCTCGTCGCGGAGGAAGTGGATGAGCAGCAGCCGCGGCTCCACCTCCCGCGCGTACTCGGTGCCGTTCACGGTGACCGCGACCCGCACCTTCATGCTCTGTTTCCCGCCCGGGCCGCGGCGCGGCGCAGGGCGCGGGTGGTGAGCTCGGCGACCAGATGTCGTTTGTAGTCCTGCGGACCGCGCTGATCGGCGATCGGATGACAGTGCTCGGCGGCGATCCGCCCGGCCGCGGCGAAGCTCTCCTCGTCGGCGACGCGTCCGAGCAGGAATTCCTCGGCCTGCGCGGCGACGAAATGCGCGGCCCCCACCGCGGTCAGGCCCACGCCCGCGGACACGATGACCGGCCGGCCCGGTGTCCCGTCCAGGCGCAGCACCGCACCGGCCGCGGCCACCGACCAGTCACCGACCCGCCGGGCCACCTTTTCGTACGCGCTCCCCGTGCCGGGCCGCACCGGTACCCGCACCTCGGCCAGCAGCTCGCCCGGACCGATCACCGTCTCGTACGGGCCCAGGTGAAACTCCCTGACCGGGACCGTCCGGTCGCCGTCCCGGCCGCGGATGACCGCCGTGGCGCGCGCCGCCGCGAACGCCGCGGACAGGTCCTCCGACGGATCGGCCTGGCAGAGCGACCCGCCGACGGTGCCCCACAGCCGGACGACCGGATCGGCGACGACCCGTTCGGCGTCATGGAAGATCGGGAAGTGCTCACCGGCGACGGCCGAGTCGAGCAGGTCCGCATGCCGGGCCAGGGCGCCGATGCGCAGCTGGTCGCCGTCGCGCCGGATGAAGGCGAGCTCGGTCAGCCCGTTGATGTCGACCAGCACCTCGGGCTGGGCCAGCCGCAGCTTCATCATCGGAATCAGGCTGTGGCCACCCGCGACGACCCGGGTATCCGGCCTGCTCAACAACGTCAGCGCATGGTCGACGCTGGTCGCGCGTTCGTATTCGACCTGCGAGGGTACCTGCATGTATGCATCATTCGGCCTGCCTGGGTGTTGCGCAACCGCAGCTAAGGCTCCGCTCATTAGCGGACATCAAAGATCCTTCGTCAGTTTGGTTGCTATGACCTTAGTCAGGACCGCTGATGGTCTTGGAGCCGGGGAAGTGGCCGTCAAGTACCTGTCCGGCTTGTGACAGGAGCTCAGCCTCCGAGAACGGCTTCTCGACGAGGGCCACGTTGGGCTCGAGGCTGCCCTGGGAGGCCAGGACGGGCCGGGCGTAGCCGGACATGAAGAGCACTTCGATACCGGGCTTGATCGCCCGCATCTTATCCGCGACTTCCTTGCCGAGCATGCGCGGCATGACCACGTCGGTGACCAGCAGGTGGATCTCGCCTGGATGCGCGCGGGCGATGTCGAGGGCTTGCGGGCCGTTCGCGGCGGTGATCACGTGGTAGCCGTTGCGGGCGAAGATCCGCTGGGTTACCAGGCGCAGGGCTTCTTCGTCCTCGACGACCAGGACGGTCTCTCCTTTGGGCGACCGCCGGTAGGACACGGGTGCTGCTAGCGGGACCAGTTCCTGCGCGGTGACCGGCAGCGTGATGCTGAAGGTGGTGCCGGTGCCCGGCTCGGAGTAGATCTGGATCTGGCCCTCGGCCTGGGTGAGGATCCCGTAGACGGTGGCCAGGCCGAGCCCGGTGCCGGTGCCTTCCTCCTTCGTGGTGAAGAACGGCTCGAATACGTGCTCAAGGACGTCTGCGGGCATGCCGGTGCCGGTATCGCTGATTCGCACCCGCACGTTCCTGCCCTGCCGTGCCCTGGAGCCCCCGGCGACGGTGTCGGCGTCCACGGTGATGTTGCTGGTGTCGATGGTCAGCGTGCCGCCGCCGGGCATGGCGTCGCGGGCGTTGACCGCGAGGTTCACCAGCACCTGCTCCAGCTGGCCTGGATCGGCCAGGACCGGCCACAGGTCACCGGCCAGGGTGGTGATCAGCTCGATGTGCTCGCCGAGGGTCCGGTGCAGCAGCTCCTGCACCGCGGTAATGACGCGGTCAAGGTCGAGGACCTGCGGCCGGACCACCTCCCGGCGGGCGAAGGCGAGCAGCTGGCGGGTGAGGCTCGCCGCCCGTTCGGCGGCCAGGGTGATCTGCCCGAGGTCGCCGCGGACTGACTCCAGGCGCTCGGGCCAATCGGGTCCGGAGGGAGTGGCGAGTTCTTCCGAGATGAAGGATGCGTAGCTGAGGATCACGGCGAGGAGGTTGTTGAAGTCGTGCGCGACCCCGCCTGCGAGCTGGCCGAGGCTTTCCAGGCGCTGGGCCTGCTGCGCCTGCGACTGCGCCTGCTTTCGCTCTTTCCGTTCCTGGGATTCGCGGCGTCTGCGGCGGCCGGTATCGGACTTGACGTCGGACCGTTCGAGAGATTCCCGGCGCTCGCGGCGGCCGGTGTCGGACTTGACGTCGGACCGTTCCCGGGATTCCCGGCGCTCGCGGCGGCCGGTGTCGGACTTGACGTCGGACCGTTCCCGGGATTCCCGGCGCTCGCGGCGGCCGGTGTCGGACTTGACGTCGGACCGTTCCCGGGATTCCCGGCGCTCGCGGCGGCCGGTGTCGGACTTGACGTCGGACCGTTCTCGGGATTCCCGGCGCTCGGAGCCCGAGTCGGCCATATGAAGTCATCCCCAGTGCTGCCAGAAGGCGCTTGTGGTGCGGCGGGCCGCCATGCTGCGGACCTCAATTAAATCACTAAGAGTTAATTTTAACACACGCTTAGTAGTTACGGGGCCGGGCCTAATGCGGGTCACCGGCCGCCGATGTCCTCGCTCCACACGTCGGGGTAGCGCTGCTGGAACTCGCGCATGACGGCCACGCAGGCTTCGTCGTCGAGCAGCACGATCTGCACGCCGCGGCCGGTCAGGAAGCCGAGGTCACCTTCGAAGGTCTGCGCTTCGCCGACGACCACCCGGGGGATCTGGAACAGCAGGATCGCCCCGGTGCACAGCTGGCACGGGGACAGCGTGGTGTACAGCGTGGTGCCGGCGTAGGAGGGCCGCCGCCCGGCGTTGCGCAGGCAGGCGATCTCGCCGTGCGCGACCGGATCACCGCGCTGCACGCGCTCGTTGTGGCCGGCCGCGACCAGCTGGCCGCCGGCGGCCAGCACCGCCCCGACCGGCACGCCGCCTGCTTCCAGGCTGACCCGCGCCTGGCCGAGGGCCAGCGCCATCATCTCGCGGTCGACCTGGTGCGCTTGCCCGTATCCCATGCCGGCTTACGCTACCGGACCAGCCGCCACACCACGCCGACGCCGGTGCCGGCCGCCGCAGGCGGCTCAATGCGGCGGCGTCCGACCTCGGTGAAGCCGAGCTTGCGCGGCACGCCGCCGCTGGCGACGTTCAGCTCGTCGTGCACGATCTCCACCCGGTCGATGTCCCGCCGCCGGAACGCCTGCTCCACCAGCGCCGCCGCGGCCGCGGTGGCCAGACCGCGGCGGGTGTAGCCGCGACGGACCCAGTAGCCGATCTCCAGCCCGCCCGGCCCGATCCTCGCCATCAGGCCGGTGCCGCCGACCAGGGCGCCCCCGGTCGTGATCACGTAGTTGTACGCGGCGCCGGCCTGCCAGTCCCGGGCCGCCGCGGCGAGGAACTCGGCCTGGGACTGCCTGCTGTAGCCCTCAGCCCACGGCATCCACGGGCGCAGGTGGTCAGCGGAGTCGGTCACGACTTGAAGCAGGGCGTCCAGGTCATCATCGCGGTGCCGGCGCAGGGTGACCTCGCCGCCCTCGATGACCTCGTCCGGCCACTCCTCCATCGCCCCATGCTTGCGGTTCGCCGGCCCGCGGCACAACCCGATATCACCACGGGCTGGCGTGGCTGCCCTCACCGCAGGCCGGTTCCCCCTTTTATCTGGCCGAACGAGCCGTACTGCGTGCGCACCGCCGGTGCGGGCCCGCCGCGGCTCCGGCGGCCACTGGTAACTGAGCTCTTCCCCGGCCCTTAGCCGCGCCCACCGGGACGCCTCCACCTGCATGGCCGTGGCCGCCGCGGCGATCGCGGCCGGGTCCGCCTCCGCGTCAGGCAGGACGGCCAGCTTGGTACCCGTTAGCCGCCGGATCTGCGTAACGGTGGGGTTATCCAGCACGGCGACGCTCTCCACCAGGTCGGCGAGCAGTTCGGCCCGCAGGCCCTGGGCCCTGAATTTCCTGATCAGCTCCCGGGACCGCTCGTCCGCGGCCGACGGCCGGCGGCCGCTGACGTGCCGCATGCTGGCGAAGACGACACCGGCCGCGATGCCGGCCCAGATGCCGTCGGTGATGCCAAGCTCCCGCTCGACGATCAGGTGCCTGAGGTCGTGCGGCAGCTGCGGCCCGGCCCTCCCGCCGTACAGCCGGTAGCGGACCCCGTCGTCCCGCTCCACCAGCGCGTAGCCGCGCTGGTGATCGGGCAGCCGGGAGAACGTCACGCGCATATCCCCACTATGCGGACGCCCCGGACGGGACGCCTAATGGTTTTCCCTGCGTGCGGGCATGCCGTAGGGTGACCGATCGTGGCAGGACGCGGCACCCCGGCGACGATCGCGCTCAACCGCGCCGGTATCGCCTTTACCGTGCACGAGTACGCCCACGACCCCAGGCACGAGTCCTACGGCCTGGAGGCCAGCCAGGCGCTGGGCGTCCCGGCGGAGCGCATGTTCAAGACGCTGGTCGCCGAGGTGGACGGCGCCCTGGTGGTGGGCGTGGTCCCGGTACCTGGTCAGCTCGACCTCAAGGCCCTCGCCGCGGCGTGCGGCGGTAAGCGGGCCGTGATGGCCCAGGTGAGCGCGGCCGAGCGGGCCACCGGGTACGTGGCGGGCGGCATTTCCCCGGTCGGCCAGCGCAGGCGCCTGCCCGTGCTGCTTGATGCGTCGGCGATGGCCTACGCCACCGTGTTCTGCAGCGGCGGGCGGCGCGGGCTTGAGATCGAGCTCGCCCCCGCCGACCTGGTCCGGGCCGCGGACGCCACCGTCGCCAGCATCGGCTCCGCGGCGTGAACGGCCGGAGCCGCCGGCCGTCACCAGCGCTCAGCCTGCGTCCGGTGACCTTGCTGCGAGCGCTCGGACCGCACTCGCTGCCCGGGAGAACGGCTTGCCGATGATCTGCGCTGCCGGATCGGGCCAGCCTTCCGCGGTGGCACCTTGCTGCTCATAGCCCGACATGAACAGCACAGGGAGACCCGGACGGATGGCACGGGCCTGGGCCGCAAGCGCTGCACCCGTCATGCCCGGCATGACGATATCCGTCAGGATCAAGTCGGCGGTCAGCTCCGGGTCCGCTAGCAGGCCAAGCGCCTCGTGCCCGGTCGCGGCCGTCTCGACCTGGTAACCAGCACTGGTCAGGACCCGGTGAGCGACCTCCCGGATCGCGGCCTCATCGTCGACCACCAGCACCGTGCTGATGAACTCCGATGCCAGCGCCTGGCGGGCCGCGGCCGGCGAAGCGGACCCGGCCGTGGCGGGCAGCACCACTGTGACGGTGGTGCCGCGGCCCAGTTCGGATCGGAGCCAGGCCTTGCCGCCGACCTGCGCGGCGAACCTGTGCACGGCGGGCAGGCCGAGTCCCGCCGCGAGGTCTCCGCTTTTTGTGGTGAAGAAGGGTTCGAAGGCGCGTTCCGCGGTACCCGCGTCCATGCCCGTTCCGGTGTCGGCCATGCGAAACGCGACATAGCGCCCAGGGAGCAGCTCGGCGAGATCGGTGATGTCCTGCCAGTCCGCCGGGAGATCATCCATATCGATATTCATAGCGCCGATGGTGACCTGACCGCCTCCCGGCATGGCGTCGCGGGCGTTCAGCGCGATGTTGATGATGACCTGCTTAAGCAGGCCAGGATCGGCTTGTACCGGCCACAGGCCCTCGGCCTGCCGGGTCACGACGGCGACGTGCTCGCCAAGCACCTCGGTCAGCAGCCCGGTGGCATCGCTGATCATCCGGCCGAGATCCATCAGGACCGGCTCAGCCTCTTCCCGCCTGGTGAACGCGAGCAAGTGCTTTATCAGCCTCTTGGAACGTTCGGCTGCCTCTTCGATCTGTTCCACGTCCCAGCGGACGCGCCGCCACTTGGCCACGCTCTCCGTTGTCTCGGCGACGGTGACCTCATCATGGACCAGGCTCGCGTAGTTGGCGATGACCGTAAGCGTATTGCTGAAGTCGTGCCCGATCCCGCCCACGAGCTGTCCCAGGCTGGCCAGGCGACGCGACCTCTGCAGCTCGCGCTGGAGCCGCTGTATCTCGGCCCGGGCCTGCCGGGCCGCGGTGACGTCCTCGACGAAGACGGCAAGATACGGCTCGCCAGCGGGCGGCCGGATCACAGATCCGGTCAGGTGGACCCAGACAAGCTCACCATCCATCCGGACCAGACGCGCGTCGGCCCCGATCTGGTCGATCACACCAGAGGTGGCATCGGCGATCAGGATCTCAAGCGCGGGCTGGTCTTCTGGGTGGAAACAGCTCAGGAAGTCCGCTCCGCCCAGTTCTTGTCGTGAGTAGCCGGTCAGCTCGATGTACGTCTCGTTAACCGCTAGACAGACGCAGCACCGGTCGGCGCTGAGGCTGGCCATGACCAAACCGAGAGGCGCGCGGCCGAACTCCCGCCAGAACTGCTGCTCACTAGCCCGCACCACGTCGCCCCAGGTCCCGGTGGTTCCATCGGCCGCGGCCGGCCGCTCATCCGGAGCAGCGTTGTCGTCGTGTGTCACGGGTGCCCCCTTCGAACCATGCGGCGCCCTGGTGCCATTCTCATCGATCCCGGTGGGCGCTAACTGGAATATCAGAGAGTAACTACATATAATCTCTGTGTAGTCATGACGTCCAGGACCAGGATGCACCCGGCAGAGATCTAGCGCAAGGCGCAGGTCAGCGGCACCCGCCCCGGCCGCGGACCAAGCCCGAGTTCAGCCGAGGAAGCTCCTTACGAGCTACCTTCCCGGACCCCAGTGAGGCGGTGGGCGTCGAGATCCGCAGCGAACAGGTTATGCTGCTGCAGCTCGTGTCGCCCGGACCGGGTGCGCTGACCCCGGCCGGCCGTCAGGGCCGGGGCTGACCCCATGGCCCTTGTCCTGGTGGTGGACGACCATCCCGTCCACCGCGACCTGGTGGTCACGCTGCTCGGTACTGCGGCCAGGTCGTGCTCGAAGCCTGCGACGGGGCTCAGGCCCTGCTGACCGAGGAGAGACACAAAGAATACCTGCGGGTACTGAGCGGCAAGCTGGCCGCCAAGATCCGCGAGCTGCAGGCCGCACAGGAATCTCCGCAAGGGAGCGAGGTGCGGTTCCGTCCCCTCGCCGAATCGTCCCCCATCGGCATATTCTCTCTCGACAGTCACGCCGGGTCACCTACAGGAATCCCCGGCTAATAGAGATATTCGGCCAGCCAGGGCGCCGGGCTGACACTGCCGCCTGGACTGACCTGCTCCATTCCGAAGACAGAGAGCGCGTGATCACGGCCATGTCGACGGCGACCGACGCCGCCGTACCGTACCGCGACCGGGTGCGGATCGTCTGGCCGTCAGGAGAACTGCGCTGGGCGGAGATCCGAGCCGCCCCGGTGCTTGGCGACGGCAAGCAGCTTTCCTATGTCGGCACGGTCGAAGACCTGACCGAGGCGGTTAACGCGCAAAGGCAGCGTGATGAGCTGCAGGCACGACTGCACGCGCAGACCGAGCGGCTGTTCGGGTACCGGCGGGACGAGCTGATCGGTCAGCCGGCGGAGATCCTGGTGCCGGATGCGATCAAGGCGTCGCACCCGGCGTACCGGGCCGGGTACGTGGCCGAGCCGCGGCCGCGACCGATGGGCAAGGGCCTGGAACTGGTCGCCCGGCACCGCGACGGCAGCACCTTCCGCCGCGAAATCTCCCTGTCGACCATCGATACCGGGACCACCGTGTACGGCATCATCACCCAGGCCGGCGGCTACGTGCAGATCTACTCACCGAAGCATCGCTGCTGGCCAAGCTGGGCGAGATCATGTCCGCCGGAAGGTCATCGGGCCAGTCCTGACCGCGTCCTAGGACCCGGTGCCGCGGTAGACCCGGACGTACCGCACGGACATGGCGGCCCCCGAGGTGGTGGCGGCGCTGGGGGCGGTGCAGTGACAGGTGCTGTCCGGGTATTTGCCGCCGATGGCGAGGTCCAGGATGATCGAGAAGCCGTGGTCCACGGCCTGCGTCCACGCCTTGGTGCCGACCTGGCTCTCGTGCACGGCGAAGAACAGGCGCCCGTCGAGATACCAGCGGATCTGCTGGTTCGCGACGTCGCGCCGGTCGATGATGACGGTGTAGGTGTGATAGCCGCGCTGGCATCCGGGGCACGGCCGCAGGCCGCTGCTCAGGCCGGTGTATTCGTGGCACGGCCCGGTGGTCCCGCCGGCGTTGCGGACGGTGAGGTTTCCGCAGTGCAGGGCGGCGGAATGCTGGCTGCCCGCGTTGACGTCTTCCATGATGTCGATCTCGCCGGTGCCCGGCCAGGTGCCGGGGCCGAGCATCCAGAACGCGGGCCAGTACCCCAGGCCGCTGGCCGGGTCGGGCTGCTCGATCGAAGCGGTCACCATCAGCTCGCCCCCGGCCGGGGCGGCGAAGGCACTGCTGTCGGTCTGGATCCGGGCCGCGGTCCAGGACTGATCCTGACCGACCGCCGCGATGTTCAGGCCACCGTGGCCGGTGAGGCCGACGTTACCCGGTGTGCTGGTCATGGCGGCGACATCGCCGTCGCCGAAGGTACCCGGGCCGCCGACGTCGAGCTTCCAGCCACTAGGGGCCTGTCCGGCGGGACCGGCGAAGTTGTCGCCCCAGACCAGGGCCCAGCGGACCGGGCCCGGGCTCCCGGTAGCAAGCGTGACCGCGACGGCCACCGCGGCCACCACGACCACGAGGCAGGCGGCCATGACCGGGACACGCCGGGAGAGCCGCGCTGGCCGCCAGTGCGCCGGGCGGCCGGCGGGCGGGCGGCGGTGACGGGAGACGTTAGGCGGCGTAGTGGGCGCTGCCGCGGACGGCGGCGGGCTCGTCGCCTTCGTCCGGTGCGGCCAGCCGGTGCTGGAGTGCCCATGGCGGGACGGCAGGCTGATGGTGAACCTCCCATGGCGGCGCGGCCGGCCGGCGGCCCTTCCACGGCGCGGTACGCCACCACCGGCGCGTCGCGGCGGCCATCCGCCGGCAGGCCAGGTGGACGACGAATCCGGAGAACAGCACGGAGGTGGCGGTGCCCCAGGCCAGGAAGACCCAGCCGGTGTGCCCGAGCAGGACGGCCACGCCCATGCCGCCCACCAGCAGCGCGACGATCACCATGTGCGGCGCGAACACGCTGAGCCGGTCCAGGTCCTGGCTCTGGTTCCCGCCCTTGGGCGTGGTCTTGAACGTCACCCGCTTCTTGCGCAGCACGCCGACGAACGCCAGGAAGTAGATGGGTATCGCGGCGATG
>OCTA010000986.1_pt1 | contig 26550 bp, 21 predicted proteins | sample 1538991 | NCBI WGS metagenome assembly OCTA01 (sample SAMEA3539302, study PRJEB22396) | soil metagenome | biome: tundra; feature: field; material: soil | place: USA | collected 2010-05 | depth 0.15 m | reverse complement strand
GTCCGATCAAAACGTTGTCTTCCGCGCCCGCCGCCGCGATGTCTTTCAGATGCACCAGCTTCAGATAAGGCCCGAGCCTGCGCACCGCGTCCACCGTATCGTATCCGCAGGATGCGAACTGGCCCACGTCCACTGTTGCGCCCACAGTCTTCGACAGGCCGGCCAGCGCACGCAGCACGTCTTCGGGACTTTCGTAGGCAAACTTGGTTTTGAAGAAGTGATTGTGGATGCCAAACGTCAGCCCTGCCTGCGTGCAGCTTTCATCGATGCGCTTGAGCAGCGGCGCGCCGGTGGCATCTCCGGTAATGTTGCCGGCTCCCAGCAGTTTGGCAAAGCGGATCGCCAAATCCAGCTCGCGCTCGTCGTGGATGGTCGCCGCGTAATAGGACACGCAGCGAATCCCCGCCTTGTCGAACAGCGTTCGCGCACCGCGGAAGCGCTCGTCGCCGGGATGCGACAGGAGCATGAACTCGCCGCGCGACATCTCAATCTCTTGGATGCGGAGCGCCTGTAATTGGACGATCATCGCCTCCATGGAGAGGCCGTGATAGCTATAGGTCCCCATGCCAATTTTCAGCCGGCCCGCGGCGGCGCCGGCGGCTGCCATACAGGCAAACGTCCGGCGCGTCACGGTTGCCGTCCCAAAGGCCGCGGCGTCACGTCGGCATCTTCCAGCTTCATGGCCCACTTGATGGCCTCGACGTACATTTCCTGCAAGTCGTGGCGGTCCCAATTCTCGATCGGATGCCCCAGCGTGGAATAGAACACTCGGCCCTTGCCGTACATTTTGGCCCACGCCACGGCGAAGTCGCGGTCGGTGCGGTGGACGTTCTTGTTGGCCAGATCGAGCTTGTCCGCATCCAGGCGCAGCAGCACGCGCAGCTTGTCGCGCGAATAATTGCGCAACTGGTAGATCTCATCGCGCAGCATGAACGAAGCAGGCCACTGGCGCATGCCGGGAAAGGCGGGATCTTCGACCACGAGCGGCGCGTTGAACGTGCCCCAGGGGTGTTCGTCGAAATAACCGCCGATCATCTCGCCATACTCCGGCCAATCGGTGAACGTAATCGTGGCGCTGTGGACGCCGATGAAGCCCTTGCCATCGTCATGGATGAACGACAGAAAATCCGCCTTCTGCCGATCGTCCATTTCCAGCGTGCCGCCCGTGTAAAACAACAAGGCATCGAAGTTATTCAGATTGGGCGCGTTGTATTCCAGCTTCTTCTTGGTGAGCGCCTCGGTGTCGGTCCGGATGGTCGTGTCCCAAAGACCGCTCTCCCGGCCCAGACGGTCGATGGTTGCCAGCGCATGCGAGACGGCTTCGTGCCGGTAGCCCCTTTCTTGGCCAATGGCCAGGAGTCTTTTCTTCGCAGGCGTGGTGGTCTGGGCGTCGCCGCCGAATGCCAGCGCGGCAGCCAGGATCACGACTCGGGAATTCAGCATTTCTTGACCTGTATAGGCCATTCTGTCACACCGCGGCGCGCGCGCGAGCCGTCTGCTACCTTATAATTTCAAACACTATGACAACCATTGTTCGAATTACGGGCCGGGAAATCCTCGATTCACGCGGCAACCCCACGGTAGAGGCGGATGTTTACCTGGCCAACGGCAGCATGGGTAGGGCGGCTGTGCCCTCCGGCGCCTCCACGGGAGAACACGAAGCCGTGGAACTGCGCGACGGCGACACGTCGCGCTATCTGGGAAAGGGCACGCAATCCGCGGTCAGCCACGTGAATGGCGAGATCGCCCAAAGCCTGCATGGCAAAGACGCCACCCAGCAGGCGGAAATCGATCGCCTCATGATCGAGCTGGATGGCACGCCGAATAAGGGCCGCTTGGGCGCCAACGCTATTCTGGCCGTTTCCATGGCCGCCGCGCGCGCCGCGGCCGCCTCCCAGCGCACGCCGCTCTACCGCTATCTGGGCGGCGCAGGCGCGCGCGTGCTGCCTGTGCCCCAGATGAACGTGCTCAACGGCGGAGCCCACGCGGACAATTCCGTGGATGTGCAGGAGTTCATGATCGCGCCCTTCGGCGCTACGAAGTTTTCCGAGGCGATCCGCATGGGCGTGGAGGTCTTTCACACCCTGAAGAAGGTGCTCAAGAAGCGCGGCTACTCCACCGCCGTGGGCGATGAAGGCGGCTTTGCGCCCAATCTGAAATCCAACATCGAAGCCCTGGAACTGCTGCTCGAGGGTATCTCCCAAGCCGGATACAAACCCGGCGAGCAGGTCGGCATCTGCATCGATCCCGCCTCCAGCGAATTCTTCCAGGATGGCAAGTACGTCTTCAAGAAGTCAGACAAGAGCGAGCGCACTTCCGACCAGATGGTGGAGTTCTGGGCCGATTGGGTGCGGCAGTATCCCGCCATCATTTCCCTCGAAGACGGTATGTCGGAGGAAGATTGGGATGGCTGGACGGCACTCACGGATACGTTGGGCGGAAAGATCCAACTCGTCGCCGACGACATCTTCGTGACCAATCCGGCGATCTTCCAGCGCGGCATTGAGCGCGGCATTGGGAACTCGATTCTGATCAAGCTCAACCAGATCGGCACGGTTACCGAAACGCTGGAGACCATGCACATGGCGGCCGCCGCGAACTACACGTCGGTGGTTTCGCATCGCTCCGGCGAGACCGAAGATCCGTTCATCGCGGACCTGGTGGTGGCTACCAATGCCGGACAGATCAAGACCGGCTCGGCCAGCCGCACCGACCGCATCGCCAAGTACAACCAGTTGCTGCGCATCGAAGAGCAATTGGGTAACGCCGCTCAGTTCGCCGGACGCACGGCATTTCGCCGTTAGGACCATCGCCCATGTCCAAAGTGTCCAAACTCGTATTGCTCCGCCACGGTGAAAGCGATTGGAACAAGGAGAACCGCTTCACGGGGTGGACCGATGTGGACCTTTCCGATAAGGGACGCCAGGAAGCCCACGAAGCCGGCGTGGTGCTGAAGGCCGGCGGCTACGCGTTTGACTTGGCGTACACCTCGGTGCTGAAACGCGCCATTCGCACGTTGTGGATGACGCTCGACGAGCTGGACCTGATGTGGATTCCCGTCAACCGTTCGTGGCGCTTGAACGAGCGGCACTACGGCGCGCTGCAAGGTCTGAATAAATCGGAGACCGCCGCCAAATTCGGTGAGGACCAGGTGAAGATCTGGCGCCGCAGTTACGACATCCCGCCGCCGGCGCTGACTCCGGACGACGAGCGCTATCCCGGCCACGACCCCCGCTACAAGCACCTGACCGCGCAGGAACTGCCGCTCACCGAGTGCCTGAAGGACACCGTGAACCGCTTTCTGCCGTACTGGCACTCGACCATCGCGCCCGCCGTTCGCGAAGGCAAGCGCGTGCTGATCGCCGCGCACGGCAACAGCCTGCGCGCGCTGGTGAAATATCTAGACGATGTTTCCGAAGAGGCTATCGTAGGCCTGAACATCCCGACGGGGATGCCGCTGGTCTACGAACTCGGCGACAATCTGCGGCCATTGCGCAGTTACTATCTCGGCGATCCGGAGAAGGTAAAGGCGGCCATGGAAGCCGTCGCCGCACAGGGGAAGAAGAAGTAAAGGCCGCCCCAACCTTCCTAGACTTTCGCGGGACGAGGGCTACATACATCTGGCTTACGAATTCGAGGGATGGGAGGAATACGCCGGCCCCAAGAAGGCGAAGGAAGAAATTCCAGGTTTCCGGTGTAGCGCAACGCCGCGCTGGCTGGTGACAACGACCGCGAGGGACGCAGCCAGATGCTTAGGATTTGGCCGCGTAGGCGCGGCCCGGCGCAGGCTATCGGCATTGCGATCCGGGTCAAGCGCGACCGAAGGACTGGTGAGCCGAAAGCCTCCGAATCCGGAGTTACAAGACTCCGCGTCTTTTCCTGCGCCGAGAAGTTCCGCCGCCGCTTCTTGCAGCCACCCTAATAAACGTAGGCACATGTGCGGGAATCGATGACCAGGGACTCATCACTTTCCTCACTGGCTTCGATCCAGATTTGCCCGTCCTTCGTGTAGACGGTGACCTGTTCCATTCGTTTTCATATCGTTTTAAGTGGAGCGCCGAGCGCGACTTGTCTCGTAAAGGCCGTCTTAATGTAGAAAACGCCCACGCATGCCATTACAACGAGGCTTATCAGAAGCTCCCGGCAAATCGACGGAATAACGGCCTCTGTCTCTGTATCAAAAAGCTTGCTCAGAAATCGCATTGCGCCTAGCTCGCTACCACATACATTTGTCCATGCTCCTTGCGCGTGGGCCGCACTGCGATTTCGACATCCTGTCCGAGGGCGGTCAGCAACTCCATGAGCCTTCCGACCGAGAAACTCCCGGCCCTGTTCCGGATCAGCAGCGATACCTGCGGTTGCCGAATGCCGAGCACTCTAGCCGCCTCGGCCTGAGTGAGGCCGCGCTCCTTGATGATGGAGTGGATTTGCAATGTGAGGCGTGCCTTCAGCAGCTCCTGCTCGGGATTGGGAAGCCCCAGGTCTGCGAATACGTTCCCGCTGCCTTCCGTCACGCTTAGTCCTCTCCGCGGTCCCCCACTTCTCGTTTTCATTTTTTCAGTTCTGCCTTTCCCGATAGTCACGTTGCGCCTCCGCCAAACGTCGCCGGATTAAATCGATCTCCTTTTTGGGCGTGGCGACGCCGCTCTTAGATTTCTTTTGGAAAGCATGCAGGACGTAAACGGCGTCACGAAATCGCACAGTGTAGACCGTCCGCCAAGTGTTCCCGTCATAAGGCGCGACGATCTCCATCACGCCGCCGCCACCAAACCCCTTGAGCGGCTTGGCCGCCGGGTCCATCTCGCCCTTCTGCGCCGCGTAGAGGGCTTGACCAATATCGCGCTTTACCTGGCGGGGAAACGATTTCAAGTCCCTGCGCGACGACCCGACCCACCGTACCGGCTTCGCGGCGCCCTGCATCTTATATAAATATAACTCTATTGTTATAAAAGGTCAAAGGCACAAGGTGGCAGATGATCCCGTCGCAGTCCAGGATATCAGCGCTGCGTTACTGCGCCGCCGCCAGACGCTCCACGAACTTCCGGTGATCCTCCGAAGCGAGGCCCGCATTCAGTACCGCCAACATCTTCGCCCTATTGTTGGCCCAGAAAGCCGCCACGTCCAGCCACAACCCTGGAAAGACCTGTGACCGGACAATGCCGTCCGGCGGGAGCGTTTGGGCAAGATAGGCGCCACCTTCGAGCACTCGCCAAATCATACGCGGTCCAAAGAGCTCCACGGTGATGTATTCCCGCACGCCGGCCCGTTGGTAGAGCGCCAGTTTGGGTCCAAAGTCGACCTCGGTAGAAGTCACGCAGATTTCGACTGCCAACTCGGGGGCTCCAGCGCCCAGTGGACCTTCGTTCCCAGACTGTCCTCCGTGCGCGGGCAAGATACACAGGTAGGTATCGGGCTGCGGGGCGCTGCCCGACATCAGCCACGTGCTGTTATTCCCGCTATCGCAACCCGGCGTTGCTTGCGCATAATGATCAAGCCACCCGATTATTCGCGTATCGAGGCGTGTGTGATCGAGGCTGACGGGTGAAGGCACGTAGACCACTCCATCAATGAGTTCGGCGTTCTTCAGGTCCGGGAGTTCTTCCCAACGGCGCAGAAATTCTTCCACGGTCAACCGCTCGCCCGTTACCAGTCCCGGCGGTCTCACCACAGGAGAGAGCATGACGGCGTTACTCCTGTTGTCAGTGTACCTGTTTCAATACCGGTCGTGTGAACAACTTACGTTGCCCATCCCATGAAAATCACTACCACGGCGAACGTATCGCTGATTCCGTGCGCCAAAATGGGGGCCCACAGATTACGGCCGGAAACGAGGTAAAGGCCGCCCAGCACCAGGCCCGAGTACGCTGAATCCACTACACCCGCCGGCCCCTTAAAGAAATGGCCAAAACCGAACAGGACCGCGACATAGAGCATGGCGGCAACATAGGCGAGCTTCGAGCGGTTGCCGAGGTCGGCCGCACGCGTAAGCAGGTAGCCGCGGTAACTCAGTTCTTCGCCGAAGGCCGCAAACGTCCACACCAGAGCCAGGTTGCGCAACGCGAGCTTCCAGTCGGAGGCGGATACGTTAAGCACCGTGGGGAGCGTCGCCCGCCACAGGTGCGCGGCAAGCGGTTGAATGACGAATTCCGAGCCGAGTTGCAGTACGGCAGCCGCGGCGATCGCCAGTAACAGGGCCTTCCACCACGATTTAGGCCTGCTGAGTCCCGGCAGACGCCAACCGCCGTCGCGAAGCCGGAACGAAACCCAAAAGGCTGCGAAAAGAATGGGTACTTCATTCGGTACGATGTGAAATACGTTGTGTCCAATGACCACAAACGTGCCTAGCGCAATCTCAACGAGAGAAATCCGGCGGTACGGCGCGGTAAGCATTTTACGATTATACCGGCAGTCACTTTGCGTTACAGTGGTGGCTTGCGATTTCCAATCTTGTTCCTCATGGCGCTATCCACTCTGCCGGCGGCCGATCCTCGAACCATGCGCCTCGATTATTTCCACGGCGGCACGGCCACCGAAGAACAGATGTCACTGGATGGCGTGGTGCTGGAAGGCGCGTGGCCGGGCCGGCTGGATCGCGCCATAGACGACACCAACCTGGGCAAGTATTACTTCGAAGTGCTGGACCGCAAGACCAACCGCGTGCTGTATTCGCGCGGATTCGCCAGCGTCTTTGGAGAGTGGCAGGAAACGCCCGAAGCCGCCGAAGTCCGGCGGCAGTTTCACGAGTCGCTGCGGTTTCCCGCTCCCACGGCCCCCGTGCAGGTCGTCGTCAAGAGACGCGATCGGCAAAACGCGTTTCGGGAACTGTGGTCTCTGGCCGTCGATCCGGCCGACCCGGCCATCGACCGCTCCGGGCCGCCGGCCAACGTCCCGGCTAACGTAAAGGTCTGGGCTGTGATGCAGAACGGCGAACCGCGCGACAAGGTGGACCTGCTGCTGATGGGCGACGGCTACACCGCCGCGGAGATGGAAAAGTGGCACAAAGACGCGCGGCGCATGGTGGATCTGTTGTTCGCCGCGTCGCCATTCAAGGAACGCCGCGGCGATTTCAACGTGTGGGCCGTGGACACTCCGGCCGAGGAGAGCGGCGTGTCCCGCCCTTCGGATGGCATCTATCGCAGGTCGCCGCTGCGTGCGACCTACGACGCCTTTGGCTCCGAGCGTTACGTGCTGGCGTTTGACAACAAGCGCATGCGCGAAGCCGCATCGGCCGCTCCTTACGAGTTCATCGAAATCGTGGTGAACGACCGCAAGTACGGCGGCGGCGGGATCTTCAACCTGTACGCCACGGTGGCGGCCGACAACGCTTTTACGCCGTACGTCTTCGTGCATGAATTCGGCCATCACTTTGCGGGCCTGGCGGATGAATACTACACTTCGGACGTGGCGTATGAAGCGGCCACCGCGCGGCCGGAACCGTGGGAGCCTAACGTCACCGCCGATCCGCACGCGGCGAAATGGAGCGGACTGCTCGCCGCGGGTACGCCGCTGCCGACACCGTGGCCCAAGGACGCGTTCGAAGCGTTGGAGAATCAGATTCAGGCCCGCCGCCGGCAGATTCGCGCCGAACATCGGCCCGAAGATGAGATGGAGGCGCTGTTCCGCGAAGAGCGTGAAAAGACCACCGCGCTGCTCGCCTCGGGCCCGCACGGACACGCGGTGGGGGCGTTCGAAGGAGCCATGTACGAGGGACGCGGCTACTACCGGCCGCAGGCGGATTGCATCATGTTCACGCGCGACGAAGTGGGCTTCTGCGCGGTGTGCCGGCGGGCCATCGAGCGGATTATCGATCTTTACTCGCGGTCTTCACCTCGATGAGGACCGTTCCCGACTCGACGACGGCAGGTGTGAGTGTGGTGGGGCAGGCGGTTTCGCCTGCCAGCGCGCACGTGCCGGTTTTCGAAATTCAGGTGGTAATGTGCCGGATCGATCGTCAGTGGGTCACGGCGGGCGAGCCACCCTCGCGGAACAATCTCCGGATAGAACCCCTGCTGCGCATATGCGGTCAGAGCCAACGGTGCAGAGAGGAGGCGCCTGCCAGGATCGCACCCATCGCCAGCGGGCGGGTTATCGATCTTTATTCGCGGACTTCACCTCGATGAAAACCATTTCCATCGGGTTCGTGTTCAGGTTCCTGGCAGAGTGTCTGTCGCCATAAAGCCAGCGGGTCTCGCCGCTTTCCATGTGGACATCCTGAGTGTGTCCGTCGGGCGTGGTGAAGCGCAGGTGGCATTCCTGGATGCACACGGTGAGGGCATCCACGTCGTCGTGCATGGGCACGGCCTCCTCCGCCTTCAGCGTGAGCCGGATGGCGCGCACGTGCTCGTTTTCGAAATCCAAGCGGTAATGCTGCGCATCGATCTTCAGCGGGTCGCGGCGGGCGAGCGCCTCCGGCGAAACAATGTCCGGCGGAAACAGCCTGTCCGGCGGAAACGGCCTCTGCCCGTATGCGCCCAGAGCGAATGCTACAAAAAGGAGGAGACGCATCACCCGATCCTACCACCGCGAACCGCACTATACGGGCTTGGGTTTGGGTGGCGGCAGTTCGCGCGCCACGCAGGTATCCTGGAAACCGGTGCGCGCATGGGCACCGTCGCAAAACGGCTTGTTGGCGGACTGACCACAGCGGCACAGTGAGATCACCGTGCGGCCCGCCAGGCCAAACTCGCTGCCCTGCTGATCGTGAATCGTGAACTCGCCTTCGATACGGATCGGTCCGTTGTTAATCGGTGTGATTTTTGCCATCTTCCGGATGGTAACATGCGCGATGGCTTGATCGGCTTAGCGAGGCGGTACAGATACCGCTCAGCACGAAAACACTGCAAATCGGCGTGGCCTGCCGGAGAATCGACTCCAGGCATCGCATTTTCGTGCCAACGGCTCCTGGGCCCGCCTGATAATCGGCGACCAAACGCTGTCGCCAAGGACTACATCCGCCGCCATTTTATCGCTTTATCAACCCAATTAACTCGTTAATTCTACACCTATCAATGGGTAATCATCGTAGTCACCCAGAACTTGCCTCGGGACTGCCGGGCATCCAGCGAAATGAAGGGCAAGCCTACACCGGACGATGAGTCCCAGCCACATCTTCAGGGTTCCGATTTCACCGGCCGCGTTCCGGAGGTTGCGGCAGACTGGCCTTTTTTCCTTCCAAAAAAGCTCCAATGGAGGCGGTTGGTGCTACTATACGTACCATAGCCGGGGTTCCAAGATTGGGATTCCGGGGTACAATCGGGGCCGCCTCCTGAAGTCAAGAAGGAGATTCCGGGCCGATAGCTGAAAGCGCAAATTCCCGATACGGCGCAAGAGGAAAAATCGAAAGGAAAAATCATGATTCGAAAATTACGTACATTTTTGCTGACATTCGTCGCGCTTGCGCCGGTTGCAAATGTTTGCCAAGCGCAATCGCTGCCCCCGTTGACGCGTCATGTGCGCGAGGTGGTCCTCAATGGGCAGGCGAAGTCCATCGGGCAGATGCCCCTAAACCAGATCGTGAACCTGGACGTTGTTCTGGCGTTACGCGATCCGGCGGGACTGGATTTATTTCTGAAGGAACTCAACGATCCGGTCAGCCTCTCTTACCGGCATTTCCTCACCGTGCCGGAGTTCACCGAACAGTTTGGACCCAGCCAGGCAGACTATGACGCCGTGGTTCGTTTCGCGCAAGCGGCCGGCTTCGCGGTCGTTGGTGGCACACGCGATGGCATGGACGTGCAGATCCAGGGCCCCGTTTCGGTCGTCCAGACTGCGTTCCATGTAGCCATGCGTAGCTACCAGCACCCCACCGAGAGCCGTACTTTTTACGCGCCAGACCGCGAGCCCACCGCGGACCTGCCGTTCCCGCTCTGGCACATCTCCGGTTTGGACAACTATTCAATCCCGCATCCCCTGTTCGTCAAGAAGAGCGACTACGCGAAGGCCCATGGTATGGCCGAGGAGGACGTGGTGCCCCATGCCACCACCGGCTCCGGCCCGTCGGCTTCCTTTTTGGGCAGCGACATGCGCGCGGCCTACTACGGCGGAACGGCCCTCACCGGCGCTGGCCAGAACCTAGGACTGTTCGAGTATGTGGGCACCGATCTGGCCGACTTGACCACCTATTACAACAACGTTGGTCAAACCAACACTGTGCCGATCACCCTGCTCTCCACGGACGGGACCAGCACAGCCTGCGTGGATACGAGAGCCGGTGGCAGTTGTGACGACACCGAACAGACGCTCGACATGACCCAGGCGCTCGGCATGGCTCCGGGCTTGGCCAGCCTGGTGATGTACATCGGGTCCACGGATACCGCAATCATCAGCGCCATGACCACGCACAGCCCGCTGCCCACCACAATTGGCTGTTCCTGGGGCTGGACACCGGCGGATCCAAGCACGCTCGACCCGTACTTCCAGAAGATGGCGGCTCAAGGGCAGAACTTCTTTGTGGCTTCTGGCGACTCATCCACCTGGTCGTCGAGCAATGAGACCTGGCCGGCGGACGATGCGTATGTCGTTTCCGTCGGCGGCACGGACCTGGTAACCGCCGGCGCGGCCGGCCCCTGGCAGTCGGAAACCGCCTGGGTTAACAGCGGCGGCGGCATCTCGCCGGACGCAATCGCAATCCCCTCGTGGCAGAAGCTCTCGGGCGTGATCAACTCCAGCAACAAGGGTTCGACGACCCTGCGCAACGGCCCGGACGTGTCGGCAAACGCGAACTTTACATTCTACGTCTGCGCCGACCAAACCACCTGCACGGCAAACAGGTATGGCGGCACCAGCTTCGCGGCGCCCATGTGGGCTGGCTACATTGCACTGGTCAACCAGCAGTTGGCTTCGAACGCCGAACCGACCATCGGCTTCATCAACCCCACGATCTACGCGCAGAATGTGACGTCCAGCTATGGCACGGACTTCCACGACATCACCAGTGGCACATCCGGCAGTTTTTCGGCTGTGGCCGGTTACGATCTGGTGACCGGCTGGGGCAGTCCGAACGCCGGGCTGATCAACGCACTTACTGGAAGCCCGACTCCCGGCTTCACCATTTCCGCCTCGCCCACTTCGGTCTCCGTAGTGCAGGGCAGCAATGGCACGTCGACGATCACGACCGCCGTCTCGGGCGGCTTCAACTCGGCGATTGCCTTGTCCGCGTCTGGCCAGCCGACAGGCGTAACCGTGAGCTTCAATCCCACGTCCATCGCGGCTCCGGGTTCGGGCACCTCCACGATGTCCATGTCGGTGGCCTCCAACACTGCGACCGGCACCTACACGATCACCGTCACCGGCACCGGCGAGAGCATCACGCATACAACTACGGTCTCGCTGACAGTGACTTCCGCGGCCAGTCCCGCCTTCACCATTTCGGCTTCGCCCACTTCCGTCTCCGTGGTGCAGGGATCGAGCGGCACTTCCACGGTCACGACCACCGTCTCCGGCGGCTTTAACTCGGCGATTGCCCTGTCCGCGAGCGGCCAGCCGACAGGCGTTACCGTGGGCTTCAATCCTACGTCTATCGCCGCACCGGGCTCTGGCACCTCAACTATGACCATGACGGTGGCTTCGACCACCGCGACCGGCACATACACGATCACCGTAACCGGCACGGGCGGAAGCATTACGCATACGGCGACCGTATCGCTCACCGTCACCGCGGCGTCGGCTGGTAACTTCACCATCTCCGTCTCGCCCACTTCAGGATATCTGTATCAGGGCCAAAGCGGCTATGCTGTCGTCACCACGAAAGTCTCCGGTGGCTTTAACTCGGCCATCGCCCTTTCTGCGACTGGCGTGCCGTCAGGCGTCACCTTTAACTTCAGCCCAGCCTCCATCGCCGCACCGGGTTCCGGCACGTCCGATTTCAACCTGACCGTGGCCAGAACCGCCACGCCCGGCACCTACCCGATCACGATAAAGGGCACGGGCGGAGGCATTACGCATACCACGATCCTCACTTTCCAGGTCAGGCGCTAACACTCACCATCGCCTGCGCCGGTGGGACCGGCTTTAACTCGTCAAGGCCCGGACTCTCTAGTCCGGGCCCTTCTTTTGTGCGTGCCCGTCCCCTTGACATTCTACCTGAGTCGTCCTATGATTCGCCTAGAATGTCTACCCAAAGGCCGGAAGACCGCGTCGAACTCCTGCAAGGCACCCTGGACGTGCTGATCCTGCGCACGCTCCTGTTGGGGCCCGCGCATGGCCACGCCATCGTGAAGGCCATCGAGAGCAATTCCGAAGACGTGCTGCAGGTCGAGCAGGGATCGCTCTACCCGGCTTTGCACCGCCTCATCAAAAGAGGGTGGATTTCCGCCGACGAGGGGATTTCGGAGAACAACCGCCGGGCCAAGTATTACAGGCTTACCGCACGCGGCCGCAAGCAGCTTCAGGTGGAAACCGCCAAATGGGAGAAGCTGGCCCGCGCCATCGCGCGCATTCTGAAGCCGGCGGGTGAGGAGGCCAACTCATGAAACGACACAGAGCGTTAGACAGCCTCGACGACGACATCCGCGACCACATCGAGCGCGAGACGCGCGACAACATCGAGCGCGGCATGCCGCCCGAAGAGGCGCGCAGCGCGGCGCTCCGCAAATTCGGCAATATCACGCGCGTGAAGGAAGACACGCGGGAGGTCTGGAGCCGGGTGTGGCTCGAACAATTGCTGCAGGATATCCGGTACGGTCTCCGTATGCTGCTCCGGAATCCGGGTTTCGCGGCGGTCGTCCTTCTGACGCTGGCGCTCGGCATCGGCATGAACACGGCGGTCTTCAGCGTGGTGAACACGGTGCTGCTGCGTCCGTTGGCGTGCCCCCATCCGGAGCGCCTGGTTTGGATCGGCGACTACGATCCGAATATCAAGACCTCCACGGTGGACTCGCCCGACTTCTGCTTTTGGCGGGAGCATGCGCAGTCATACACGGGCATGGCTGCCTCCGGTCCGCAGCAAGCTGCGATGGTCACCCCCAAGGAAGCGCAGCAGGTGAGCGGCGTGGCGATTGCCGGCGATTTCTGGGCGCTGACTGGCGCGCGTCCGGCGCTCGGCCGTCTGTTCGGGCCGCAAGAGCAGGACACCGTGGTGCTCGCCTGGGATCTGTTCGAGCATGAGTTCGCCGCCGACCCGCATGTGGTGGGGAGGTCCACAGCCGTGGACGGCCGCGCGGTCATCATCACCGGCGTGCTGCCGAAGGATTTCCGCTTCCAGTTTCCGATGTGGTGGCAAGCTCTGGAGCCGCGGCCCGTGGATGCGTACTTTCCACTGCCCGCGAAGGACATCGCGATGGGCCGCACCGTCAACGTGGTGGCGTCGCTCAAGCCGGGCGTCCGCGACGACCGGGCCATGGCCGAACTGGATGTGTTGGAGAAGCGCGCGCAAGAGGGCCGGCCCTCGCAGTTTCGGGGGCCCGCGACGGGGTTGCGGATCCAGCCGCTGGCGGACCATTTGACTAGCGCCGCGCGCCCGGCGTTGTTCGTATTGCTGGCGGCCGGAGCTTTCGTCCTGCTGATCGCCGTGCTGAACATTGCCAGCGTTCTGCTGGCGCGGGCGACGGTCCGGCAGCGGGAGATCGCTATCCGCGCGGCGGTGGGCGCGGGGCGCGCGCGTGTCATCCGCCAATTGCTGATGGAGAGCGTGGTGCTGGCTTTGATCGGCGGCGCCGCGGGCTTGGCCATGGCGCGAACGGCGCTGACGATCCTGATACGGCTTTCGCCGAACGCGGTTCCGCGGCTGCAGGAAACCAGCATCGATGGCTATGTTCTCGGGTTCACGCTGGCCGTTTCGATTGGAACCGGCATCCTGTTTGGCTCCGGTCCCGCGCTCGCATTATGGCGCACCAACCTGCACGACGCCCTGAAGGAAGGCGCGCGGACTTCCGCGGGCGCGGCCGGACTGCGCCTGCGTGGACTGCTGGTAACCGGAGAACTGGCTCTGGCAATCGTGCTGCTCGTCGGCGCAGGGCTGATGTTGAAGAGCTTCTGGCGCATGTATGCGCACCCGCCCGGCTTTGCGCCGGAGAGTATCCTGACGATGCAGGTCCGGCCGGCGGGACCGCAGTACCGCGAGAAACCTGCGCATGAAGGGTATATACGCGAGTTGCTGCGGCGTGTCGAATCGGCTCCGGGAGTCGAGGCCGCGGGAGTCTCGGTCTGGTTCCTTTTCGAGGGCGTGCCATTTCCCAGCGACACTTCGCCCAACCAGCAGCACACTATTCGCCTGAACGCCACGTCGCCCGGCTACTTGAAGGCGCTCGGCATACGCTTGTTGAGAGGGCGCTGGCTCAGCGATGCGGATTCCGGCGGCAACGCCGTGCTCCTGAATGAGAGCATGGCGCGGCAGGCATTCGGCGCCGTGGATCCCGTCGGCCGCCAGATTTCCACTCCCGGGCCAGCCACTGTGGTGGGCATCGTCTCCGACTTGAAATACTCGCAGCTCGACGCCGATCCGCCGGCGGAGATCTACATACCATACCAGCAGCTTCCCTTTTTGTCAGGCACCAGCGTGGCCGTACGGACAGCAGGAGATGCGCCGGCTATGGGGCCGGCCATCCGCAAGCTGATCTCGGACATCGATCCGGCGCAGCCGGTTTACAACGTGAAGACCCTGGAGCAGGCGCTTTCCGATTCGATCGCGCCGCGGCGGTTCAACCTCTTCCTGCTGGGGACTTTCGCGGCGGTAGCGCTGCTGCTCGCGCTGGTGGGCATTTACGGCGTGATCGCGTATGCGGTGGCCGAGCGGACGCGCGAGATCGGCGTACGCATGGCGCTGGGTGCGCAGCGTCACGAAGTGGTGCGGATGGTCGTGCGCGACGGCATGGCGATGGCGTTGGCCGGCGTGGCCGCCGGGCTGGCGGGCGCTTGGAGTCTGACGCACCTGATGGCCGGCCTGCTCTATGACGTAAAAGCCAGCGATCCGGCGACCTTCGCCGCCGTGGCTGCGGCGTTGGCCGTCACCGCGATGCTGGCTTGCTGGGTCCCGGCGCTGAAGGCGGCGCGCGTAGATCCGATGGTGGCTTTGCGCTACGAGTAAGTGGGAAAGCATTGACAGGCGGAAGCCTGTCCCACCTAGGGCGCGGCTACATTAATGTAGAAGGGCATGCTCAAGTCGCCATCGAGCGAGACCGTCACAGGCACCTGCTGGCCGGTGACCGACGCGGTCAGCGCGAACTGAATCAGCAGATTGTTCGAGCCGTCCTGCGCCTGTTGAATCGTGAATACCGGAATGCTCACACCGCCTTCGGCGACCGCGACGCGGCTGGGGTCGGGCGGTGCCGACGGATCCGTGCCGGACACGGTCAGCGTGATGGTGTCGCCAGTCGCCGAGGTCTCGGAGCCACCCAACGCCACTCCCGCGGCCGACGCCGCACTCACGATGGCTGGCGGCGGCGGATCGATCTGCACGACTATCGGCAACGCTCCCTGCAAAGTCAGCACGGCCGGTCCGATCGGCACATTCGCCACCGGGATCACAAAGTTGATCTGAGTGGACGAAGTGTAGAGGATTTGGGCGCTATAGCCCGCCAGCGTGATGGCCGGGTTACTGGTGGCCGCTTGCAGATTCTGGCCGTATAGTGACGCAATGCACCCAGGGTAAAGGCTGTTCTGCTCCGGATAGAAGGCGTTGGTCACAGGCAGAACGATCACCGGCAGGTTCGGATTGGCAGGCGCGACCTGGAACCCCAGAGCTTGCTCGTAGACTTGGAATCCGGAGATGACGCTGGCCACCGTTTCTTGCTGAATGGCGGTTGGAGACACCGTCACGTTGGCGATGGCGTGGGCGATGTTGGCGTGCGTGGGGAGCACCCACAGGCGCCGCACGGCGACATCGCCGGAACCAAACCCGAGGGTGGTCATTCCATCCACGAATTGCATGGTGGAGCTGGTAACATCCACCATGGCCGACATTCCCTGCGGCAGTTGGGAGATCGAGATGGCGGCGGCCGGCTGGCTGGTTTGCGGATAGGAATAGGTGAAGGGCTGCGTCTGCGGCTGCAGGAACGTCGAGTTCTGGCCGTCGGGATTGTAGACGGTAATGGTGGCGGTCTGGCCGCTGGCGCCGGGCGGCGGCGTTACCGAAACCGAGCCGGATTGGCCGGTCGAATCGGACGTGTTCGCCGCATAGGCAGGGGCTTGCCCGGGCAGGCTATCGAAGAACACCTGGCTATTGGCGGTCATGCCGGTTCCCGCAACGGTGACCGAACCATCCGGATTGGGCGTTACGGCGGTCACCGCGGGCGGCGGATTCTGCACCACCTGGATGGCCTGCGGCAGCACGAAGATATCGTCAGGCAGCGTGAATAACAAGTGTTCGGGAAATAACAGGTGTTCGGAACCGGTGGCGGGCGCCGACGGATAGTTGAAGAAGATCGCCAGGAGCGTGGTGTCCACGTCCTGGTAGACGTTGGTCCCATAGTCCGCCAACCAGCCCCCCGGAGCTCCGAGCGCAAAAATAGTCTGGACCGGATTGGTCGCGGATGTGATGCCGTAGCCCTGCGCCACTACCTGCGGTACGACATTCGCATTATTCGCATTCAGAAACGCTGGCTGGAGGTAGCTCGAACCAGTCCACCAGTAAGAAGTGACATCGAAGACTTCCACCGCCGACCGCGGCTGCACGGAAAAATTTTTATTGCCGACGCTGGCGCCCTGCGCAATAGGGATGGACGTGAACTGAGCCGGGTCCCAGGTACCATTGGCGCCATTGTAGAAAGTACTTACAAACGGTCCGCTGGGTACGACCGGGTAGCCATTGGGATCGAGCGGCGAGGTAATATCAGCCGTCAATGTCGGCAGCGGATGCACATACACCCAATAAGTCCCCGGCGGCAAGCCGTCGATTTCGTAGGTTCCATCGGGATTCGTCAGGTTGCTGACGGCCGAACCGTTGGGCAGAATCGCCACAACCGAAGCCAAGTGCACGCCCTGTCCACCCATGGTCACCTGGCCGCTGATGGAGCCATACCCGGCCGGGAAGCCGCCCGCGGGATAGAGCAGCGAGACACCGGCGATATCGTCGGCATCGAGCGGCCGCGCGCGGTTGGTGGCGCGCGATACCGCGGTCGACATAGTGGCCGATGTGTAGGTGTGCTGCAAACCGATGCAATGCCCAATCTCGTGGACCAGAACAGTAAAAAAGAGTTCCGAATAGCTCGGCCCCGTGTAACCCTCCGCGCTTGCCTGCCCCGGCTGCGGCGCCAGGTTGATATTCAGGTGAATGAACGATTGCAGAATGGGTACGAACTGGGTTCCATCCGCCGCGGTCACGGGGGTGTTGGTGGAGACCGAATGACCGGCAAGCGCCAGCACGCCCGGCGGCAAGTCGTCGACGAAAGCTATTTCACCGTCTGGCACACTGTGGTTTGTGCCGGCGACCTGCAATCCGCCAAAGGCCACCCGCAGATCCGAACTGGCCACCGAGTTCCAGACCTGGGTAGCATTGCGGATTTGCTGCAAGACGGAAGGAAAACTGTCATTCGGCGTATAGCTGATGGGTCCGGAAGTTGAGACGAAGAAAGTGACCGTCTTGTCCGGCAGCGCGGTGAGGTCGAACTTTTCGTAGATGACGGAGTAGGGCGACGACGAATTCAGATAGTGGACATAGTGGTAGTAAGCCGCCGATGGAGTCACCGCGGCGGCCAGGATACCGGCCAGCAGCAGCCCGCGGAAGAATCGCTCCCTTACGGTACCCGCTCGCAGGCGGAACCGCCTGCGCCACCAAAAGAAATCCTGTGTTTGCGGTGGTGGGGCAGGCAGTTCCGCCTGCCGAGCCCGATCACGGTTATGCACTGCCGCCTCCGGCCGCGATGGTTGAAATCAGTTGCGGCAAAGGCATGGTGATGGGCTGACTCTTCACCACCTGGCCGGTGCCCTGCGCCAGTATGGTTTCCGTGGTGGGCATCTGCACCGCCGTAATACTGCCGGAGGCATCCTGCAGCAAATTGAACACGCCTTGCGTGAAGCCCATGGTGTAGGTCCGGCCCTGGCTCGAGGTCCACAGGAACAGCACATACTGCTGGCCGGTGACCAACTGCGGCACACCGGGGAAGGTTTGGCGGATGCCCTTGGCGGTGCCACCGGGCACCATCACGTCGATGCCGCTCTGGGTGGCGCCCTTCCACTGCGCCAGCACGTTGATCTTATAGTGCGTATAGACGACTGAGCCGGTATAAGAGGCGGAAGATCCGGTGACCTGCGCCTGGACGATGGTGGTGGACTTGGAGATCAAGTCGTTGAGGCTGAGCAGCTCTAAGGTAGCGCCCCAGGCGGGCGCCAGCCAGACGGCCAAACAAAGCGCGACTCGCACGGGTTTAGGCACGACATGCCACAGAGCACTTCGCATACCATTCCAACTTATTGAAAATACACTATTTACTATTCAGCTATGATGGCCGGCCGTGTTGTTGGGACACGGCCCGGTGGCGCTATGTCCCAGTACACAGGCTGAAGCCTGTGCCACCTCACGATTTTCTCACTATGAGCAAGGGTATCCGCAGTTCGTGGCGCACTGGATTAATTGTATTGCCATACATCAGATCTTTCAAGCGGCGATGGCCGTGCGCGCCCATAATAATGAGATCGGGCTGGATTTCCAAGGCATAGCTCACGATCTCGCGGCCCGGCCGGGGGGAATGGACAATCGCGGTTTCGACATCGATGCCATCGGCGCGGAGAGATTCGGCAATGCGCTCCAGGTAATGCTCGCCGGCCTCGACTTCGGCGGTCGACGATAACGGCCCATAGACCCGGCTGGTCACGCCCTCTTCCACGTGCAGCAGGTATAGCTTGGCGCCATGCATTTTGGCCATGGCAGACGCGTGGCTGAGAGCCTTGCGGTCCAGCTCGGTATGATCCAGCGGTACCAGAATCCGGTGGTATTCGAGTGCGGCGGGCGGCTCCGCCGCCGGTTCGGGTATGGTCAGAGAAGCCCGTCCAAAACCGTGCCGCGCCCAATGCGCGATGAGCGGCTCAAACGAAATCCAAACCAGCAGGCCCGCCACTCCGGTTCCCGCCAAGACCAACGGGAACCAGACGATGGGGCGGTTGGCGGCCGAGCCGAGCAGTTGACCCAGGCCATCGGCCAGCAGCCAGATGTTGAGCGCCAGGATCAGCACGGCCGCGGCCCACGAGAGCCATTGCACCCAGAGTTTGTTGGCGAATGCGCCCATGCGGCGGCGGTCGCTGGTGAAATGAATCAGGGGAATGACGGCGAACGGCAACTGCATGCTCAGAATCACCTGGCTGAGGATGAGCAGTTGGTAGGTGCCCTTGTCGCCCGAAATGTAAACGACGAGGGCGGCGGGAATGATGGCAATCGTGCGCGTGATGAGGCGGCGCAGCCACGGGCGCATGCGGATGTTCAAGAAGCCTTCCATCACGATCTGGCCGGCCAGCGTGCCGGTGAGCGTGGAGGATTGCCCGGAACACAGCAGCGCGACGGCGAACAGGATGCCGGCGAAGGCCGTACCCAGCAGCGGGACCAGGAGCAGGTGCGCCTGCTGGATTTCGGTGACCACAATGCCATGCCGGAAGAAGACCGCCGCGGCGAGGATCAGGATGGCCAGATTCACCAGCAGCGCGGCATTCAGCGCCACCACCGAATCCACCAGATTGTAGCGGCAGGCGCGGCGTTTGCCGGCTTCGGTGTGGCCGATCTGGCGGGTCTGCACCAGCGCCGAATGCAGATAGAGATTGTGCGGCATCACGGTGGCGCCCAGCATGCCAATGGCGACATACAGGCTCTTACCGTTGATGCGCGGGATCACGCCCAGGAACACTTGCGACGCCACCGGCCTGGCGAGTACGATCTCGATGCAAAAGCAGGTCGCCATCACCGCGATGAGGGCCAGAATGAACGCTTCCACATAGCGGATGCCGAGTCCCTGGAACCAAAGCAGCAGGAGCGTGTCGGCGGCGGTGAGCAGGACGCCGATCAGGAGTGGAATGTGAAACAACAGGTTCAGGGCGATGGCCGCGCCCAGGACCTCAGCCAGATCGCAGGCGGCGATGGCGATTTCGCAGAGCACCCAGAGGGCGACAGTGATGGGTCGCGGGTAGGTTTCGCGGCAGGCTTGGGCCAGGTCGCGGCCGGATACGATGCCCAGGCGGGCGCTGAGGGTTTGCAGGAGGATGGCCATGAGGTTGGACATCACCAGCACCCAGATGAGCGCGTAGCCGAAGCGCGCGCCGCCTTCCAGGTCGGTGGCCCAATTGCCGGGGTCCATGTAGCCGACGCTGACGAGGTAGGCGGGCCCGGCGAAAGCGAACATGCGCCGCCAGACGGGCATGTCGGCGGTGTCGACGGTGGAATGGACGTCGGCGAGGGAGCGGGCGGCGGGGTTGGTGGTAGTAAGCACAGTGTCGGATTAGGACTTAACTACGGTTAACATATGCAGGGTGGTGCTGTCAAATTCCGGAATCCCCGGACGCCGCCTGACGTGGCGCACGCTCCCAGCATACCGTGTCCGCACTCTTGCAGAGACCTCTTGACTTCCCGCCCGGCCGAGGGTATTGTAATTGGTTTAGGCGTCGATTGTAATTCAATTAGGCATCGATCGAACAAGCATGAGCAAACCATCCGATTTGATCCAGGGCACCCTGGATCTGCTGATTCTCCAGACCATCTCGCTCGAACCGAAGCACGGCTGGGCCATCGCCAAGCGCATCGAGCAGGTGAGCGAGGACGTGCTGCAAGTCACTCAGGGCGCGCTGTATCCGGCGTTGCATCGTCTGGAGCAGCAGGCGTGGATTCGCGCCTCATGGCATAAAACCGAGACCGGCCGCGAAGCCAAGGTCTACGAGCTGACCAAGGCCGGCCGCGCGCAGCTTCAGAACGAGTTGGCCCAGTGGGAGCGCCTGTCGAGCGCCGTGGGATTGGTGATCCGGATGGCCCATCAGGAGTAACGACTAGACAATGAACTGGCCGCGCAGGTGGGATATCGTCCGGATGCGGCTGCGCTCCCTGGCGCGCCGCCAGCGCGTCGAAGAAGATCTCGACAAAGAACTGCGCTTCCATCTGGAACAGCAACTGGAAGAAAATCTCGCCGCGGGCATGCCACCCGCCGAAGCGCGCCGCGCCGCACTCCGCAAGCTGGGCGGCGTGACGCAGATTCAGGAGGAATGCCGCGATATGCGACGCACCGATTACATCGAGAACTTTTGGCGCGACCTACGATACGCGCTGCGCGCGTTGCGCAAGAATCCCGGCTTCACCGTGGTGATTGTGCTCACGCTGGCGCTCGCCATCGGCGCGAATAGCGCCATCTTCAGCGTCATCGACGGCGTGCTGCTGCGGCCGCTTCCCTATCCCGAGGCCAACCGTATCGTGCGGGTCTTCTTCCACAGCGCGAACTACGCCAAGTTTCCTCTGAACCCTTTCGACTTTCGCGATTTTCGCGCGCGCAATCGTTCCTTCGAATCCCTGGCCGGTCTCACGCGCGCCGATCTGCAGCTTTCCGGCACCGGCCAGCCGGAGCGCTTCACAGGCTTCCAGGTGACTGCCGGGTTTTTCCACGTGCTGGGACTGCACCCCGCGCGCGGGCATGAGTTCAACGCCAACGACGAGATCCCCGGCAACGGACAGCAGGCGATTCTGAGCGACCGGCTGTGGCGCAACCGTTTTGCCGCCGATCCCAACATCATCGGGCGGAAGATCACGCTCGATTCCCAGCCGTTTGCCGTCGCGGGCGTGATGCCTCCGGGCACGGAGCACCCCGGCAACGAATACAACGGCGTAGCTCACGGCCAGACGGTTGACGTCTGGTGGCCCTTTGCATTCCGCGGCGATCCCGCCCATCGCGGCTCGCATTACCTGGAGGTCATCGGGCGATTGAAGAAAGGCGTTACATCCACCGAGGCGCAAGCGGAAATGAATGGGCTCATCGCGCAGCTTGCCCGCGAGCATCCCGATGCGCTGGCGGGCTGGCAGGCGCTGGTGATTCCGCTATACCACGAGATCGTGGGCCCCAGCCAGCGCCTGCTTTTGGTCCTGCTGGGCGCGGTCGGCCTGGTGCTGCTGATCGCCTGCGCCAACGCCGCGAACCTGCTGCTTGCCCGCGCCACGGCCCGCCAGCGCGAGATCGCCGTGCGCACCGCGCTGGGCGCAGGCAGGGCGCGCCTGGTGCGGCAAATGCTGACCGAGAGCCTGCTGATCGCGCTCATCGGCGGCGCATGTGCCATCGCCGTCGCGGTGGCGGGCGTGCGGGCTCTGGTGTCCCTGCTGCCCGCCGGCTTCCCGCGCGCCAATACCATTCACATCAACGCCGCCGTCTTTGCGTTTACGCTGCTTATCGCCCTGGCCACCGGAGTCCTCTTCGGCCTGGCGCCGGCTTTGCAAGCCGCCCGCACGGATGTACAGGATACCCTGCGCGCCAGCGGGCGCGGCGCGGGCGGCAGCCGCGTACATCTAAGGTTGCGCAGCGCCCTGGTGGTTGGCGAAGTGAGCCTGGCCTGCCTGCTCCTGATTGGCGCAGGTCTGATGCTGCGCAGTTTCGTGAATCTGCTGCGGGCCGACCCCGGCTTCCGTCCCGAACACCTTCTCACCGCCAGCCTGTCGCTGCCGGACGCCACCTATAAGCCCCTGGATACGCTGCGTTTCTGGGGCCGGCTGGCTCAGAGATTGGATTCGGTCGCCGGCATTCGCGCCGCCGGCGTGGGCACAGACCTGCCCTGGACAGGCTACGACGACAACATCGGCGGCTTCACCATCGAAGGAAAGAAGCCGCCCGCCAACCAGGAGTTCCACGCGCGCTTTCATGTCGCCAGCCCCGGCTACTTCCGCGCCATGGGCATTCCGCTGGTCCGCGGCCGGTTTTTCAGCGCTGGCGATAACATGGGAGCGCCGCTGGCGATGGTCGTCAACCGGAGCATGGCCCGGCGTTACTGGCCCAATGAAGACGCGCTGGGCAAGCGCATTACGTTCGATGACCACCCCAAAGAGAAGGATTGGATGACGATCGTGGGCATCGTGGGGGACGTGAAGGATAAGCCGGACAGCCCGGCGGCGGAAATGGCGCTCTGGTGGCCCATCGAGCAAACGCCTGTGAGTGTGAACAATATGTCGGTCGCCGTGCGCGGCAGTGCCGACCCCGCGCTGCTGACGAACGATTTACGGCAGGCGGTGAGCCAACTCGATCCCAGCCTGGCCGTCGCCAACATCCGTCCGATGGACGAAATCGCGGACGCCAACGTCTCGACGCCCCGCTTCGCGCTGTTCCTGGTGGCGCTGTTCGCGGGACTCGCGCTGACGCTGGCGGCCATCGGCATCTACGGCGTGATCTCGTATGCGGTGAGCCAGCGCACGCATGAATTCGGATTGCGCATGGCGCTGGGCGCGCAACCGGGAGATGTGCGGCGGCTGGTGCTGCGCCAGGGCGTGAAGCTCGCGCTGCTCGGCGTGGCCCTCGGACTCGTGGGCGCCCTCGCGCTGGGCCGCGTGCTGTGGAGTCTGCTCTACCAAGTGAGCGCCGCCGATCCCGTGACGTTCACATCAGTCTCGGCGCTGGCCATCGCAGTGGCGGCGCTGGCCTGTTATCTGCCCGCGCGGCGGGCGACAGCGGTGGATCCGGCGAACGCGCTGCGGTCGGAATGACCGCGCCGTGTTTCGTAACTAGCTGATAATAAACAGATTCTCCCGCAACCAAAATTAGATCGGGCGGTCCGGTATAATAGAAATGTACCGATCGGAACCTTTCTGACCGGCACCTTGGATTACAGCCATGACTCCCCCAAACAGATTTTGGCCTCTATATGACGACCAGGAAGTGGAGATTTACGACAACCCCTTCTGGGATCTGCCCGGCAGGACGCGCCAGCCACGCAAGAACAAAGTCCGCCCCGCGCCGAAGCCTAAGCGGTAACGATTCAACCCGGGTTATTCCTTCGGGAAGTTCGGGTTGGCCTTCACCTCGTTCAACTGCGCCGTGTGGCGCTGGCTGTGGGCCGAAAGCAGCAGAATCCACTGATAGGCGTCCATGGTCTTCAGGACCGGATGATCGAAGAAGTGGCCGCGTAAGTCGTCCTGGGTGTCGCGCACGTAAGCGATAGTGTGCTCGCGGCTCTGCTTGAAGTGGTCGATCGTCTCCTGCGGCGTCGCGAAGCGATGGGTGGGGCGAAGCGCCTCAGGCGCCTGAAACTTGTGCGTGCGATCGACCACCGCCTTGAGGATGAAGTCGTCCGTCGCCGCCGATTTCTTGTCAGGCTCCGCTGGCGCCTGGACGATCTTGGTGACGCTGCCGAAGATCAAGTCCTCGCTGATGGCGATGTGCTCCGCGCATTCGGCCACCGACCAGGTCTTCTCATCGGGCTTGAAGTTCCATTGGGCCGGTGAGAGGCCGGCCACCGAATCCAGGAACTGCTGGCGGCTGGCGGTCAGCTCGGCGATGGCGCGGTCGCGGTCGGCTTCGGTGAGGGTCGCCGCGAATGCAGGCATCAGGGCCACCGTTAGCGTGAGGAGACAGATCGGCTTTTTCATCCTCACTATTCTGCCAGATTTTTCAGGCCAGCGGGGCTACGCCTTAACCGGCTTGTTGACCGCCTTCTGGTTCTTGTCGTCCCAATACAGCACGCGCCCCTCGCGGTAGGATTGCACCGCCATGGAGATGGTGACCTGGGCGTGGAAGCCCGTGTCGACATCCAGCGTAGGTTTCTCGCGCGTGCGCATGCAATCGAGGAAGTTGGTGATGTGGGGGACGATGGGATCGCCCTTCTGCTCAATCGGAATCTTGGTCTCCGCATCGTCGCCGAACTTGGCTTTGTAGGCGTCGTCGATCACCCTGCGCTCGGGGAGCAGCGTGATGTGGTCGGTGCGGCCCTCGAACATGCCGTGGTCCACCATGATGATAGTGCCCTGATGGCCGCGGATCAGTCCGGGAATGTGTTTGGAGTTGGCCATGGTGGAACTCAGCACCAGGGAGTGGCCCTGCGGAAACTCCGCCATCAGGTGGAAGGTGTCCGGCACCTCGCGCTCGTCTTTGAATATGTAGATGCCGCCCGAGGCCGACACTTTGCTGGGGAATTGCGGCTCCGACCAGCAGATGTTCAGCGGCGCCACCACGTGGAAGAAAAGGTCCGTGGCGATGCCTCCCGAGTAATCCCAATACTTGCGGAAGCGGAAGAAGCGGTCGGCGTCGAACGTGCGCTTGGGCGCTTTGCCCAGCCACATCTTCCAGTCGATGTAATTCTCGTCCTTCCCGTCCGGGCCGGCGCCCGCGTCAATGTCCCAGTTCCATTCGCCTTCCTTCGAGTTGCGGTGATAGGAACCCTGGCTCATGATCATCTTGCCGATGGCGCCGTCGGCGATGTACTTCTTGGCTACGTGCCACTGCAATGCCGAGGTGGTCTGCGAGCCGACCTGCAGCACGCGCTTGGTCTCCTTCACGGTCTGGGAAAGGTGCCGGGCTTCCTCGATGGTGTGGCACATGGGCTTTTCCAGATACACGTCCTTGCCATGGTCCAGGGCCTCCAGCGCGATGGGGGCGTGCCAGTGATCGGGTGTGGCCACCACCACCGCATCGATATCCGCGCGGTTGATGATCTCGCGATAGTCCAGGTAGCCGTCACACTTATGCTTCTCGACGGCCAGTCTCTCGCGCTTTTCGTAGACGTCGGCCACGGCCACCACTTTGCAGGCGTTGGTGCGCTGCCCAATAGCGGCAAACTGGCCGGCTAAATATGCGCCGCGTCCGCCGACGCCGATGACGCCCACGTTGATCAGGTCGTTGGCGCCGAGCACCCTGCTGGTGGCGGCCGCTCGGGCCGGTTTGGCGAACAATTCCTTGGCGGCCCCGAACGCGCCGGTTACCACGGCGGTCTTGACCATGAAATCTCTGCGATTGACGGAGTCTTGATTGTCGGGCATGGACACCTTTCCGATTTAGCTTTGGCTTAAGGACCAGTGTACCCGAAATCGCGGCGATTGTTCATTAGCTTCACCGGTAGGGGTGTGCGACACAAAGGTGGAGGGGCGCAGTTTGAGCACCTCGTCAGCTTCAGGCCAACTTCCGTCTTGCTTGTCTTATCCGCGTTCATCTGCGTTCATCGGCGGCCAATATCGGGTTTTGGTTTTCGCGCTGGGCCGGAAGAAAAGCATATTTGGCCGCCGATGAACGCAGATGAACGCGGATAACGCCAGGTGCTGCGATCCGGCGGTTCAAGTGGCGTTGCCGGAATCTCCAGTTTTATGTCGCGCACCCAAGCGATAGCGATCCACGATCGCTTGCGCGCCGGCCACAACTTTGTCCCGCAGATCGGGCGGCTCGATGGCCTCGATCTGGCCACCGAAGCTCAGCGCGAATTGCAGCGCTTCTTCCTCGGTGTCGAACCGCAGCCGCACGCGCACCGATTGCCCATCCTCGCCAGCGGCGGTTTCTTCTTCCAACCGCCAGCCGCGGTACCGCACCCATTGCATCACGGCGCGGCTGGCCAGGAAGGTAGCGTAATAGCGCGGCAGTTTGTCGCGGAACTCCGTGGCGGAGCGCTCCCAATACGCCGCCAGATCGAACGCGGCCAGGCCGCTGGCGGGTTGATCCAGAATCGCCGCTTCCCGAATCCGCGACACGCGAT
>OCTA010000985.1_pt1 | contig 26555 bp, 24 predicted proteins | sample 1538991 | NCBI WGS metagenome assembly OCTA01 (sample SAMEA3539302, study PRJEB22396) | soil metagenome | biome: tundra; feature: field; material: soil | place: USA | collected 2010-05 | depth 0.15 m | reverse complement strand
GCTAGCGCAGCGGCCAACGGGTTGGAAAGCAGTGAGGCGGGTGGCGTCATGGTCGTGGGCGGATGCCAGTGGGCGCAGCCTGCGGGCGCGGAACGCTTCTGGACCGATGTGCAGGCGGACTACCGGGCGGTGGGTTATGAGGGCGACCCGCCGCCACCTCCCGAGCAGATCGGGCCCCAGCATTTCCCCACCGAGGCCGGAGCTTTGCCAACCTGGCCACCCAATCCGGCACGCACGCGCTGACGGCCACCTTCGTGGCTTACCTGACCGTCGGCCGGCGGAGGTCCGGCTAGGCGCTGCTGACCGTCATGTGCGGGACGGGTGAGCGGTGCGGCTGGGAATGGCGCCACGACACCGACATCAGGGCGCCGCCCAGCGGGGAGTCACCGACGTTCCAGCGCCCGCCGGTCGAGCGCACGATCGAATCACCGATGGCCAGACCGAGGCCGGCCCCGGTGCCGCGCTCGGTGGCGCGGTGGAACCGGTCGAACAGGCGCGGCCGTTCGGCCTCGGGGATGCCGGGGCCGCTGTCCTCCACGACGAGGCTGACCCGGCTGCCCTGAGCCCTGACCCCGATCCGGACCTGCCCGTCCGGGCCCGCGTACCGGCAGGCGTTGTCCACCAGGACGCCGGCCAGCCGGTCGATCCACTCCGGCGGAGCGCTGATCAGCGCCGGCTCGGTGGTGATGTCCGTGGTGATCGCGGGACCGACCGAGCGGAAACGATCCGCGCAGGCTTGTGCCAGCGTCGCCAGGTCAACCGGCTCGTTGCTGGGCAGCGGCGGGCTGGAGTCGAATCTGGCCAGCCACAGCATGTCCTCGACCAGCTGCCGCAGCCGCTGGCTCTCACCCTGGATGCGGGTCAGCGCGTCGCGATACTCGGCCGCCTCGCGCGGGCTGGACAAGGCCACATCGGCTTCCGCCCTGATCACGCTGAGCGGGGTACGCAGCTCATGCGAGGCGTCGGCGGTGAACTCAAGCTGACGGCGGCGGGACTGCTCGACCGGAGCCAGCGACCGCAGGCCCACCACCAGAGAACCACCGAACATGGCCAGCAGCAGGAACGGCCCGGCGATGATCTCGCCGTTCAGCAGCAGCCGCTGGGTGTGTGCCTCGCCGACCAGGCTCTGCCCGGCCATCAGCCAGCCGTTACCGGCCCGCGTCATCTTCAGCCGGAACGCGCCCGCCGAACCGAGCGCCACCGTCTTCGCGAACCCCTCTCGCAGCGTGTCGCCGGCCAGCAGAGTGGCCGGCAGCGCGGGCGCGTTCGGGCTGTGCGCGGTGATCGCGCCGCTGGCGTTCACCGACCACAGGAAGACCGGGGCGGAGTCGCCGTCGATATCGTCGTCCTCCGACGCCGGGGACAGCCCCACCCGGGCCACCGGCGCGCCGAGCGCGTCCGGATCGTGCCGGGCTATGGCCAGACGCGCGGCCAGCCGTTCGTCGTTCTGGTCGGTCAGGTGGCCGGAGACCACCGTGTTCAGCACGGTCACGCAGATGATGTAGACGACGGCGATGACCGCCGTGGCCATGGCGGCGACCCGGGCCGCCGGGCTGACCCTCATGCCGGGGTGATCCGGTACCCGATGCCGCGCACCGTCTCGATCCGGACCCCGGCCCCGGCGAGCTTGGAGCGCAGCCGGGCCAGGTGGACGTCGATCGTATTCGAGCCGAAGGCGTCGGCCTCGTTGTCCCAGACATGCTGGGCGATGGAGCGGCGGTCCGCGACACCCGGGGAACGCCGCATCAAGATCTCCAGGATGCCGAGCTCGGTCACGGTCAGGGCGGGCCGCCGGCCGCACACCCGCACCTCACGCAAGGCCGGGTCGAACTCGACCTCGCCGAGCACCATCCGGGGCGACTGGCTGACCGGCGGCCTGCGCTGCAGGGCCCGGATCCGGGCCAGCAACTCACCGAAATCGAACGGCTTGACCAGGTAATCATCGGCGCCCGCGTCCAGGCCGGCGATCCGGTCCGCCGGGGTGTCCCGCGCGGTCAGCATCAGCACCGGCGTCGCGGTCCCGCCCCGGCGCAGTTTCTGCACCAGGTCCAGACCGGACAACTTGGGCATCCGCCAGTCGAGCACCGCTACCTCGTACTGGTAGAACCGCAGGTAGCTGGCGGCCGTCTCGCCATCGGCCACGAGGTCCACGACATAGCCCTGCTCCCGCAGCCCGCGGGCCAGGACCTCACCGAGTCTCTCGTCATCTTCCGCGACTAGCACCCTCACAGCACCCGAATCTACCTGGGCGTCAGCGCGAAACACGACGCCAGGCGGGACGGGGGACGAGGCGGAGCGCGACCGCCATCCCGGCCAGCGGGGCGGGCACCCATACCGAGGACTTGCGGCCGCGCAGCGCGGCGGCGGTGGCCGCGCCGACCTTCGCCGGGGTGGTGGCCAGCGGGGCGGGCGGCATGCCCGCCGTCATCCGGCCGATGACGAACCCGGGCCGGACCAGGAGCAGCCGGACCCCGCTGCCGTGCAGCGAATCGGCGAGACCCCGGGCGAAGGCATCCAGGCCGGTCTTGGCCGCCCCGTACACGAAGTTGGCCTTGCGCGGCCGGACCGCCGCCACCGAGGACAGCACCACGATGGTGCCGCGACCCTGGGCGCGCATCCGGGCGGCGATCGCCAGCAGCGTGGTCACGTGCCCGGTGAAGTTGGCGTCGATCATCTCCGCGGCCCGCCGGATGTCGGCCTCGAGATCCGGCTGCGGGATCAGCACGCCGGCCGCCGATATGACCAGGTCCAGCGGGCCCTCGTCGAAGATGGCGTCGGTGAAGGCCTGATGGCCGCCGACCTCGGCCGCGTCGTACGGGACGGTCCGCACCTGGCCGGACAGCTCCTTGCCCGCGGCGGCGAGCCGCTGCTCGTCCCGGCCGGCCAGGATCACCTCGGCGTCGGCCTTCAGATCGAGGGCGGCCAGGATGGCCAGGCCTATCTCACTCGTCCCGCCAAGCAGGAGAATGCGGGGGGCGAGCCCAGGTCCGTTCGGAAAAAAGGTCATTGATCTTCCCGTCTGTGGCGCAGGTCAACAGGGGTGGTCACGGCCGCGGCCCTACAGGCCCGCGGAGAACAGCGCCAGCCAGGCGAGCTCGCAGGTCAGCATCAAGGCGTCCCTGGTCAGCAGGTCCTCCACCGGCGCGGAGGAGCGGCGGCCGGTCAGCACGGCGAACCGGATCAGCGCCGCGGCCAGCGGCAGGGCGCTGAGCAGGTGCCAGGTTCTGGCCCCCGGCCGCTGCTCGCCGGCCGCCCAGGCCAGGTAGGCGGCGATCATCAGGGCAGCCACCACGAGCTGGCTCACCCGCAGTGCCTCGGGCCGGTACCAGCGCATGACCGGCCGGTGCCGGATGGCCTCGAGCACCGAGCCGGACAGCTCGGTGTAGCGCTTGGCGATCGCGACGCCGAACGCGCCCAGACTGCACACCAGCAGGAACCAGCCGGACGGCGGCACGTGCGTGGCGGCGGCACCGCCGAGCACCCGCAGCAGGAAGCCGGACGCCACGAAGATCAGCTCGACCACCGGGATGTGCTTGAGCACCCAGGAGTACAAGAACGACAGGGTCAGGTAGCCGCCGACCGCCGCCACCAGCAGCGGCTCGCGAATTAGCAGCCCGGCGCTCAGCCCGATCACGGCGCACACCAGGCCCAGCGCGACCGCGTGGGACTTCGGCAGGTCACCGGCCGCCACCGGGCGGAACCGCTTGCGCGGATGGCTGCGGTCACGCTCGGCGTCGGCGACGTCGTTGATGAAGTACACCGCCATCGAGGCGTAGCCGAAGGCGACCGCGGCCACTAGGGCGTAGACCAGCCCGTTCGGCCGTCCCAGCGTCGCACCAGCTAGCGGTGCGGCGAAGACCAGCAGGTTCTTCGGCCACTGCCGGGGCCGGGCGGTGCGGACCACCGCGACCAGCCAGCGACCCCGGCGGGCAGGCCGGGCTGGGGCCACCTCAGTGGCGTCTGCCTGGGCCGTCACCGGGAGTAAACCGCCGTGAAGTCCCGGCTGTACACCGAGTAGTACCGGTACGCGGTCTGCTGCTGGGTGGGCAGCAGATTCGTCGCGCTCGGGTCGGCGGGGTGGCCGTTGGCGTGGTAGTACTCGAAGGACATCCAGTACGGGTTGATGTCCATCTGCATGCCCTCGACCGCGCCGGCCCGCTGCAGCAGGTTCGCCAGCGTCTGCACGTCGAGCGCCGGGCCGTACACGAAGATGAGCCGGCCGTCCTTGGTGATGCCAAGCCCCGAGCGCCAGACGTAGTACCCGCCGCCGAGGGTGGCGCCCCAGCTGCCGAGCACATTCTGGTTCACGGCCGCCGGGATCTGCCCGTGATCGACGATGAGCTTGAGGTTCTGCCGGACGCCGACGACGTACTTCGTCATCCGCACGCCCTGCCCCCAGGCGCCGATCTTGACGTCGCCGTTGCGGTAGTAGACCACCGACGCCGCCCCGTTCACCAGGGCCCCCCGGGTGATGCCGTTGAGGTAAAAGCCGCCACCGGCCGTGTTCAGCTTGAAGCCGCCGTTGAAGGTGGCCATCAGGCCCGTGCGGGTGCCGGCCGGGATGTCCGGCTGCGATTTCCAGTTGCCCGGGCCGGGATCCTCGGCGCCCGGGTGCAGCTGGAAGGTGAGCAGCCGCTGATCCATCGAGACGATGCCGGTCACATAGGAGGTGTGCACGTTATCCGGGCGCAGGAAGGTGCCGAACATAGCGGGCTGGCCCTTGACCGTTTCCAGCACCCGCCACACGCCCTCACCCGGCAGCGGCGCGCCGGCCGGCGATCTGAGCTGCTTGGGGATGATCGGCTGGAACCCGTGGTGCTTGACCTTGATCTTGGGCTGGGACCCTCCTGGCGCCGCGAGGGAGAATCCGGGCTTGCCGCCTACCTGAGGCGGAGAGTAGGAAATCCACTCGCCGAAGGTCACGACCGGGCCCAGATAGTGATCCCTGGCCCATTCGGCCAGCTTAGAGGACATGGACCCGCCGTTGGGCGCGGCCAGCGCCTGACCGACGGAGAAGGTGCACCAGCACAGCAGCAGCGCGAACAGGACCAGGATGACCCGGACCGTGGGGCGCCTCAGCAGCCTGCGGAACCGCCCGCGAGGGCGGCTGCCCTTCGGCCCGCGGGACCAGCCCCAGCCCCGGCCGCGGGGGGGTCCCTGCGGACCTTGCGGACCTTGCGGGTCTTGCTGGTATTGCGGGTCTTGCTGGTATTGCGGGTCTTGCTGGTATTGCGGGGCCTGCGGGACGGGAGAGGCCCAGGGGTCCATGGGGCCGCTCGACGTCCTGAAGTCACCATCGGAGGTGTACGGGTCTCCCCGGTAGGGGTCTGACTCATAGGGGTCCGGCTCATGCGGTCCGTAGCCCGGGGCTCCCGGCGGTCCGTAAGGCTGCGGCGCAGCCGGTCCCCACGATGCTGGCCCCTGCGGTTGCCCCTGCGCTGGCCCCTGCGGTTGACCTTGCGCTGGCCTCCGCGGTTGACCTTGCGATCGACCTTGCGGCTGGCCTTGCGGTCCCCAGGATCCTGGCTTCGGCGGTCCGTAAGCGGGCGGCCCGTCCGACTGCTGGGTGGGCGGCCCGTAGGACTGCGGCCCGGGGGGCCCGTAAGACTGGGGGCCAGGCTGGCCCCAGGTCTGTTGATCCGGCGCGTCCCAGGACTCCTGATCGGGCGCGTCCAAGGAGTCTGGGCCGGACGGCGAGGCACGGTGCCGGCTAGCGCGACGGGATGCCGGTCGTTGCACTCACTACCTCCTCGGTGATCTGCGAAGCCCTCGCAGATGGTCTACCGGTTCAACATGAAGGAATCGTTACGCGGCCGCGCTGCCCAGGACAAGGGAAAGTATCCGTACGGGCGTGTTTGATGAGGTTACCTCCTTGGGCCGACCGGGCTCGGCTTCACCGCATATATAGCGCAAACCGGCCCGGTATGGCGGCCACGGCCGTGCTCTGGCCGACCGCAGCGGCGGCCAGGCCGCCAGGCCTAACCCGGGCCGTCCGGAGCTTCCCCACGGCGCCTGGAGCCTACCAGCGACCCCAGGGCAGCAGGGCGGTCACGGCGACCGCGGCGAAGAGCAGCGTCAGGTAGGCGATGGAGAGATGGAACAGGCGCATCGGGGCCGGGGACGAGCCTCCGGCGGCGGCCGGGCCGGCCAGGGCCGACGATGCGCCCGGGGCTTCGTGGGCCGCCGGGGCGGCGGTCACCCGGGCGTGCAGCCGGTGCGCCTCGGCCAGGAACCACAGGCCCAGGGCGGCCGCGAAAGCGCCGTAGATCCAGCCGGCGTACGGGGTCAGGACCAGGGTGGCCGCGACCATCGCGTAGGAGTACCACAGGATCTTCTTGACGACCGCGGCGGGCGACGCCACCACCGGCAGCATCGGCACGTTGGCCGCGGCGTAGTCGTTGCGGAACTTCATGGCCAGCGCCCAGAAATGCGGCGGGGTCCACAAGAAGATGACCGCGAACAGCACGATGGCGGGCACGCTGACCGTACCGGTCACCGCCGCCCAGCCGACCAGGACGGGGAAGCAGCCGGCCGCGCCGCCGATCACGATGTTGGACGGGCTGCGCCGCTTGAGCAGCAGCGTGTACACGAAGATGTAAAACAAGATCGCGGCGTCGGCGAGCGAGGCGGCCAGCCAGTTGGCCATCAGGCCAAGCAGCAAGGTGGCCCCGGCGCCGAGCGTGATACCCCAGGCCAGGGCCTCCCATGGCTTGATGGTGCCCTGGCCGTTCACCAGCGGGCGGCGCGAGGTCCGCTTCATCAGCGCGTCGATGTCGCGGTCGATGTAGCAGTTGATCGTGTTGGCGCTGCCCGCGGCCAGCGTGCCGCCGATCAGCGTGACCAGGACCAGCCGGATCGACGGCAGGCCATGCTGGGCGAGCAGCATGGTCGGGACCGTGGTGACCAGGAGCAGTTCGATGATGCGCGGCTTGGTCAGCGCGACCAGGGCGGCGCCGATGACACGCGGCGAGCGCCTCGGCGAGAAGCTTCCAGGCGCAATGCCACGCGCGGATACTGTCGCAGCTACAGACAGAGCGTTAGGCACCCGCGTCACTCGTGCCTTCGGCCTCGTCCGCCGGGTGGATGAAGTCGGTCTCGGGCAGGATGTCAGGATCCTGCCGGGTCTCCGACGCGTGCGGCGGCTGCAGGCCGGGCACGCCGGTCTCCGCCTCGGCCACGATCGCGCTGGCGGGCATCGGGCGGCGCAGCCGGATCATGCCGCCCTGGCCCGGTTCGCGGGTACCCGTAGAGACCTGGTGAGCAGGCGTCAGGTATCTCATCCGGGGCACGCTATGCGGCCGCTTGAAGATGAAGTAGAGCACAGCCGCGATGAGAATGAAGGCCCCATAGGGCAGCGCGAACGTCTCGATCGACCCGCCCAGGTACCTGGTCGGGCCATCAGCGAGAAACAGCTCAGTCACGGAACCTCCAGCCGTGCAGGACATCCGTCTTAACGAACGTAGAAAAGCACCCAGAAGATGAGCGCGACGACAGCCAGGTAGTTCCAGACGACGGTGAACGAGCTGAGCGACGCCTGGAACCGCTGGACGTTGAACGCCTCACTGTAGGTGGGCGGCTGCTCAACAAACGAGATCGCCGAGATCGAACGCGCACGCATGAACAATATCTCCAGCCATATCATCGCGCAGAACCAGATGGTCAGCGCCACCGGGTAGAACCCGACGAACACACTCGCGAAGCCCGACTGACCTGGCTGGAACGGCAGCGTGAGCAGCTCGACGATCTGCAGGCTGACCGCGGCCAGGCCGAGGATCAGCGCCGCCAGCGCCGCCCGCGCCCACGGGTTCTTCTTCCCGGCCTTGATCTGCTGCAGCCCGGCGGTCTGCACGATCGCGCTCAGCGCGATCAGCCCGGCGATCGTGGCCCCGTAATACATGTGCGGGGGCGTGGTGGAACTCGGCAGCCACATCTGGTGCGAGTTGGCCGACTGCAGGTAGAAGTACGCGAACGCGAACGCGCCGAACAGGAACGACAGGCCGCCGATGGCGAGCCTGGAGCCCGTCCAGGCCGCGTTCAGCGCCGCCTCGTGGTAGAACGCCTGCTCCTCGACGGCCCTGGTGGCCGACTCTTCGCTGCCGGCTTCAGCTAGCTCAGCCACGGTCAGGCCTCCGTTCCTGCGAGGGCACCGCTGATCACTCCGGCGGGCGGGTTCAGGTCGGCCACCGGCAGCGCCTTGGGGTCGCCGTACTCATACGGGCCGGACAGGACCACCGGGATGTGCTGGAAGTTGTTCGGTGGCGGCGGCGAGGAGACCTGCCATTCCAGGCCGCGGGCCCGCCACGGGTTGCCGACCTCGCGCTGCCGCCAGAACAGGGTCGACATGACGAAGTTGAACAGGAAGATGAGCATCGACACGCCGAGGAGGAACGCCGAGATCGACACCCAGTCGTTCAGCGTCTCCAGGTTACGGGCGTATTCGAACACCCGTCGCGGCTGGCCGAGCTGACCGGCGGCGAACAGCGGCATGAAGGTGGAGTTGAAGAAGATGAACATGGTCCAGAAGTGGAGCTTGCCGAGCCGCTCGTTCAGCCTGATCCCCAGCATCTTGGGCAGCCAGTAGTAGATGCCGCCCATGAAGGCGAAGATCAGCCCGCCCATGATCGTGTAGTGGAAGTGCGCCATGACGAAGAACGAACCGTGGCTGGTCGTGTCCGCGGGCACGTCGGACAGGAACACACCGGAGATCCCGCCGAACAGGAAGTTGACGTACATGCCCATGGCGAACAGCATCGGCACCGTCAGCCGGATCTTCGCCTTCCAGAACGTGCCCATCGCGACCAGGTAGATGAAGCCCGTCGGGATCGAGATCAGCTCGGTGGTCAGCATGAACAGCGGCCGCATGTCCGGGTCCATGCCGGAGTCGAACAGGTGGTGCTGCCAGACGAAGAAGGACAGGATCGCCACCCCGAGCATGCCCGCCGCGGCGATCTTGTACCCGAACAGCGGCTTCCGGCAGAACACCGGGATGATCTCCGAGACGATGCCGAACCCGGGCAGCGCCAGGATGTAGACCTCCGGATGGCCGAAGAACCAGAACAGGTCCTCGTACAGGTAACTGCTGCCGCCCAGCTGGCTGACGAACAGGGCGGTCTGCGCGGTCCGGTCGGTGATGATCATGTACATCCCACCGACCAGCACCGGCGCGGCCAGCACCAGCAGGAACCCGGTGGTGAGCATGGCCCACACGAACATCGGCAGCCGGCTCCACCGCATCCCGGGGGCCCGGTAGCAGATGATCGTGCAGACGATGTTGAACGCGGCCAGGATGGCCGAGATGCCCATCAGGCCGAACCCGATCGCGTAGCCGTCCATGCCCGAGCCGGCCTGGATGGACAGCGGCGCGTAGCCGGTCCAGCCGGTCGGGAACCCGCCCATCAGCACGCTGGACAGCAAGATGATGAACGCGCACGGGGTCAGCCAGAACGACAGCGCCTCGACCCGCGGGAACGCCACCCGCTTCGAGCCGATCATCAGCGGCACCAGGTAGTTCCCGAACGGCCCCATGACGACCGAGGTCATCATCATCATCATCATCGTGCCGTGCTCGCCGACCACCTCGAGGTAGGCGCTGGGGGTGAGCAGGTGGTACGTCGGCGACAGCAGCTCGGCCCGGATCGCCATCGCGAACAGGCCGCCGGTCAGGAAGTAGCCGATCATCGCGACCAGGTACTGGATGCCGACCACCTTATGGTCCAGGGAGTACCTGAAGTACTTGGACAGGCCGTCTGCGAGGTGGCCCTCGCCGGTCCCGGTGACCGGCTTGCCGAGCATCTGCTTGAACACGTCGTTGAACACGCCCAGGCCGATCAGCCAGCCGACCACGCCGAACAGGTAGCCCATGACGATCGGGAAGTCGCTGTCGTCGGCGAAGCCGATCTGCTGGTAGCCGCTGGCGATGACGTTGCCGAGCAAGTGCCCGAGCACGTAGCCGATGATCGCCCCGATCAGCGCGGTGTGGATCGCCGGGCGCAGCCACCAGGGTCGCGCCTTCGGCGCGGCGGCAGGCTCACGTCCGCCGGGCACCTGCGCGCTTTCCGGCTGGATTTCGATGGCCATCTGCGTTTACCTCGCTACCTTCCGCCGGATCATGGCTGCTCAGGATCGTTCGGGCTGTAGTAGCCTCCGCCGGCGCCGGTCAGGCCCAGCTGGCCGAGAATCTTGCCGAGAACGGGAACGACGGTGGGGTCGTAGGTCAGGGAGTAGGGCGGCAGGATCTTGGTCAGCGAGGCCAGCTGCGTCTCGGTCTGCTGCGCCCAGGTCTGGAAGGAGGACGCCGAGACGACCTTGCCGTAGTTGAACATCGCGCCGTGCCACAGCCCGCAGAGTTCGGAGCAGCGGACCACGAAGGAGCCGGTGTGCTTCGGCGTGGTGTAGGCGACGTTGTTCACGCCGGGGTTGGCGTCGGCCTTGACGCCGAGCTGGTAGGCCCAGAAGCTGTGGATGACGTCCAGTGAGGTGACGTTGAACTGGACCGGCTGGTTCACCGGCAGCTCCAGCTGCGTGGTCTCGAACCCGCCGAACTGCGGGAAACGGTAGGTCCACGCCCACTGCTGGCCGATGACCTGCACCTGCAGGATGTTGGAGGAGTTCGGCTTCCAGATCGGCTGCGGACCCTCGCCCGCGCCCGCGCCCTGCACGGTCCACAGCTCGACGGTGCCGAAGACGGCCAGGCCGAGCACGATCGTGGTGGTCGCCGCGATCCAGGTCAGCTGGACCTTGGTGTTACCGTGAATCGGCGGCCCGTCGGTCTCATCGCCGTCCTTCGCCCGCCAGAAGATCAGCGCGTAGCCGAAGTAGATCAGCACGCCCAGCACGACCGGCGCCGCGATCGTGCCGAGCACGGCGAAGTCGAACTGCTGGTTGGCGGCCGAGCTCGACATGTCGCCGGGCGGCATGTGCGGCCCCCAGACGAGGTATACGAGCGGGCAGCAGATGGCGCTGGCCACCACCCATGCAATCAGCAGCCGCAGCCCGTGCCGCGGTTCGGCGGCCGGCCCGGCCGGGCTTGCGGACTCCGCGGCCATCAGGCTTGCACCTCCATCTGCCCGGCCATGTAACCAGGCGTCGCCATCGGGCCACCGTTTCCGTCCACGTAACCCAGGCCGCACGGGATAATGCACTGCCAGCGGAACGTCCCGCCGCGGGCCGGGGTCATGAAGCTGAAGGTGACCACCTGGTGCGGGCCGCTCGTGCACGGCGACGTGGAGCAGAGGTTCTTGTTCTGGCTCAGCGTGGTCGGCGAGGCGATCGGCACGTTGATGCCGAGGCCCGCCATCGTGAACGTGTGCTGGACGTTGCATCCCGACCACGAGTTCAGCTGGGAGACCGGCTGGCCGTTCACGTACTCCACGCCGCCGATCGTGCCGGTGACCTGGCCCCAGACCGGGTTGCGCAGCGGCGTGCAGCCGTCGTAGCCCTCGATGGTGATGTTCACCTTGGTGGCGGCGGGTACCGAGAAGTAGGTGGTGTGCACCCACTGCTTGGTCCGCGGGTCCTGGATGAAGTACGACACCCAGTCGGGCTTGTTCGTCACCGTGTTCTGGGCGTCGGTCTGCAGCACGACGTTGACCTGGCCGCCGCTGGCGTACGGGGTGTAGTTCTCGACGGGAGGGCTGGAGCCGATGAAATGGATGGCGACGAAGGCCACGCCCGCGACCACCGCGGCAAACGCGATCAGCAGCGTCGTCACCCGGGCCGGCAGTGACACCGGTTACCACCTCGTTTCTCTGCGACACGCGATGCACACGGTTGCAGCCACCGCCTGGCCTGGCCCCGGCCGGCCGGGGCCGACGGGCAAGTTGAGGCAAAATCTGCAGGCACGATGCCGAGTTACGCACCTGATGGTGACGGCGGAACGAATCGGGACGCAACAGCGCGAGCCATGAATGACAAAATTGTCATCTACTCACACAACCGAACACCGTCAGTACCCGCGCCCGCCAGTGCCCGCGCCCGCCCCCGTGAGGGCGCCCAGGCCGCGGCCTGCGGGCACGCCCGGCTGGCCTGCGGATATATCGTTAAGTGACTTAGCGTAGACTCAGTGATACTCTACGTAGTCAAGGGGGCGATTCACTCCTTCCGGCGTCTCGGGACCCGCATGGATGGACATCTCCGCACCTCAGCGGGGCGCACGCATCCCGATCGGCCGGAGCGGGACCACCATATGCAATCGTTTGTGACGTAAAAGCTGTATTTGGGATACAGAGCTGTAACAGATGCGGTGCATCCCGGGCTGGCCCTTGACCAGTAAGTCCTCTGAGTAGAAACATCAGCAACAGAGCATAAGCGGTTATTCAGGACCAAGATCCCATGGTTACGATGAGCAACATGCCGGGGTGGCATGGCCCCGGCACCACGCGGGAGCAGCGACGACCACAATCGGCGAAGAGGCGATGACCGCGCAGGACGTGGCTCAAGCCACCTTTCACCAGCCAGCGGACGCCGTTGCGGCCAGGATTCTCGTGGCCGATGACGAGCCAGGGATCCGGGCCTTTATCGGTCGTGCGCTCAACGCGGCGGGCTACACGGCCGACTTCGCCGCGACCGGAGCGGAGGCACTCCGGCAGGCCCTCAGCAACTCCTACGATCTCGTGATCCTGGACCTCGTCATGCCGGACATGGCTGGTCAGATGGTCCTCGAACGCATCCTGGCCACCCACCCCGAGCAGGCGGTGCTCGTGCTTTCCTGCCTGGCGGACGTCGCCTCCAAGGTGACCTGCCTGGAGCGGGGGGCCCAGGATTACCTGACCAAACCGTTCTCGCTGGCCGAGCTGCTGGCGCGGGTCAGGGTCAGGGTGCGTGGCGGGGAGAACGGCCACGCCCGGGGCATGGAGCACGGGCACGACCGGGCCGGGGAAATCGTCAGGGCCGGCCGCCTCACCCTGGACGTCGGACGGCTGGTCGCCGATATCGGAGCCGGCGCCGTGCCGCTGACCAGGCTTGAGTTCCTGCTGCTGCGCGAGCTGGCCGAACACGCCGGCCAATCCGTCCCGAAGGGGCAGCTGCTGGCGACGGTATGGGGCTACGACTTCGACCCGGGTTCCAACGTCGTCGACGTGTGCGTGCGGCGGTTGCGATCCAAGCTCGGCTTCGGCCTGATCAAGACGGTACGCGGCGAGGGTTACCAGCTTGCGGGCCACTGACGGGATCCGCGCCAGCCGCCTATCCGGGCTGGGCCGGTTCGCCATCAGGCTCAGCTGGCCGTTCCGGCCTGGGTGGCTCGACGCCGGGTGGGCCATCTTCTCCGCGATCAACCTGGTGGCCATCTTCGCCATGCCGAGCTGGGAAACCGTTCCCTTCCACTTCATCTGGATCAGCGTCACGCTGCTGTACGGGTTCCGCACCTGGGCCGCCAAGCCGACCCTGGTGGTTCTCGGCGTGGTCATGGCGGGGACCGGTGCCGGGATCGGCCTGGACGTCGTGCGCGGCGCCGAGCCGGGCGCCGAACTTACCGAGGTTCCGCTGATGGCGGCCATGTTCTTGGCCATGGTCTGGCACGCGAGGCGCAAACTCGCCGCGGAGCAGGAGTCCAGCCTGGTCAGCGAGGAGAACGGCCGGCTGCTCGCCACCCAGCGCAGGTTCCTGCAGGACGCCTCCCATCAGCTCCGCACGCCGATCACCATCGCGCTCGGGCACGCCGAGCTGCTCGCTCGCGACCTCACCGGCCGGCAGGAGGGACACGACATCCAGGTGATCCTGGGTGAGCTGAACCGGCTGCGGCGGATCTCCGAGCGGCTGCTCGTCATCGCGGCCTCAGAAGATCCCGAGTTCCTGCACCCCGAGGCGGTCGCGCTTGACAGCTTTACCATGGAGATCCTGCGCAAGTGGCGGCCCACCGCCAATCGCCGCTGGCAGCTCGGCCGGCTGGACAAGGCCACCGTGCAGGCGGACAAGGAGCGGCTCGGGCTGGCGATCGACGCACTGCTCGAAAACGCGGTACGGCACACCGGTGACCGCGACGTCATCAAGCTGTCGGTGATCGCCCCCGGCCTCGGCCTTCCGGTCCGGATGATCGTCTCCGACGGCGGCCAGGGCATTCCCGACGAGCAGCTGCAGCACATTTTCGACCGGTTCCGGAGCGGCGACAGCGGCCATCCCCGGGGCACCGGGCTGGGGCTGGCGCTGGTCCGCGCGGTCGCGCGGGCCCACGGCGGCCAGGTCCTGGTCCGCAGCCACCCGGGTCAGGGCAGCGAGTTCGAGCTGCTGCTGCCCGCGACCCAGGGACCACCAGCCCTTCCGCCGGCGGCACCGGCCGGGGCAGCGGCTAGCGATGGCACACTGGCACAAACCCGTGACCGCAGTTCCAGGAACGAGCCGGCCGGCGCGGGATGAAAATGAAGCAGGGCACGGTGAAACAGGGCACGGTGAAACAGGGCACGGTGGAGCCGGGTGAGGGACAGCTCACCTGGCGGGGCGCGATCGGTGAGGTCTGGCGGTCTGCGGTCCGGCACAAGCTGGCCGCCGCCGTTGTCGCGCTCTGCGTCGTCGGCTCGCTGGCCGGGATCGCGCTGGCCAACTCGGGCTCGGGCTCGGGCCGGGTCCTCGGGTCCGCACCGGCCGCCGACCCGGCGGCGGCCGCCTTCAGCCTTCCGGTGCTCGGCCATTCCGGGCAGCAGATCTCGCTCAGCGACTACTCGGGCCAGCCGGTCATCGTGAACTTTTTCGCGTCCTGGTGCGGTCCCTGCCAGCAGGAAACGCCGCTGCTGGCCAAGTTCTACCGCACCAGCAAGGTGGCCCTGGTCGGGCTGGACGAGAACGATGTCCTGGGCAATGCGATGTCGTTCACCCGCGCCCACGGCGTCACCTATCCGGTGGGGTGGGATCCGCACTTCAGCGCCGCGAACGCCTACGGTGTCGTCGCGCTGCCGCAGACGTTCTTCCTCAATGCCAAGCACCACATCGTCGATCGCATCTTCGGCGCGGTGACGCTCACCGACCTGCGTAAGGGCATCGCGCTAGCCATGAGGAGCTGACCAGTTGAGCACCCCGACCACCGCCGACCCGCCGCCGTACGTCCCGATCAGGCACAGCGGCTGGCCGGTCCGCCGTACCCCGATGTGGGTCCTGCTCGCGCTGGTGCTGCTGGCCGGCGCGGCCGTGCTCGTCTCGCTGTCGCACAAGCCCTCGCACGCGCAGCAGGCCGCTGACCTCAACTCGTACATGAAGGACATGAACGCGGCCGTCGAATCCTGCGCCGGAGGGGTCACGGAATCACAGCAGGCGCTTGATGCAGTCGAGTCCGGCTCGCAGGCCAGCGGAAAGACCATCCTCGGCATGGTCAGCTACAACGCGGCCAACTGCTCACCCGCCAACAACGAGTCGCTGGCCGATCTCACTCAGTACCAGGTCGTCGAATCGCTGGCCCGCTTCAACCTGCAAAAGTGCGCCGACGGCTTTGTGACCTGGTCCTTCGACGCCGTGCCGGTGCAGACGGACATGGCCAGCGTGATAACCGCGCGGAGCGCGTCCGCCCGCACCACCGCCAACGCGGCGCTTCAGCGCGACCTGCGCACGCTCAACGCGGAACGCGGAACGATCTACTCGATCCTGCGATCCGCCGAGCAGGCCCTGTCCGATCACACGGCGCTGCCCAGCCTGACGAGCTGACGGAGCTGACGGAGCTGACGGAGCTGACGGAGCTGACGGAGCTGACGGAGCGTTCGATAAGTGCTCCGGGTGGCGTCGATATCGCGCTCTGGGCCCGCTCATCCGGGGCGGTCTGGTCCTTGCGGTGATGCCGACGTGTGTCGTGGGACCCAAGCGTCCCGTGGTGCGTCAGGCTCGGGAAAGATCATGGAAGATATGGCTGCCGCGGAAGATCCGGGCAATCGGGGGGTACCAGATATTCCACGAAAGCCGGATCTTCCGCAATAACCTTCCTTCTTGTCGTACTGGTGAGCGAAGGTGGTTCGGATGGGGCTGCCGTGGCGATAGGGCAGCATGAGGGTTAGGGCTTAGGTCGCGGGGCGGCACCGGGCGGCCCCGGGCCTGCTAGGCGGGGTGCTTGCGTGACTTGCTGACGGCACCGGCCACGCCGGTCAGGCCGTAGACCAAGCCGCCGTGCCACAGGCCGCTCAGCACCGGGTGGATGATGCCGCCCCCGGTCACCACGGAAAGCACGAGCGCGAGCGCGGCGCACGCGAGCGCGGGCATGACCGCGAAGCGCCATGGATTGCTCCTGGCCCAGCGGATGGCCCGGGTCGGCCGGGCTCGCCACAGGGCACCGGCCGCGGCTACCACGCAGAACGCCACCGCACCCATGGCCACCGAGCCGCTCAGGGCACCCAGGCCCAGGCCGCTGCCGATGAGGTGCAGCGCCAGGTCACCGGCCGCCACCACCCCGCCGGTCACGGTCGCCGCCGCCCACGGCGCGGCCGACATGGCCGCGCCGGAAACCGACAGCTCCTCGCGGCGGGACAGATCGCGATCACTTTGAGTCGGCGTGGACATCCGAATCCCTGCCCTTCGAACTCCTAGCACGGTATTCACGTCATATCGTGTCTTGCCCGCAGAGTACCACGGCATTTTGGGGTTTGCCTGCGCCGGCAGGCTTGGCCGGGCTCCGAGGCGGGAAATCTACTGACGAGGGTCGATTCCGGTCAAAGGCAGTAGAAGATGCACGAGGGCGACAGCGCGAGCGGGGGGTCTGCGCCGGCTCCGGCCGGGCCTCCGGGTGACTCGCTGCCTCCGGGGGACCCGGCGCCAGGGTGGGCCCACGGGCTGCTGGTCTACCTGGTGGTGGCGGTGCTGGCCGCAGCCGCCGGCGTCGGCGCCACGCTCGCGGTCCGCCACCCCGGGTCCGCCGCCCGCGGCACGGCCTCGGCGCCGGACGCCACCGCGGCGAGCCGGTTCGCGGCGATGAACGACGAGACCGTCTACAACGAGGTGGCGCCGGGCATCGTTGACGTCAACGCCAACCTGCAATATCTCGACGAAACGGCGGAGGGCACGGGCTTCGTGATCAACGCCGCGGCCGGGCTGGTGCTGACCAACAACCATGTCATCGACGGCGCCACCAGCGTGACGGTCACGCCGGTGGCGTCGGGCCATAGCTACCAGGCGAAGATCCTCGGCTACGACCGGTCCGACGATGTGGCCCTGCTCCAGCTACCAGACGCGACCGGGCTCAAGGCGGTCACGATCGGCGACTCGTCGCACGTCACCGTCGGCACCCCCGTCCTGGCCATCGGAAACGAGGCCGGACAGGGCGGCTCCCCGACGGTCGCGCCCGGCGTCATCAGCAGCCTGGACCGGACGATCAACGCCAGCGACTCCAGTTCAGGCCTGATCGAGACCCTGTTCGGCATGCTGCAGACCAACGCCGACATCCGGCCGGGTGACTCGGGCGGCCCGCTGGCCAACGCGGCGGGCCAGGTGATCGGCATCGACACGGCCGCCGGGGGCGCCACCGTCTACTCGGGCTACGCCATCCCTATCAAGCAGGCCCTGTCGATCGCCAACCGGATCGCCGCCGGACGCGGGAGCCCGGCCATCCAGATCGGGCGGCCCGGCTTTCTCGGCGCGCTCGTGCCGGACAGCGGCAGCACCAACCCGCGGCTTCAGGCGAGCCAGCAGCAACGGCAGGCCGGCAGCGTGAGCAGCAGTCGCAGCAGCTGCATCACCGGGACTGCGACCACGGTCCCGGCCAGCATCGCCCCGGCGCGGTCGGGCGCGCTGGTCGACGGGATCCTGTGCGGCACGGTGGCGGCGTCGGCCGGCCTGTTCGCCGGAGACGTCATCACCTCGATCGGCGGGCGAGCCGTCACCACGCCCGGATCGCTGACCGCGATCCTCAACCGTTACCGGCCGGGCCGGGCGGTCCCGCTGGCCTGGGTCAGCCCGGGAGGCGGCCTGCATACCGCCCTGGTGACGCTCGGTACCGGCCCGGCCCGATAAGCCCGCCAATTAGAGCGGCCAATAGAGCCGCGAGCGCAGATTACCGCGCGGGTCCTGGGGCAGCATTAGGGCAGCGAGGCGATAAGTTCCTGGCGGAGCGCCTGCGCAGGCGCTAATCAAAGCAAACGTTCAGGTTACGCACAGGTTGACGGAGCTAACTGGAGGGTGGCTCTCACGGGAGGTCTAGAGTCGGCACAACCCATCGGCACGTAGTCTGGTCTGGTCGAGGGCGAGGAAGATGCGAGAGAACGACAGCGACAGCGGAGGCGGCTGGCAGCAGCCGCCCGAGTACGCCAACCCGTGGGCGCCACCCGACGAAGGTGGCGCCGCCCGGGCCCCGGGGCCCGCGGCGAACGCGGCGCCCCCGCCGGAGAACGACGTTCAGGACACCATCGCCTCCGGCCGGCCGGCCAGCCAGGACAATGGCTACGGCCAGGGAACCTACGACCAGCCCAGCTACGCCAGCCCGCCCGGCTACGGCGACCAGCCCGGGTCCGGGCAGGCGGGCTACGGGGCGGCGGGCGGCTACGGGGCGGCGGGCGGTCGCGGGGATGACGGCGGCTTCGGCGCCTCCGGCTGGGGGATCCCTGGCCCTCCCCCGCCACAGCGCAGACGCGGCCGGCGTTTCGGCGTCTACCTGGCCGTGGCCGCGCTGGCGGCGAGCGTCGGCGCCGGATTCACCGTCGCGCTCGACAACCACCAGAGCACGGTCGCGGCGCCCGGCATCTCCTCCAACGACGTGCCCGCGCCGCACAACAACGCGTCAGGCAGCGGTTCGTCCTCCTCGGTGGCCAACTGGACGGCCGTACAGAAGAAGGTCAGGCCGGGCCTGGTCGACATCACCTCGACGCTCAAGTACAACAGCGAGACGGCCGAGGGCACCGGCATGATCGTGTCGGCCACCGGCCTGGTGCTGACCAACAATCACGTCATCGACCAGGCCACCAACGTGAGCGCCTCGCTGGTGGTCAATGCGGGCCGGAAGTACCGGGCCCGGGTGGTCGGCTACGACAACACCGACGACGTGGCCTTGCTCCAGCTCGTCGGCGCCTCCGGCCTGAGCCCGGTGAACTTCGGTAACTCCGCGCAGGTCAGCCTGGGTACTCCGGTGCTGGCCCTCGGCAACGCCCAGGGCCGGGGCGGGGTGACGCCCGCGCGGGGCATCATCAACGCGCTCAACCGCTCGATCCAGGCCAGCGACCAGGGATCGAACAGCACCGAGAACCTGAACCACATGATGCAGACCAACGCCCAGATCCAGCAGGGCGATTCGGGCGGCGCGCTGGTCAACAACGCAGGCCAGGTCATCGGGATGATCACCGCCGCGAATACCTCGACGTCCAGCCAGTTCGGGCCGTCCGGCGGCACGCTCGGCTTCGCCATCCCGATCAACGCGGCCCTGTCGATCGCCAGGCAGATCGCCGGAGGCAAGAGCAGCTCGACCGTGTACATCGGCCTGCCTGGCTTCCTCGGCGTGCAAGTCGCGCATAGCAGCAGCTCGAACCCGCGGCAGCAGGCCGCCGACGAAGAGCAGACCGGCAGCGGCGGGCCGGGCAGCGGCGGCCAGACGGGCTGCCAGACCAACAACCAGGAGGTCAGCGTGCCGGCCACCATCGCGCCCGCTAACACGGGCGCGCTGATCCTGGGCGTGCTGTGCAACACCGCGGCCAGTTCGAAGGGCCTGGCCCCCGGCGACGTGATCACCTCGGTGGACGGCCGGGCCGTCAGCACGCCTGGCTCGCTGACCGGCATCACCGCCAAGTACCACGCCGGCCAGGTCGTCTCGGTCACCTGGATCGGCGTGCGCGGGGTCAAGCACACCAGCTCGCTGAAGCTGGGCGCCGGCCCGGCGCGGTAAGGAGGAGGTGCTGGCCGGGGGGAACGATCCCCCCCGACCCCCCCTGCTTACGGGGGGGCTGCCCGCCCCCCCGTACCCCCCGGGCCCTGGCCCTGGAGCCAGGCCCGCAGCCGGGACTCGCACGCGGCGATGTTCTCGGCCGGCACGTATTCGCCGGCCGTATGCGCGATCTCGGAGATGCCGGGACCGTAGTTCACCGCCGGGATGCCGAGCGCGGCGAACCTGGCCACGTCGGTCCAGCCGAGCTTGGCCCGCGGCGTCCCGCCGACCGCCGCGACGAACGCGGCCGCGGCCGGATGCCCCAGCCCCGGCCGGGCCCCCTCGGCGACGTCGAGCACCCGCACGTCCCAGCCGGAGAACAGCGACCGGACGAACTCCGCCGCCTGTTCCCCGTCGCGGTCCGGCGCGAACCGGTAGTTGACGGTGACCACGCATTCGTCGGGGACGACGTTCCCGGCGACACCACCGCGGATGGCGACGGCGTTCAGCCCCTCGTGGTAGCGCAGCCCGTCGACGTCCGGCTGCCTGGGCGTGTACCCGCGCAGCACGTCGAGGATGGCGCCCGCCTCGTGGATGGCGTTGCGCCCCATCCAGGACCGCGCGGTGTGCGCTCGCTGCCCGGCGGCGGTGACCTCGGCCCGCAGCGTCCCCTGGCAGCCGCCTTCGATTTCCGCCGAACTCGGCTCCATCAGGACCGCGAAGTCACCCGCGAGCAGTTCGGGGCTATGCCGGCTCAGCCGCAGCAGCCCGTTGCGTTCGACCTCGACCTCCTCGCAGTCGTAGAACACGTAGGTCACGTCCCGGGCCGGCGCGGGGACGCCGGCCGCCAGCCTGAGCTGCACCGCCACCCCGGATTTCATGTCGGTCGTGCCGCAGCCGTACAGCCGGGACCCCTCGGTCCGGGACGGCAGGTTGCCGGCCACAGGCACGGTGTCCAGGTGCCCGGCCAGCACGACCCGCTCGGCCCGGCCGAGCATGGTGCGGGCCACGATCGCGTGGCCGTCCCGGTGCACGGTCAGGTGCGGCAACGAGCGCAGCGCGGCTTCGATGGCGTCCGCGAGCGGTCCCTCCTCGCCGCTCACCGACGGGATGTCCACCAGTTCCGCGGTCAGCGCCGCACCGTCAAGGTCGAGATTCACCCGGTCAGCTTAGGCTCCCTGGGCTCCTTGGGCCGGCATCGCCTTGGCCGCGGCCCGCAGCGCGGACACGATCACCGCCACCGACGGGCGGCGCACGCTCGCGGTCCTGGCCACGGCGTGCACGTCCCTGGCCAGGTCCAGGCCGTGCGGCAGGTCGCGCACCGCGACCCGGCGGCCCGCGGCGGTGACGGCCAGCCTGGGCAAGATGGCGATGCCGATGCCCCGCGCCACCAGGCTCACGATCGTGGACATGCCCTCGAACTCCGATAGCACCGGCGGCGTCACGCCCACCGCGGCGAGCAGCCGGTCGACGGCCTGCCGGGACTGCTCCCCGGATGGCGCGGCCAGCCAGGGCTCGTCCCGCAGCGCCCGCAGGTCGACCGCCTGCCCGGGATCGGCCGCCGGGTGGCTCCGCGGCACCACCAGCACCAGCTGATCCCGGATCAGGTGGTAGCAGGTCAAAATGGACCCGCCGGTCTCGATCTCCTCCGCCAGGCGAGCGCTCCAGTCATCCACGATGGCCACGTCCACCTGGCCGGACCGCACCTGGCGCAGCCCCTCACGCGCCTGCGTCTGCCGCAGCACCAGGGCCAGCCGCGGGTGCGTGCGCAGGCTCCGGGCCAGGGCGGGCGCGAACGCGACGGCCGCGGAGGGGAACGCGGTCGCCACCACCCGGCCGGCCGGCTCGGTGGCCCGGGCCGACAGGTCGGTCTCGGCCTCCTCGACCATGGCCAGGATGCGCTCGGCGTGGCCGGCCAGACGGCGGCCCGCGTCGGTCAGCTCGGCCCGGCGGGCGGACCGGTCAAGCAGGGCGGTGCCGGCCTCTCGCTCGAGCGCGGCGAGCTGCTGCGACACGGCGGACGGCGTGTAGCCGAGGACGGCGGCTGTCCGGGCGATGCTGCCGCGGGCCGAGAACTCCTGGAGCAGGCGGAGCCTGTGCAGATCGAGCATAAGCGGATCTTACTCTCAGCCATAGAGATCGGCGTTTGCGCTTATGGTTATTTCCGGCGAAACTGTAACAGGTGCACAGCGTTGTCACAGCAAGTGAGATCTTGCCCATTCCTCCTTGACCACGTGATGACCGTTTCACTCGCCGATCCCGCAGCTAGGAAGTGCTAGCCCCAGTGGCTCTCACCGTCACGCCGTTGACACCCCTTCCGTCCTCCGACACCGATTACTCCCGGCTGGGCCCCGCGACGGTCCCCCTGTCCGCCACGCTCGCCGCGAACGAGACCATGGACGCACGGCGGCACCGCGGCGAGCCCGTGCTGCCGATGGCGTTCGGCGAGGCGGGACTGCCCGCGCACCGGATGCTGCGCGGAGCGCTGGCCCGGGCCGCGGGGTTCACCTCCTACGGTCCGGTCGCCGGTCACTCCGCGCTGCGCGAGGCGGCCGCCCTGTACTGGTCCAGGCGGGGCCTGCCCACGGACGCGGCCGCCGTGGTCTGCGGGCCGGGCAGCAAGGCCTTGTTGTTCGGCCTGATGCTGGCCATCGGCGGTGACGTGGTGGTGACCCGGCCTAGCTGGGTCAGCTACGCCGCGCAGGCGCACCTGGCCGGCCGGGTCGCGCACTTCGCCCGCGGCTCAAGCGGCGTGCCCGACCCCGGCCAGCTGGCCCGGACGGTCACCGCGGCCCGGGCGGCCGGGCGGCCGGTTCGCGCGGTCATCCTCACCCTGCCGGACAATCCGACCGGGACCGTGGCCTCACCCGCGGCCGTACGCGCCGTATGCGCGGTCGCGCAGGCCCACGATCTGATCATCATCTCGGACGAGATCTACCGCGATCTCATCCACGACCAGCAGACTCCGTTCGCGGCCCCGGCTTCCATTTCTCCCGAACGGACCGTGGTGACCACGGGCCTGAGCAAGAACCTCGCCCTGGGGGGCTGGCGGCTGGGCGTGGCCAGGCTGCCGGACGGAGCGCTCGGACGCGAGCTGCGAGCCCGGCTGCTCGGGATCGGCAGCGAGATCTGGTCCGCTCCGGCCGGGCCGGTGCAGCAGGCCGCCGCGCTGGCCTTCACCGAACCGCCCGCGCTGGTCGAGCGGGTCGCGCTCAGCCGCCGCCTGCACGCGTCGGTGGCCCGCGCGGTCGCGCTGCGGTTCGCCGCGGCGGGCGCGTCCGTCCCCGAGCCGCAGGCGGCGTTCTACCTGTACCCGGACTTCACCCCGCTGGCCGACGTGCTGCTCCAGCGGCACGACATCGCCAGCGACGAAGACCTGGCCGCGGTCCTGCTGCGCCGGTACGGCGTCGGGGTGCTGCCCGGCTCCGTGTTCGGCGACCAGGGCTGGCGGCTGCGGCTGCGGGTGGCGACCGCGATGCTCTACGGGGACACCGACGCGCAGCGCACCGCCGCCCTGAACTCGGCCGACCCGTGCGCACTGCCCTGGATCGCCGCGTCCTTGTCCCGGCTAGAAGAGGTCCTGGCCGACCTCACCCAGTAGGGCCAGCAGGTCGGGGCGCTTGGCGAGCAGCCCGTCGCCGCTGGAGGTGCCGCCCAGCCGCCTGCGCACCCAGGGCATCGCATACTGGGTGGTCCAGCGGGCGTCGGCCCGGCGTGCGGCCAGCCACCGGGCCCGACCCGAGGAGTTCCGGTACCCGTCGGGCGCGGGCGGCAGCGGCACCCGCCAGTCCTGCGTGACCGGAACGCCGAGCACCTCGCAGGTGCGCAAGGCCACCCGCCGGTGGCCGTCGGGGGTGAGGTGAAGCCGGTCCGGACTCCAGGCCCGCGCGTCGTTCAGGGCCCGCATCGACCATAGGTCGACCAGGTCGCACCCGTAGGCGTCGGCGATGCCGCGCAGGTGCATGTTGTACGCGGCGATCCGGCCGCGCAGCAGCCGGATGACCGGGAACGTCCGCGGGTCGAAGCCGGTGAAGATCACGACACGGCAGCCCGCGGCCTGCAGCCTGGCCACCCCCGGCTCGAAAGCGGCGGCGAGTGAGTCCACGTCGCCGCCGCTCAGGATGTCATTGCCGCCCGCGGCCAGGCTCACCAGGTCAGGCGCCATCTCGATGGCCCGCGGCAGCTGCTCGGCGATGACCTGGCCGAGCAGCTTGCCCCGGATGGCCAGGTTGGCGTACCGGAACCCGGGCTGCCGCTGCGCCAGGGCGGCGGCCACCCGGTCGGCCCAGCCCAGGTACCCGCCGTCCGGGCCCGGATCATGGAGCCCCTCGGTGAAGCTGTCGCCGATCGCCACGAAGGTGCCGATACCGGGCTTTAGGTCACGTTGTGCCATCGGTCCCATCATGCCATCACCGGCCGGCGGTCACCGGCCCGGCCGGGCGAAGGCAGACTAGGGCCATGCGGATCAGACGTGCTCGCACGACGGCGCTCGCATCGGCTCGGGCTGGCCGGACCCTGGCCGGGGCGGTCCTGGCTGCGGCGCTCCTGGCGGGGGCGGCGGCCTGCGGCGGATCAGGGCCGGGAGCGACCTCGGCGGGCTCGGCCCCGGCGGCCAAGACGCTGACCTCCCCCGCCACCGGGACGTTTCCCGGTGCGGCGTGGCCCACCTATGGCCGCACCGCCGCGCGCACGGGGGTCGCGGCCGGGGTGGCCGCGGCCGCGGGGCCGGGGGGGTTGCGGATCAGCTGGCAGGCACACCTGGACGGCGCGGTCTACGGCCAGCCGCTGCTGGCCGGCAACCGGGTCATCGCGGCGACAGAGAACGACACGATCTACGCGCTGAACGCCTCGACCGGCCAGGTCAGCTGGCGGACGCACATCGGCACCCCGGTGCCGCTGGCCGAGCTGCCCTGCGGCGACATCGACCCGCTCGGCATCACAGGCACGCCCGTCTACGACCCGGGGAACGGGCTCGTCTACGCCGTCGCGGAGACCGCCGGATACCACCACGTGCTGGTCGGCGTCTCGGTCACCAGCGGCGCCATCACGGTGGAACGCGACATCCCGGCCCCGGACGGCCAGCCCCGCTACGACCAGCAGCGGCCCGCGCTCACGCTGGAGGACGGGCGGATCTACGTCGCGTTCGGCGGGCTGTACGGAGACTGCGGGCCGTACCGCGGCTCCGTGGCGGGCGTCCCGGTCAGCGGCAGCGGCGCCATCGTGTCCTACACGGTGCCGACCGCGCGCGAAGGCGCCATCTGGGGCACGGCGGGCCCGGTGGCCGGTCCGGACGGCACCCTGTACGTCAGCGTCGGCAACGGCTCGGTGACCAGTACCTCCTTCGACGGCACCGACTCGGTGACCGCCCTGTCGCCGGCCCTGCGCCAGGTCGGCATCTTCGCGCCGGCCAGCTGGCATGCCGACAGCCAAGACGACCTTGACCTCGGCTCCACCGAGCCCGCGCTGCTGGCCGGCGGGATGCTGCTCGCGCTGGGCAAGAGCGGCACCGCCTACCTGGTCAGCTCGGCTCATCTCGGCGGCGTCGGCGGGCAGGTCGCGCAGGCGAGCGTCTGCCCCGCCTACGGCGCGGCCGCGGTCCAGGGCAGCACCGTGTACGAGCCGTGCGAGCAGGGCGGGATGGCCGCGATCAGCACCGCCGGGGACAAGCTCCGGGTGCTGTGGCGCGGGCCGGCCAGCGCGTGGGGCTCCCCCGTCGTCGGCGGCGGGGCGGTCTGGGTCACCGACTGGAACGCGGGCACCCTGTACGAGCTCAACCCGGCGACCGGCGCCACCCGGGCCTCGCTGTCGCTGGGCACCTCGCTGCCGCACTTCGCCTCGCTGTCGATGACGGGCAGCCACGCCTACCTGGGCACCAGCCAGGGCGTGGTGGCGGTCGGCGGCGTATAACCACGGTCCGTTCGGAAAAATAGGCTGAGGTAGGGCGGGGTGCCGGCCGACGGTGCCGGCCGGAGCGGGCAGACTTGGCCCATGGCCAGCCCCGTGATCTACACAGAATCACCGACCCCGTCCTTCCTTTTCGACCTGGACGGGACGCTGATCGACAGCGTCTACCAGCACGTCATCGCCTGGCGCGCGGCCCTGTCCGACCTCGGCATCGACCTGTCCGTCTGGCGTATCCACCGGCGGATCGGGATGAGCGGCGGGCTGTTCGTGTCCGCGCTGCTGCGGGAGACCGGCCTCTCGCTTTCGGCGGCCGACATCAGCCGGCTGCAGCAGGCCCACGCGGCGCAGTACCGTACCCAGATGGACTCAGTATCGGCGCTGCCAGGCGCGCGTGAACTGCTCGGCGCGCTGACCGAGGCGGGCGTGCGGTGGGCCATCGCGACCAGCGGATACGCGGTGACCGCGCGGCCCGCGCTGGCGCTTCTCGGGCTGCCCGAGGACACCCCGATGGTGACCCGCGACCTGGTCCGGCACGCCAAGCCCGACCCCGACCTGTTCCTGGCCGCGGCCGCCATCCTCGGCGTGGAGCCCCGGCACGCGATGGTCGTCGGGGACAGCGTCTGGGACCTGCTCGCCGCGCGGCGCGCCGGGTCGCTCGGCGTCGGGCTCATGTCCGGCGGGTACGGGCGGGAGGAACTCGAACGGGCCGGCGCGTACCGCGTCTACGCCGACCCGGCCGAGATGCTCGCCCGCATCGATGAGCTCGGCGTCCGCACCGACCAGGACTGAACCCGGTGGAGGTGGCCCGCGCGGACCTGGCGCCCGCCCGGCGGCCCGCCCGGCGCCTGCGCGCGGCGCTGCCCGGGCCGGACAGCGGGTGGTGGCTGGCCGGGGCGGG
>OCTA010000984.1_pt1 | contig 26562 bp, 24 predicted proteins | sample 1538991 | NCBI WGS metagenome assembly OCTA01 (sample SAMEA3539302, study PRJEB22396) | soil metagenome | biome: tundra; feature: field; material: soil | place: USA | collected 2010-05 | depth 0.15 m | reverse complement strand
ACGGCGTTGGGGCGCCAGGCGATCCGATTATAATTGGCGCAGGATGAAGGCGAGAGCGCCCAGAAGACGTCCTTTACCATCGGATGGCTGGTTAGAAAAGCGGCGACCTGCGGAGTCGTGGAGGCGATGAGGGAGAGCACGGCTTCCGTCTCGCCGATCTGCGCCGCAAGCCGGGCCAGGTCCCTTGGATAAACGGGCTCGATCCGTGCGCATACGCTCCGACGCAACTCCGCCGCATCGGGTCTGGCGGAATTTATCGCCACGACTCCGGCCATGACGTCACCCTCGTTTCCCGTAAATTTCGTGAGGCTGCTCACGACCATGTCAGCATGCGGAAGCAGGTTGGCGCTGAAAAGGGATGCCACCGAGGGGTCGAGGATGAGGATGGCGCCATGCCGCTGGCAAAGTGCCGCAAGGGCGCTGACGTCGGGGGTTTGAATCAAGGGATTCGTCGGGATCTCCGTTATCAGCCCGGCTATGCGGGCGCCCTTTTCGGCAAACAGGCTTTCCAGCGCAGCCAGATCGAAAACGTCGTGCAGATACACGTAATCGTCCGGGGTGGCGGTGAACCTCCTCATGATGGCGATCGTGTCCAGGTACAGCCAGCCGAGTTGCACCCACACGGTGCGGCCGCGCACAGCCTGGAGCTCGGAGGCCGCACAAAACGCGGAATAAACTGCGTTCATTCCGCTGTTAACCAGGAAGATGTCGTGGTCGTCCGCCATGGGAAGCACATGGCGCAGATTGCGCCGGACCTCCTCATCAGCGTCGCCCGCGAAGAGCTTTTCGCCGCGAACCTCCCGCGCCAGCCCGCGGCGGGCAAGACGGTCCTCGGCTTCCCGCGACGACATGAATCCGCCCACGTTTTGGAGAAACAGTTTCGCCCGTCCGGAGAGGTCGGCCGTATCGGCGTGGACTACCCCGTGCATGCCATCGGCCGAGAAAAGGCTCGTCTCCGATTCTCCGCCGGGTGCGTCGGATGGCGGCTGGGCCAAGTGCCGGTGGAGCGCGGCGGCCATCGCTGCCGAGGAAGTGAGCCACAGCCTCTGTCCGGCCAATCCCATCCCGGCGGAAAGATGGTCGGCAAGCTGACGGACGAACGGATGCACCACAAAACGGGGATAACCCGAGCTTATGTGGGCCGTTATCTCCGGGTTCTTCTCCTCGTAACCGCGCACGGCCCGCAGGGTTGGCAGGCTGCACGACACGGCATGGGGAGTCGGCGGTATCGGCTGGCCGAGCGGAATGGGCGTAAATCCGGACATGACGGGTGGATAGGCTCAGTTTTCCGCATCTGGATGAAATTGGCAACGGGAAGCTGGCCCGCAGTGTGTCATCGCGCCTGACGCTCGGAACGGGGCATCGATGGAGGCTGTCCCTTGCTGTTTGGCGCTGACAAACCGTATCTCATGGGCGAGGGTGGCCGGCGGATGAAACTGGCCTCATGGAACGTCAACGGACTGCGCGCCGTGCTGAAAAAGGGATTCCTCGACTTCATGGAATCGTGTGACGCCGATGTCATCTGTTTGCAGGAAACCAAGGCCCATCCGGGCGATGTTCAGCACGTGGCGTGGCCGGGTGGCTACCGGGCCATCTGGAACAGCGCCGACAAGAAGGGGTACAGCGGCACCGTGATGTTCACCCGCGCCAAGCCGCTTTCCGTTTCACTCGGCCTTGGCCTGAAGAAGCACGACCGAGAGGGCCGGGTTATCACTGCCGAATTCCCAGACCTCACGCTTGTCAATGTCTACCAGCCAAACTCCCAACGAGGTTTGACCCGTCTCGCGTATCGCACCGGGGAATGGGATCCGGCATTCCTGTCGTTTCTGAAAAGACTCGGGGGGAAGGGCAAACCGGTTGTTTTTTGCGGCGACCTCAACGTGGCCCACGAGGACATCGATCTCGCAAACCCGAACTCGAACCGGCGCAACGCAGGGTTTACCGACGAGGAGAGGAAGAATTTCTCCAGGGTGTTGGACAGCGGCTTTGTGGACACATTCCGCGCCTTCGTGCCGGATCCGGGCCATTACACGTGGTGGAGCCAGATGAACGATTGCCGGGCACGGAACATCGGCTGGCGCGTCGACTACTTCGTCGCGAATGAGAAATTGCGCGCGGCGCTCAAGAGGGCCTTAATCAATTGCGACGTGCCGGGCAGCGACCACTGTCCGGTGAGCCTCGAACTCGCGTGAAACAGATAAAAGACTTGAGGACCCTGCTGCTCGGGCCGCCGCGGCGGACGCTGGCCGTTGCGGAAAGCGTCACCTGTGGCCGCCTCCAGGCGAGATTGGGGCGCAATTCGGGGGCTTCCGATTTTCTTCTCGGCGGCATAACCGCCTATTCGCTCGATCAGAAGTCCCGCCATCTGGCTGTCGATCGCGCGTCCGCCGAGGCCGTCCATTGCGTCTCGGCCGACGTGGCCGAGCAGATGGCGCGCGGCGTTTGCCTTTTGTTCGGCGCGGATTTCGGGGTCGCGACGACAGGTTACGCGGAGCCATCCGCCCTCCTTGCGGTGGATGAACCCTTCGCCTGGTGGGCGGTTGCCTGCCGCGGAAGCGACGGAGGATTCGCCGTTGGCAGCGGACGAACCGACGGTGCCGGACTCTCGCGCGTCGATGCGCAGGAGCGGTTTGCCGCCGCGGCCGAGGCCGCGCTGATCTCCTGGATCGCCGCTATGGCGCCAGATGCTGCACGTAGTTGATGAACGGCTGCAGCTCAGCCGGCGGCTGGACCCAATCGCTGTAGATCAGCTCGGGCAGCGTGAAGGTCGTGTTGTAAAGCGTGTAGTTTGCCTCGTCGTTCCTTCCCACCTCGGTCGCCTTGACCGTGGCACCGGCATAGAGGCCGGCTTCCTTGAAATAAACGAGGACGGGCGCCGCCAGAATCGGCCGGTTGTCGCTTTCCGTATCCGCCGCCTTGGGTCCCGCAACGGCTTTCGCATCCACGCCGACATTGAACCGCTGGTGAAACAGGAGCTTTGGCGTCTGGCTGTCGGTCATGATGAAGATCGTCTCGACTGACTTCGCTCCCGCTTGAAGCCCCAGGCTGGCCTCGTTGGCGGTCAGAAGGACGGGGAGGCTCCATTGGCCGCCCGGCTTCTTCGCAAGAATCACGCCGTAGCCGCCCTTGATGCCGAAAATGAATCCGGCCTTGAACTGGTTTACGATAAGAACCGCCTGCGCCTTCTGCCACACTTCGGGCGGAATGGCGGTTGTGGGGCTGCTCATGAACTCCTGGAGAATTGCATAGCACGACTGGACCTCGGAAATGAGGTTTGCGCGGTCTGGCGTCGCCCGGGCAACACCAGCGCCTGCACTGACCAGGGCGAGAAGCAGAAGCGGAAGGATTTTCTTCATGAGAGGAAATGAAATAACATGGTTGATGTGAGTTGGAAAGTGCGGAATGGACGAGGTTCCTCAATCCAGGCCGCGCGAGGTCACCTGGTCTTCGTCCCAGCCCAGATAGTGGCCGAGCTCATGAAGATAGGTCAATTGAACTTCATCGCGAAACGTCTCTTCGTCCCGATCGGAATAATCCCATAGATTATTGATATACAAAATTATCTGCGGAGGGGCCGGGTTGTCCTGAGCGAGTTCCGTGCCGTGGGAGGCGCCCGTGAACAGCCCCAGGATGTCCGGCTCGAAGCCCTCGCTTATGACGGATTCGTCGGGGGCAGATTCGTAATGCACAGGCACGCCGAGCGCCGCCTCGCGTATGTCCTTGGGCAGTTTGCGCTGAGTGGCCTCGACCTCGCCGGCCGCGATGCGCACAAGATTCGGATATTTCATTGCGCGGGCCAGGCGCGCCCACATTCGGCGAACGCCCGGATCTCAGGCGCGGATCAGCCGCGCATCTCCCGGCTCAAGTCGAGCCTTTCAAACCGGGTGCCAAGCCACCAAAGGCCGCACCAGAGTTCGCCGACCAGAATCGCAAACACAGTGGCTGCAGCCGCAAGGAGCGCCACGACGGTCGCGACATCATCCGGCGCAAGGAGTCCGAACCAAAATCGGCTGGCCAGGAAGACGCCGGCCGCCAGGAGCACTGCCGGCAGAATTGCGATGGCGACGGCGAGAAGCTGTCCAAAGACGAAGATCAACCGCTGCCCCATCATCTCTATTCCGCCGCCCCGCGTCCGCATGGACTGAAACCAGCCCGGGAAAATTACCGCGGCGGCATTGGGGATGAGAAGCTGCAGTGCGCAAAGCGGCGGCACGAGAATCACCAGGCAGGCTGCACTGACAAGTTGTTCGGCGGGCCTGAGAGGCGCCCCGTCACTGCCGAGGCGCCCCAGAGCCCAGGTTCCCGCGAGAATGGTGAGCCATAACACGCCCGATAGGATGGCCACCGGCGTCAAGAGCTCGCCCAATACGACTTGCCAGCCCGCAAGCGGGTAGGTCTTCAGAATGTCCGCATTCGGCAGATCGCTGCGAAGATCCTGTCGGAGCAATTGCGGGCCCAGGAAGAATGTGTAGCCGCCCGCGATGAGCGCGCACGCAAGGACTATCGGGGCGTATCCCGCTCCGGCCCCCTTTGAGCCCCGGAAATCGCCAATGGCCACAAAGACGGCTGTCCCCAGAACGATAAGGGCCAGCCTCAGGTTGAACCAGGATTGGATCGCGAGAAGATTCTTCCAGAAAAACGCGGTTTCCGGCCTGCCTCTGCTGCCCAGCCGGAAGGGATCACGGCGCACCGGCGGCTCTGCCCGGCTGGCGCGATAGCGGCGGCCGGCTTTCCAGGCTGCACGGATTTCGGCCCGCTTTTCGGACATCGCGATCGACCCCTCCTCGAATGGCACCTCCATCCGCACAATCCACGCATAAAGACCGGCCGGGATCAGAAGCGCGGGCGCCAGCGTCAGGGCGAATGTCCGCAGGTCCGGGGCGAGAAAAGGCGCGACGACCCATCGGAAAGGCAACAAGAGCCAGTGCAACACGCCGACATCGACCAATTTGTCCAGGTATTCTGCAAACCCGGCGGACCCGATGATCGCAGCGCTCTCGGGCGGATGGGCATGGCTTGTTATGGAAAGGACAGCCACCGCGGCAACGGCGGCCACGGCGGAGAGTGCGATGGAGCGCATGCGGCCCGGGCTTGCCGCATGAGCAAGCGCCCTTGCCGCGGCAAGCCCGAACGCTGTCGAGTTCAGGCTGAAGGAGGAGAATATGACCCACCACCCCACGGCGTGGCAGATTGCGCCTGAGGCGCCGCCACGCCAGCGGTTGAATACGACCGTCAGAAGAACCGACGACACAAGAATTCTGATCTGCGAGCTGGCGAGATTGAAGTGAATCAGCCTCCTGCGCGTAAACGGCGCCGGAAACAGGAAGGCGATTTCCGCTTCGCTGAAACGCAGTCCCGGCTGCGCGGGCGGGGAGATCCAAAAGAATGCCTGGAACAGCAGGAAAATGAGCAACAAGACCGCTGCCGCGACCGACGTCGAGCCTTGGGCGAACGCCTGGATGGGAATGTAGTATGAGCGTTCGTAGGCCGCTTGGTGAATCCCTTGGGATGGCGCCACCTGCCACGAGGCCGTCATGGGGCGCACGAAGAAATAATAGACGTAGGCTGCCCCGACGAGGGCCCCGACGAAGTACTTGGGCTGGCGCAGTCGGGCCACGCCGGTGGCAAGCCGATTCCGGAAAGATTCGAATTTCAGGTAAAACAGGGCGCTTAACACGGTTCAGCTTTCGGATCCACCCGTCGCCCGCAGGAACACTTCCTCGAGGCTGACGTCCGGCTCGCCCGCGCTGAAGCGCGCCGCCACTTCGGCCAGCGTGCCGTCTGCGATCTTTTCGCCCTTCTTCAAGATTAGCACGTGGGAGCACACTTCCTCCAGCAGGTGCAATAGGTGGGAGCTCAAGACAATCGCCGCCCCCTCTTTCGCGCGCCGGATGATCGAGTCCTTCATCCTTCGAATGCCGAGCGGATCGAGTCCGGTGAGCGGCTCATCGAAAAACATCACCTGGGGTCCGTGCAGGAGGCCGCAGGCAATGACCAGTTTCTGCTTCATGCCGCGGGACAATTCGCTTGGCAGCTTGTTTGCCTTGTCCGCAATTTCCAGTTCCTCAAGGAGCGGCATTGCCACAGCCTCGTAATTCGCGATCCCGTAGATTCTTGCAACAAATGCAAGATGCTGCCTGACGGTTAGGTAGTCAAAAAGGCGGGGTTCGTCCGGGAAGAAAGCAAGCTTGCGTTTGGCCCCGGCTGGATCGGCGCCGAGATCGCAGCCTGCGATTCGAACCGAGCCGCCGCTGCAAGGAATCACGCCCGCCAGGCAGCGGAGAGTGGTCGTTTTTCCAGCCCCGTTTGGGCCAACCAGTCCCAGAACTTCGCCGGGTCCCACGGAAAAGGAAAGCTCCCGGACCGCGGTGAAGTCGCCATACCGCTTCGTAAGAGCCTGTGCTTCAATCATGCTGACGGATAGTACGCGTGCGCAGTGGCCGGCGGCAAGCCCGATGGAAATTCCGCGTAACTCTTTCGGGGTGCGGGCGTCTTGGCAGTGTGGTTCTCCCGCACTCGTTTTGCGTCTGCATCCAATGAATATCACACGAAAATGGTTGGCCTGTGCCGTTGCCCTTGGGCTCATCGCGATTCTTATCTCTCCGTTGCGAGCCCAGGACAATCCACCGCCGCCCCCTCCGCCCGATGCGAGTCCGGCGCCGGACGCCCCTCCCGGTGGTCGCAGAGGCGGCAATGCACAGCAGATGGTCGAACGGTTGAAAGATCGTTTGAACCTGACTGACGATCAGGTGACCAAGGTCGAGGGCATCGTGAAGGATCAGCAGGAGAAGATGATGGCTTTGCGCAACGACGATTCCCTTTCCCAGGACGACCGGAGGGCAAAATCCATGGAATTGAGGAAGGGCGCGCACGACCAGATCCGCGCAATCCTCACTCCTGATCAGCAAAAGATCTTCGATACGATGCCCATGAATGGGCCGCGTGGGAATAGAGGACCGCGCGGAAACAGAGGGCAAGGCGGTGACGATGCTCCCCCTCCGCCTCCCGCGAACAATACGTAATACTTTGTCAGGGGTTGGTGTGTGCCGCCGCGGTTAGCAGCCCGCGGCGGCCTTTTTTTGGCCATCGGAACCCACTTCCAAGGGCCCGCCCGGGTGGACAATAGGCTGTCCCTTGGGCGCTTGCCGCAGTCTCGTAAGAAGCCCGGGCGGAACATCAACGCCGGCGGTTATCGGCATGTAGAGATTGCAGATCCCAGGGCGCTGGGCCAAGAACGCAAGTATGCCCAATTACTGGGAATTGCTCCAGTTGATCGCTCCGATCTTCCTCATTGTTGGCATTGGCGTCGGGCTCAGGCGTTTCGAATGGCTGACCGAGGCGGCGGACCAGAGCTTGCTCAACGTTGTCGTCAAGTTCCTGTACCCATGCCTGATTTTTGAAAACGTTTTGGGCAATCCAGCGCTGCGCTCGCCAGCGAATTTGCTTTTGCCGCCGCTGATCGGATTTGCCACAATGGCACTCGGCGTCATTGCGGCCCTTTATTGCGGGCGGGTCTTGGGGATGAAGATTGGGGAGGGGCGGAGCACTTTCGCTTTTACCACGGGCATATACAATTACGCGTACATCCCAATTCCGTTGATCACCGCGCTGTTCGGCCGCGAAACTCTCGGCGTCCTCCTCGTTTTCAATGTCGGATGCGAAGCGGCTATTTGGACAGTCGGGATTCTGGTCCTGTGCGGGCTCCCAATGAGCAAGGGATGGCGGCTCCTGGCGAACCCGCCGGTGTGTGCACTGTTGGCGGCGGTTGCGATAAACCTTTGCGGGATGGCCAATCGTGTCCCGTTGGTCGCCATCAACGTCGTGCACCTTTGCGCGGTGTGTGCGATTCCTATGGGCCTGATTCTCATCGGCGCCACGTTGGCCGACCTGGTCCTTGAAAAGCCATCGGCTCTTCTGGATCGGCTGACAACCCCGGCCGCATGCCTGCTGCGGCTGGTTGTATTTCCCGGAGCGATGTTATTGGTTGCCCATTACTTGCCATCGAGTCCGGAACTCCGGCGTGTGATTATCATTCAGGCGGCCATGCCGGCCGCCATTTTTCCCATCGTGATAGCGAAGCATTACGGGGGGCGGCATGAAACGGCTGCTCAGGTTGCTGTTGCGACAAATCTTCTGGGACTCCTTGTGATTCCCCTGTGGTTGCGAATCGGTTTTGCCTGGATCGGGCAATAGCGTGAGGGACAGCCTCGCATGCGAGGCTGTCCCTCTTTGCGTGACTTGCGGCAGGGATTGCATAGATCTTAGTCATGAGACATTTGACTGGAATTGGATTTTTCCTGGCGCTGGCAGGATTGTCTTTTGCTTCCGACGCGGCGCTTCTTCCCGTTGAACAAAAGGTTACGGAAACGGTGAAGTCGCCCCAAGTCACAGTCGTGCACTTCTGGGCCCCTTGGTGTCCCAATTGCCGCGCCGAATTGGCGGGTAATGCCTGGGGCAGCTTCATCGGTTCGAATCCCGAAGTTAACTTTGTCTTTGTCACCGTCTGGAATGACGCGGACGGAGCCAATCTGTTGGCTGCGAATGGCGTGGGCGCGCAAAAGAACTTTGTGCTGCTCCTTCACCCCAATGGCTCCCGCCAGCGGGCAAACCAGATGAAGACCTTCATGGGGCAGCCCGTCAGCTGGATTCCAACGACTTGGATCTTCAAGGACGGCAAACTCCGGTACGCGCTGAACTACGGGGAGCTCCGGTTCGAGATCCTGCAGCAGTTGGTGCGGGATTCGTCCAACGAATGGAAACGCTGAACGGTGCGAATGCGGGCTCCGCCAATATTAGGACACGAGTCCTAATTACAACCTTGTAAACAGGTTCGAAATGTGAGGCAATTCCAGCCTAAATCCCTATCCGTTTTTCCCATGTCCCCAATCAATGCGTTCCTCCTCAAGAACAAGCTCCGCATAGCCACGAATCCGTGCGTCAGCCCTGATTTCTGCCTGGATTGGCCGGCTTTGTCGGCCAAGGCAAAAGGGAAGAAGGCCGCTGGGCTCGTCCATTACAAGAAGAGCGAGTTTGAGACAGCAGTGGGACGCTGGACCCTGTTCGAGAACCCGGTGACAGGCGACTGCGGCTGGAGGCTGGAAGCGGAGGGGAAGGGGGGGCTGTTGGAGATTCTTTCCGACGGGGTCGGCGCCGGGCCAGGCCGGGCCATTTTTCCGGCGACTTTTGGCAACTTGCTCACAATCAAGAATCTCCTGCAGGAGCATGATCCGGCGTCCACGATTTTTCCGACCGCTTCGGAGCGTCTCGGACAAAGCACGCTCGGAATTGGTGCGCGTTTCACAACGTTGCATTGGCCCGGGGTGGAATGGGCCATGGCCCACCTGGGCATTGGAATGACAGCCAACCAGAATTCCATTCCCCGTGAGTTGGTCTACGACGTGAACGCGATGCTCGAAGGCCGGCTCGACACCGTTCCCTTTCCCTTCATCGGAACGAACGTTCCCGAGGGCCACCAGGGCCAGAGCGTGGAGGGAATGAGCCACGGCTGCGTGTTGTCGAAGCTGAAGACCGGATTCCACCGGCGCCGGATTGCCTGGAGCTTCAACGCCGACCACCAGCCCATCGGCGGAAAGTTCGACAGCCGCGAGGATCAGTTGGTGGCCGGGTGCGTCCTGGCAAGCTACATCACTTTTGACCTTTCCCCGGAGCTTGCAAAAACGACCGTTCCCCCCGACGCGGGAGCCTGGGTGAAGTCCAACGTACCCTCCGAACTTCTGGCCACCGTCCGGACGCGCGTGTCGAAGGCGGGATTGGCGCTGAACGAGGAGGAGTTCTCGCGCCTTGCCGCATACGTGTGGCCGGCGATGCAGAAGATGAAGCGGCGCGACGAAAAATACCGGGCCGCCCGCGAAAACCTTTTCACGACGGCCGTCGGACGCGAGTACCTGCGGGAACTTTCGATCGACGAGCTTCCCGGCCTGACGACTCCGGAAACAACCGCGGTGATGCTATCCTTGTGCGAAGCGCTCGGAATGAAGATCCATTTCATCGCTCCCGCATTCGGTTTCCAGAAGAACATGCCGTATCCGGACAATGCCGCGTTGAAGGCGTTGATCGAAAAGCAGTGGACGGTATGCGCGAAATTCGGGGCGAGCATCGGCTTCCACTCCGGTTCGGGAAAATCCGGCGAAAATTATCAGGTGATGGGCCGGGTGACAGGCCAGAGGCTCGAGATCAAGACAAGCGGAAGGTACACCTACGAAATGGGCCGCGCGCTCGCCGCCTCGAAGAATCCTGCGGACCAGGCTCTTTGGAGCGGCTGGTACCGGTTCACGCTCGAACTGGCTCTTCTCGGCGCGTTCAGCGCCGATCCTACCGAGCAGAAGATGGCCCGCGTTTTCATCACGGATGCCCTGACGAAGGCTGGAGAGCCCTCCACCGTATTCGATTCACCCGCCGCGTGCCGCGCGGCCCTCGAGGCACTTCCGGCGAGCCCCGATCACATGTTCTGGTTCGAATACAACTTTCTCTACGTCCTCGCAGCCGGAGGCCGCGCCGAAAAGGCAGCCCTCGGCGATCATACGCCGGCCGGCTACGCCCAGCGCTCGCGTTTCTATGCGGTCAGCGCCGAGGGCCGCCTCAACTACGCGCGCAACGTGGCCCGTTACATCGTCTTTCTCGCGGAGACCACCGGGCTCAGCATGGCGACGACCTGCTCAGCGGCCCGCGCCCGCCTCGAGCAATATGCGGATTTGGACGCCCTCATCGCTGACATCGGCGCATGACGATCCTTGCGTTTTACCCGAAATCCACCGCCGCCGCCCATGTCCTTCATCCACGATGATTTCCTGCTCACGACGCCGCAGGCCCGGGAGCTTTATCACAGTTTTGCGAAGAACGAGCCGATCTTCGATTATCATTGCCACCTTTCGCCTGCCCTGATCGCGGCCAATCATCAGTTCGCCGATCTCGCCGAGGTCTGGCTTGGGGGCGATCACTACAAGTGGCGCGCGATGCGATCCAACGGCGTGGACGAGCGCTTCATCACGGGAGACGGATCGCCATGGGAGAAATTCCAGGCGTGGGCTGCAACCGTCCCCCACACACTCCGCAATCCGCTCTACCACTGGACCCATCTGGAGCTCAAGCGCTACTTCGGCGTGGACTGCCTGCTCAATCCCGCGACAGCCGCCGAAGTCTGGAAACAGGGCAATGCGCGACTTGCCGCCATGCGTGTGAGCGATCTGTTCGCCCAATCCAAGGTGGCGGTTGTCTGCACAACTGACGATCCCTCCGACAGTCTCGAGTTGCATGAGAAGATCCGTTCATCCGGATTGAAGACCAGGGTCTATCCGGCATTCCGGCCGGACAAGGCCCTCGCAGTCGGCAATCCGGAGGCCTTCAACACCTGGCTTGAGAAGCTGGGCGGCACGGCAGGCATGCCGATCCGCACATTTGATGACCTGCTCTCGGCGCTCAAGAAACGCCATGACGCGTTTCACGCTGCCGGCGGACGGCTTTCCGACCACGGGCTTGAAACCGCCCTTTCGGAACCTTGCTCCCTGGCCCGGGCCCGCTCCGTGTTCAAGACGGCCCGCGAGGGCAGGGCGCCCTCTGCAGGGGACCAGGCGCGTTACGGATCCTACCTTATGCTGGAATTTGGCCGGTGGGATGCCGCGCGTGGATGGACGAAGCAGCTCCACCTCGGGGCCTTGCGCAACAACAACGGCCGGCTCCTCGGAAAATTCGGCCCGGACACCGGCTTCGACTCGATCGGCGATTTCCCGCAGACGCGAGCACTCGCCCGCTACCTGAACACGCTCGATTCCACGGACCAGCTTCCCCGGACGATCCTTTACAATGTAAATCCGGTCGATAATTACGCCTTCGCAACGATGATCGGCAATTTCCAGGACGGCTCGATCCCGGGCAAGCTCCAGTTTGGAAGCGGCTGGTGGTTTCTAGACCAGAAGGAGGGGATGGAGTGGCAGATCAATGCCCTGTCCAACCTGGGCCTTCTGAGCCGCTTCGTCGGGATGCTGACCGATTCGCGGAGCTTTGTCAGCTACCCGCGGCATGAGTACTTCCGCCGCGTGCTTTGCAACCTTCTCGGAGCGGACATGGACCGCGGCGAGATCCCCCCGGATATGGCGCTAGTCGGCGGAATGGTGAAGAACATCTGCTTTTCGAACGCGCGCGAGTATTTCCGGCTTGAACTCGCGCCGGAATTCGCCGCGAAAATGTAGCATGTCATCCCCGCTTTCGATCGCGTTCATCGGCACGGGAGTCATGGGCCGGAGCATGGCCGGGCACCTGCAGCGCGCCGGCCACACGTTGCACGTCTTTAACAGGACGAAGGCAAAGGCCCAGGCTCTGCTGGATGGCGGGGCGCATTGGCATGACTCGGCGGGTTCCGCGGCCGCGGCTGCGCAAGTCGTCGTCACGATGCTCGGGTTTCCGAACGACGTCGAGCAGAGCTACCTGGGGGCCGGCGGAATCGTCGAGCGGGCCCTCCCTGGCGCCCTGCTGATCGACATGACCACCTCAAGCCCGGTCCTCGCGCGGCGGATCGCCGAGGCGGCCGGACGGCGCGGGCTGGATTCGCTCGATGCGCCGGTTTCCGGCGGGGATGTCGGCGCCCGCGAAGCACGGCTTGTGATCATGGCCGGCGGCGGAGAGGCGGCGTTCGCGAGGGCAAAGCCGCTGTTCGAACTCCTTGGCAAGAACATAGCCAGGTTCGGCCCGGCGGGTTCGGGCCAGTATTGCAAGATGGCGAATCAAATAGCGGTCGCCGTCGCGATGGTGTCCTGGGTCGAGGCGCTTGCCTTCGCCCGCAAGGCCGGTCTCGACCCCGACCGGGTGCATGCAAGCATCAGCGGCGGGGCGGCGGGCAGCTGGGCGATGACCAATCTGGCGCCGCGCGCCCTGGCCGGCGACTACGCGCCCGGATTCTATGTGAAGCACATCCTGAAGGACATGCGCATCGCCCTTGAATCAGCGGCGGAGATGAAACTCGATCTGCCGGGCGTTGCCGTCGCGAAGGAGCTCTACGACAAAGTGGCTGTTTGCGGCTGGGACGAGTGCGGCACCCAGGTGCTGTACCGGATGTACGTTTCATTGTGAGGGCCGCATGAAGATTTCGGGCGATCTCCGCGCGCGAACGCTGGCAGGCCAGTGGCTGACGGGCACTTTCATCAATCTGGGATCGCCGGTCACGACCGAGATCGCCGGCAACGCCGGCTACGACTGGCTGCTGATCGACCACGAGCATGGACCGGGCGGGGAGGAAACCCTCCTGCACCAGCTTCAGGCCGCTGCTGCCACGCCCGCGGCCCCGATCGTGCGGATCGCCGCGAATGAGCCGGCGCGCTTCAAACGGGTGCTCGATGCCGGCGCGCACGGTGTGATGGTGCCCTATGTGAACAACGCGGCGGAGGCGAAGGCCGCCGTCTTGGCGCTCCGGTATCCGCCCCGGGGCATCCGGGGGGTGGCAAAGTTCCACCGGGCCGCGGGATTCGGCCAGGATTTTGAGGAGTATTACCTTCATGCCCACGAGTGGCTCCTTTTGGTGGCGCAGGTTGAGACGGCCGAGGCGGTCGCCTCAGCAGACTCCGTGGCGGCGATCGACGGGATCGACGTTCTTTTCGTCGGACCGACGGACCTCAGTTACAACATGGGCATCCGCGATCAGTTCGACCATCCCCGGTTTGTCGAGGCACTGCAGTGCGTGGTCGCCGCCGCCCGGCATTCGGGAAAGGCGGCCGGGATCCTTGTGCATAATCCGTCCCTTGTGGAAAAATGCCGGGACTTCGGTTTCACGTTTGTAGCCCTCGGTTCAGACGGGGGCTCGGCGAATGCCGGCCTGCGTCAAAACGCGGCGATCTTGCGGGCGGCAAGAAAATAGGCGCCAGCGGCCCCGACCCGCAAGGGAAGCGCTTCATTGGCCGGGCGCACGCCGCCTCTCGGGATCCATTGCCATCCGGCGGAATTCCCTCCAGCATGTCCTTCCATGGATCCGATCGAAACCAGATTGCAGGAACTCGGACTGACGCTGCCGCCAACCCCGCCTCCGGCGGGCAGCTACGTGCCGTACCGAATCAACGGCAACACACTCATCCTTTCGGGAGTCGTCAGCTCAAGCGACGGGAAGGCGCATGCAGGCCAGGTCGGCAAGGACCAGACGGTTGAGTCCGGTTATGCGGCAGCCCAGGCGTGCGCGCTCAACGCACTTTCCTCGATCAAGACGGCGCTGGGAAGGCTCGACAGGGTCCGCGAGTTCATCCTTGTGAACGGGTACGTCAATGGCGTGGCCGGTTTCGCCGGGAGCCCCCAGGTGATCAACGGGGCAAGCGACCTTTTCGTGAAGCTCTACGGGGACTCCGGCAGGCATGCCCGCGCGGCGGTCGCCGTGGCCGGCCTGCCCCGCAACGCAACGGTCGAAATTCAGGTCACCGTGCGTTTCGAGTAGGACCGCCGCGGGCGATCCTCACCGCGGCCCGCCCTGCGCAAAATGGCGGGCGCGCAGGCGAAGCCCGTTGAGCCGTATGAAGCCGGTCGCGTCGTTCTGGTTGTACCAGCTTTTCACACCCTCCATCGATGCGACGTGCGGGTCGTAGAGCGATTGCTTCGACTTGCGGCCGCAGGTGATGATGTTGCCCTTGTAGAGCTTGAGCCGCACCGTTCCCGAAACGTGGCGCTGGCTTTCGTCCACGAGCGCCTGGAGCGCCTCGCGTTCGGGCGCAAACCAGAAGCCGTAGTAGACGAGTTCGGCGTATTTCGGGATCAACGAGTCGCGCAGATGCATGACTTCGCGATCCATCGTTAGCGACTCGATCTGCCGGTGGCCCTGCATGAGTATGGTCCCTCCGGGCGTTTCATACACACCGCGCGACTTCATGCCCACAAAGCGGTTTTCCACCAGGTCGACGCGGCCGATGCCGTGGCGGCCGCCGAGCTGGTTCAGGGCTTTCAGCACGCCCGCCGGCGTCATCTTCCTGCCGTTCACGGAGACGCAGTTGCCGCGCTCGAACTCGAGTTCGATGTATTCTGGCCTGCTCGGGGCATCCTCGGGAGAGACGGAGAGTTTGAACATCCCCTTGTTCTTCGTTGTCGTCGGATCGAACGACGGGTCCTCGAGAATGCCGGCCTCGTAGGAAATGTGCAGGAGGTTCCGATCCATCGAGTAGGGTTTCTTCAGGGATGCCTCGACGGGAATCCGGTGATCGCGGCAATAGGCGATCATTTCCCTGCGGCCCGGAAACTTCTGGCGGAACGCATCAATCCTCCATGGGGCGATTATGTTCAGCTGCGGCGCCAGAGCCATGTAGGTGAGCTCGAACCGGCACTGGTCATTCCCCTTTCCGGTCGCCCCGTGGGACACCGTGTCCGCCTTTTCCTTTCTGGCCAATTCGACCTGCGCCTTGGCGATCAATGGGCGCGCGATCGATGTGCCCAGGTGGTATTGGCCCTCGTAGACCGCGTTGGCGCGGAGCATCGGATAGATAAAATCGCGGGCGAATTCCTCGACGAGATCGAGCGTGTAATGCCTTGTGGCGCCGGTCCGGCGCGCCTTTGCGGAGAGGCCGCGCAACTCCTCCTGGCCGATGTCAGCGGCGAGCGTGACGATTTCGGCATCGTACGTCTCGCAGAGCCATTTCAAGATGACGGACGTGTCGAGGCCGCCTGAGTAAGCGAGGACTATTTTCATGGGCTGTGAATCGTTACATCCCTACCACAGGCGCCGGGCTGACACACGGCCAAACTCGGCCCCGGGACGGGGCTGCGGATCATTTGCGGTCTGATTCGGCTAGGACGGTGAGGAGCGCCTTCTGGATGTGCAGCCGATTCTCGGCCTCCTCGAAAACGATGGATCGCGGGCTGTCGAGAACGGCTTGCTCGACCTCCTCGCCGGGGTGCGCCGGCAGGCAATGCATAAACAGGGCGCCCGGCTTGGCGGCGGACAGCAGCTTCTCGGTCACCGTATAGGGCCGCATCCGGGCGATGCGAGCTGCGGCCGCTTCTTCCTGCCCCATGCTTGTCCAGACGTCGGTATAAACGAGGTCGGCTCCGGCCACGGCTTCGAACGAATCGGTCGTGAAATGGTAGTCGAGGGGACGGCCGCCCGATTGCAGCAACGCCTTGATCTTCTGACCGGGAGCGTGATCCGCAGGTCCGGCGAGCGAGATCCTCATCCCGAAGAGGCTTGCTGCCAGGATCCAGGAGTTGGCCATGTTGAAGTTGGTGTCTCCGAGGAACGCGATCTTCCTGCCCCGCAGGGCGGCGATGAGGTCGCCGTCCGGTCCGGCCCACCGCTCCGCGGCGGAGAAGGCGTCAGACAGGCTCTGGCAGGGGTGCAGGAAATCGGTGAGCGCGTTGATGACCGGCACGGTGCCGGAATCAGCGAGCCTTTCCACATCGCGGTGATCGAACGTCCGGACGACAAGGCCATGAACATAACGCGAAAGAACGCGCGCAGTGTCCTCGATGGTTTCGCCGCGGCCGAGCTGGATGTCATTCCTGTTCAGGAAAATGGCATTTCCGCCCAATTCATGAATGCCGACCTCGAAGGAAACGCGAGTCCTGGTGCTTGATTTGGAGAAGATGAGCGCCCATGTCTGGCCAGCCAGCACCTTGGATACCCTGCGACCGCGCTCGCGCTTGAACTTCCGGGCAAGTGCGAACACACGCTCGAGTTCCTGTGGCTGCAGGTCGGTCTCCTTGAGGAAGTGTTTCATCGACTGAAACGTTAATGCCTAGGCCTTTGTTCGGGCCCAGACGAGCGGAAAACGCCTCCGGGGACAGCCTCTGGCGCATCCGGGGACAGCCTCTGGGGCGGGCCTGGGTAGGGGACAGGCCCTTGCCCGGCAAACACATAGGGACAAACTGTCTCAAGGCACCTGATCAACGAGGCTAGGTCAGGTGCCTTTTCTCAAGATGGAGAAAGAGATACACGCCTTCGGGGTCTGCCATAACCCGGATGGCCTCCTCGGGGACTCCCACTTGCAGGGCGAGCCGGCGGAGATCGGACCTATCGCGATGGTGCAGTCGCCAGCCCAGAAGATCCAAATAGGCTTGCGAAGGATTGGAGCGCGAGAAATTGGAGGACACAAGCTGGCCGCCGGGTGCCAGGAGATGCCACAGCCGCCGCAGGACGCACAGCAGATTTGGGTCGTCAAGGTAATCGAACAGGCCGGAGGCCCAAATCAGGTGGGGTATTCCAGCCGGCTGGAAGCCAAGGGGGTTTGCCTGCTGCAACCTGACGCGGACGCCCACAGGCGCGCAGGTCCTTGCAGCGTAGGAAACGGCTCTGGCATCGGCATCCATATAGTCGCACACAATCCGGCTGCCCGGGTTTTCCAGGAAGTACTCGAGCAGCTCGCGGCCGGGGCCGCCACCGAGATGAAGCAGGCGCACGCGCGGGAGATGGGCGTCGCATCCCGCCTCGGCCTGCGCCAGCCAGGAACAGAAATGGGACTTGGCATGGCGCAAGGCGCGAATCGCCGGCTGCGCGTGGAAGAAGAGATCCCATTTGGCCAGCGCGGGATAGTCGCTGACGCATTCTTTGTAAATGCGATCGATCAACTCGAAATCGCCCGGATATCCGTACGGCTGGGCCCGGGCCAGCCCCTGCATCGTCAACCCTGAAAAGATCGCCGGTTCCGCCGCTGCCAGGAGCGTGCAGACGTCGTTCCTGGTCACCATTCGCTCCCCGACCGCCGCGGCTGCCCGACGGAACCAGTCTGCCAGTAGCTCATAGTCAGCTGGCTCGGGGCCGCCCTGCTTCGCAATGCGGTCGATATGCTTCGCCCAGGCGCCAAGCAAAGCCGGACGGGCATCACCGTGGACTTCACAGGACGCAGACACCCGGCACGAATGTCATGAACGGTTCATAACCGTCAACAACGTTCCGGGGTCCGGGCCGCCGTGACAAATTCGTGCGTCTCGCCGCAACAAGAGGCGGCGAATTGCAGGACGCGGGTTCAAGCCCGCGCCGACAGGACCGAGCGGATGATCTCCACCGAGCGCGCGAGATCCGCGGAGCTCGTGACCAGGGGCGGCAGCAGCCGGATGACGTTGCCTCCGGACGGCACCGTGAGAAGCCCGCCCTCGCGCAATGCAGCAACATACGGGAGGACGTCGCTGGCAAGCTGCACACCGACAAGAAAGCCCCGGCCGCGCACGTCCACCACCTGCTTGGGAAAATCCTTCGCGAGGGCAGCCAACTCCGCCAGCCATGGGACGCTCACATCCGTGACGTGCGCCAGGAGTTTCTCGCGCTCAATGACGTCCAGGACGGCGAGCGCGGCCGCGCAGGCGAGCGGAGTGCCGCCAAAGGTCGTGCCGTGCGAACCGGGTTGAAACAGATCGGCCGCCCGTTCGCCGACCCACATTGCGCCGATGGGAAAACCGCCGCCAAGTCCCTTGGCCATCGCAATGGCATCGGCCCGCACCCCCGCGTGCTCGAATGCGTAGAACCTGCCTGTGCGGCCGATGCCGCACTGCACCTCGTCAAGCAGCAGCAGCAGATTGCGCTGATCGCACAGCCTCCGCAGCCCGATCAGGAACTGTGCCGTGCACGGATTGATGCCGCTCTCCCCCTGGATGGTTTCGACCAGGATGGCCGCGGTCTGGTCGTCGACGAGGCTGGAGAAGTGCTCGAGATCGTTCAGCCGTCCGAACACGAAGCCCGGCACCAGCGGGCGGAATCCCCTTTGGATCTTCTCCTGCGGCGTGGCGCTCATGCCGCCGAACATCCGGCCGTGAAATGCGTTTTCCGCACAGACGATCTTGTGACATTTGCCGTCTTCGCCGCCGGCCTTGCGCACACCATGGAGCCTGGCGAGCTTGATCAGGGCCTCGTCGGCCTCGGCGCCGCTATTGCAGAAAAACACCCGCCCCGGCCCGGCGTATTGCACGATCCGGCGCGCAAGTTCGCCCTGGTTGGGATTGCGGAAAAGATTGCTCGCGTGAACGAGCTCGCCCGCCTGCCGCCGCACCGCCTCCACCCAGTGCGGATGGCAATGGCCGAGGGCGCTCACGGCGATTCCCGATGTGAAGTCGAGGTAGCGGTTCCCCCGGTCGTCCCAGACGTGAACGCCGCTCCCGCGCACGAGCGTGAGGCTTGCCCGGGCGTAGTTCTTGAGGACGTAGGCGTCGTACAGCTCGGCCGCGCTCGTCCGGATCAGGGCCGGGGAGCTATCCATGGACGATCTCCGTGCCGATGCCCTGGTCCGTGAAAATCTCCAGAAGGAGGCTGTGCGGCAGCCGTCCGTCGATGAGATGCACGCGTTGGACACCCTCCTGCAGCGCCCGCACGGCGCTTGCGACCTTGGGACGCATTCCCTTGTCGATGATCCCCTTTTGTTTCAGCTCATCGATCTGGCCGATCCGGAGCGTCGAAATAAGGGAAGCCGGATCGGGAGGCGCCGCCAGAAGTCCGGGCACGTCGCTCATGTAGACGAGCCGCCGCGCACGCAGGGCGCTCGCGACACGGCCGGCGACGAGATCGGCGTTCACATTGTATGGTTTCCCGTCGATCGCCTCGGCCACCGGCGAGATTACCGGCACGAAGCCGTCGGCGATCTCCTTCTTGATAAGCTTCACCTTCACCTCGGACACCTCGCCCACATAGCCCAGGTCGATCGGGTTGCCATCGTCGTCGACCTCAAGCTTCTGGCAGACAAGGACACTGTCTCCGGGAAGCGCCTTCGGCCGGCCCCCGGCCGATGCAATCGCATCGCAGACTTCCTTGTTCACGACCTCGTCGAGCGTCTTCTTCACGATCGCGATCGTCGCCTCGTCCGTCACCCGCATTCCGTTGACGAAATTGGCGGTCAAGCCCGAGGTTTCCATCGCCCGCGTGATCGCCTTGCCGCCGCCGTGCACGACGACGACGTTGATTCCGACCGCGGCGAGAAAAGCGATGTCGTAGGCTACGCGCGTGCGGACCACCGGATCCGGATCGTCCATGAAGCTCCCGCCGTACTTCACGACAAAGATGGATCCGTGAAAGTCCTGAATGTACGGCAATGCCTCGAGCAGCACCTTTGCCTTGGCGGTGACTTCTTCGACGTTCATCGCGCGCCGAAACCCGCTGTCATCGGCCGGGAAAGATGGGGAAAACGAATGGAGGCGCTCACTTTCTTCGTGGAACTGGAATGGTCATAGCGCACCCGCAGCGGAGATTTCGATAACATTTTTCGGCCCGGGGAGAGATTTTCGCTTCACTCCACGGGGTCATCGCCCCAGTTCTTTCCATTGTGCCCAGTACTTCACTCACGTTTCCGGACTGTGCCGCCCACCGCGCATGGCTGGCGGGGCAGTCGGCGCTTCCCGCCGGCTTTCGGGTGGGATCCACGGGATTTGACTTCACGCCGCGCGAAGCGCCAAAGCCCTCGAGGATGACGCTCACCCTGATCGCGCTCGACAGGCCGTCGCCCGATTTCGCCGCCGTTTTCACGAAGAACGCATTTCCCGGCGCGCCCGTCATTGTCGGCAGGCGCCGCCTCCGGGAGCCGGCGCTGGGCGCAATCATCGTCAACAACAAGATCGCGAACGTTTGCGCCCCTGGCGGGGAGGCCGCCGCCGAGCGCGTCTGCGCCGAGACGGCGCGGCTGCTCGGGCTTTCACAGGCGGAAGTCTGGCCGAGTTCCACGGGCGTGATCGGGTGGTGTCTGCCCGTGGAGGCGATTTCGGCTGCTTTGCCCGCGGCGGCGGCGGCCCTGTCGGGCGGCTCGATTTTGCCGGCCGCAGAGGGCATTGTGACGACGGATCTTTATCCGAAGGTGCGCCGGGCCGGGATCGAGGGCGGCTCGATCGTGGGAATTGCAAAGGGGGCGGGCATGATCGAGCCCAATCTCGCAACGATGCTCGTCTATGTGCTGACCGATCTGGCGGTGCCGCGCGACGATCTGCGGGCCTTCCTGGCCGGGACGGTCCAGGACACGTTCAACGCGATCAGCATCGACAGCGACACGAGCACCTCGGACACGGTGATTCTCGTTTCCTCGGGCCGGATTCCCTGCCGGGACCGCCCGGGGTTTGCCCGCGCCCTGCGCACGGTCTGCGCCGACCTCGCGGAGGATGTTGTCCGAAATGGCGAAGGTGTGCGCCATGTAATCCGCGTCGCTGTGCGGGGCGCATGCGATTCGACATTTGCCCGGGCGCTCGGCAAGGCGGTCGTCAACGCCCCGCTTTTCAAATGCGCGGTGGCGGGCAACGACGCGAACGTCGGACGGCTCGTCCAGGCAATCGGCAAACAAGTTGGCGCCGCCGCCCCCGGAATGGACCTCTCCGCCCTGCGACTGCGCCTCGGCGGCATCGAGATCTTCTTCGGCGGCGTATTCCGCCTCGATCCTGACAAGGAGAAATCCCTGTCGACCCATCTGCGCGGCGCCGAGCTCTATGCGAGCGCCCCGCCGCGGAACGGAGTCTTTGCCCCGGCAGTCAACTACCCTCCGCACGAACGGTGCGTGGAGGTGGAGATCGAACTGGGGCAGGGCGGGGCGTCTGCGACGGTTCTCGGAAGCGACCTCACCCACGAGTATGTGAGCGAAAACGCGGACTACCGGAGCTGAAAAGCCGCCTATTCGTTCACGTGAACGACCTCCGCGGGCGGAAAGCCGTTGAAATGCGTGGCCGACGCGTGGCTGTAGGCGCCGATGTTCTCGCTGTAGACAAAATCGCCGCGCTCGAGATCGGGCAGGTTCTCAGCCATTGAAACCACGTCGAGGGCGTCGCACGTCGGGCCGAAGACCGAGCAAATCTGGGTTGCGCCCTTCTTGAAGGGCCGGATCGGGTACTTGCAGTGGTCGAAGATGACGCCCGAGTAGGTGTGATACACGCCGTCGTTGATGTAATAGCAGGTCTTTCCGTCGCGGACGGCCTTGCCGATGACCTTCGAGACCGCGTAACCCGCCGAAGCGACCAGAAAGCGGCCGGGTTCGGCCAGGATCTGGATGTCGGGCGGGAAAAGCCTTTCGATTTCGGTGTTTATCACCTTTGCCAGCTCCGGCAGCGGCCTCACGCTGGAGTCATACGGCGCGGGGAATCCCCCGCCGATGTCGATCAAGTTCATCTTCGTGTAGCCCCGGTCCCTGGCCTCCTTGAAGACGCCCGCCGTCAGATTCAGCGCCTGGACGTAGTTTTCGAAGTTCGTCGTCTGGCTGCCCACATGGAAGCTGATCCCCTCGACGACGAGCCCCATGCGATCCGCCTCCTGGATGAGATCGACGGCCTCGCCCGGCGAAGCCCCGAATTTCGAGGAAAGCTCGACCATGGCGCCCGTGTTCGGAACCTTGAGGCGCAGCGCGAGGCCGGCGTTGGGGGCGTGCTTGCGGATCTTCCGAATCTCCTCCAGGTTGTCGAAGGTGACCAGCGGCTTGTACCGGTTCAACTCCTCCAGCGTCTCGGTCGGTTTTGTCGGGTTGGCGTAGATGATCTTGTCCCAGATCCAGTCCTGTCTTTCCTTCGCGGGCAGGTGCTGGATGTTCTCGTGGACGATTTTGAACTCGGGCATCGACGCGACATCGAAGCTGGAGCCCTCCCTGTAGAGGGTGCGGACGATGGCAGGATCGGGGTTCGCCTTGACCGCGTAATAGATCTGCACGCGGGGCAGGCAGCGGCGGAACAGGCGATAGTTCCTTCGCAGCGCGTCGTGGTCGATGACAAACAGGGGCGTCCCATTCTCCTGGGCCAGCTTCCGCAGCCGCGACTTTGTGATCATCGGAGGTCCTATTCGCTTTCCGTGATAAGAAAGTTCTTGAACTGCCACGGATCCTTGAGGTCAACGTCCGCGCGATTGTACCCCTTGAATGCGTTCACGCGGTCCTTGAGAGGTGTCCAGTCCGACGGCTTGGAGATGAACCTGCCCAGGTAGGGCTTGGAAACCTTGAGCACGTAGTCATGGGGGAGGTCGTCCGGCACGCACACACCTTCCGAGGGATTCTCTATCATCCACATCGCCGCCGCCACGACCGCTATCGCCACCTGCATGGTCGTCGCGTTCTGGTGGGGAACCAGCCGGCGGGACTCCTCGATGCTTAGGTCGCTGCCGATCCACCACGCGTTGTACGCGTGTCCCATGAGAAACGCCCCGAGGATGTCGGCGCCGCTCGTGATCTCGTCGTTCATGATCCGCTGGTTTTCGACCAGACGGTAGCCGTAGCCGCGCATCTCGTTCAGGGAGGCAATCGCGCAGTCGCACGGACAGTAGGCATAGTGCACGGTCGGGCGGTACACGGCCCTGTTCTTCTCCCAGACCGTCAGCTTGTCCGAAATCGTGAAGGACTCCCCGTGACGGACCACCATGCCCTGGATGCTGTAATCGGGCACCCAGGAGCGGACCCATGTGTTGATGCCCATCCGCGCAAGGCAGATCTGGTTTCGCGGTCCTTCCTTGTGCGTGTAGGCGAGGGGTGGCAGTTCCTTCTCATGGGTGCCCCATCCCATCTCGGAGGTCGTCGTTCCCTCCTCCCGGAAGCCCTCGATGCTCCAAGTGTTGACGAACTCATCGACCTGCTTGGGCCGGTCGGTGATCTGGGTGTCGCGCTCGCTGCAGTGGATCACCTTCACGCCTAGGGCCTGCGCGAGCAAATTGAATTTCCTCCCGGCCGCCAGCCCGGAAACGCGTTCGGCGGCGGCGGCCCTGACCTTCCTGTCGGCGACCGCGCGTCTGGCGATGTCGATCAGGCCCTGCTTGGTGAAATGCGAAATGAGCCCGGGGTTGGCGCCGTGCTCGATGACGGCGCTCGGGCCCTTCTCAGCCCATTTCGCCGTCAGCCGGCGCAGGTTCATATGGCGCCAGTACAGTGTGCGCTGCGTCGGAGGCTTGTTCGCCCCGCCCGCATAGGGGTCCCAAAGCTCCGTCGAGGTGTTGACGTAGAGAACGCCGTTGTCATGGCACCACTGCAGGATCTCGCACGCATCGATATTCCACGCCAGATCGATCAGGAGGTCGCCCGCCGACAGGTGTCTGGAGAGGATCCTGGCGAGATTGTCCTCGGAGACGCGGTCGCGCACGAAACGCACGCCTTTCGAGGTCCATCTTTTCAGCTTGGCCGCCTTGTTCTCGAAATCCATCACCGTGATGTTCCGGGCCGGCACCTTCACCTGCTCCAGCAGGATGGGAAGGGTGCATTCGGCGACCGCGCCGTAACCGACGAACAGGATTTTCTTGTCGAAGTGTATCATGGGTTTTGGGAAACGAGCAGTGTTGAAACCGCCACCGCTTACAAGCGTTTTTGCGCGGCGAAAGGATCAGGCGAGCCCGTCCGTCTCGTTCCAGCCGTACCAAAGGTTCATCGTCTGCACGGCTTGCCCGCTCGTCCCCTTGATCAGGTTGTCCAGCGCCGACGTGAGAACGAAGTTCCCAGTCCGCGGATCGTGGACGGCCGACATGTCCAGCCGGTTTGTGCCCACGACATGGGCGGTGTCCGGGGTTTCTCCGGACGGCAGGATCTGGATGAAGGGCGACCGGCCGTAGGCTTGCCGCCAGGAGGCGTAAACGGCCTCGATCGACGCGCCCGCGGCGGCCGGCACGGTGATTGTCGTCGCAATTCCGTGGCGCATCGGCGCGAGGTGGGGATTGAACTGAATCACGGTCTTCGCGCCCGTGTGCAGTTCGAGCTGTTCCTCGATTTCGGACAAATGGCGGTGCTTCACCAGGCCGTAGGCCTTGGCGCTCTCCATTCTTTCCACGAAAAGGTAGGCCTCGTCGACCTTTCGGCCCGCGCCGCTCACGCCGCTGAAGCTGTTTACGACGATGTGTTCGCGCGCCACCACCCCGTCGCGCAGCAGGGGAACCAGCGGCAGGAGGATGCTCGTCGGGTAGCATCCGGGCGAGGCGACGATCTTCGCCTCGGTCTTCCAGGAAGGCGGCGTGATTTCAGGCAGGACGTAGCGCGCGCAGGCGAGCAGCTCGGGCGCATGATGCTTGCCGTAGTACCGCTCGTACGCGGCCAGGTCCGCCACCCGGAAGTCGGCGCTGAGATCGATGACCCGCTTGCCTGCGGGGACAAGCACCCTCGCAAACTCGGCGGCGGCTCCATGCGGCAGGGCCAGGAAGAAAAGCGGAATGTCGCTCGCGGCGAGCGCGGCCGGGTCCGATGCGCTGAACAGAATTCCCCGGTCGATGCCGCGCACCCCGGGAATCACCTGCGCAAGCGGCTTTCCCCCGTGCGTGCGCGAGGTGACTGCGGACAGCCGCGCTCGCGGATGGCCGAGGAGGAGCTTGACGAGGACTTCGCCCGCGTAACCGGACGCGCCGACAATGCCGACTTTCATGGGAATGGAATCAAGACTCAGCGCGGGGAATCCACAAATCATTTTGCACCGGGTCCCGCGGGTGCGCGGCGCGGGCCTTTCGGCTCAAAAATCTGAAGAAGACCGTGCAGAGGCCCGGCGGACAAAGGCAGGTCGTTCAGCATTCAACCGTCTTCGTCTTTGCCTTCGATTCTGAAAGCAAGAAGCCGCCGGTCCGGTGCGGACGCGGCGGCTTCGAAAGACTTCGTCGGAGGACGTCGTCCCGGAAGGGCTCAGCGCTTGGAGAACTGGAAGCGCTTGCGGGCGCCGGGCTGGCCGGCCTTCTTGCGTTCCTTTTCGCGCGGGTCGCGCCGGATGTGGCCCGCCTTCTTGAGGGCCGGCCGCAGCTCGCGGTTCATCTTCTGAAGCGCCCGTGCGATCCCGTGTGCCACGGCGCCGGCCTGGCCTGCGACGCCGCCTCCGGTGACGCTGACGGTCACGTCGATCTTCTCCTTCATGTCGACCGTGAGGAGCGGAGCATAGGCCTGCTTGGCGAAATTGTCGTGACTGAAATAGTTGTCAAACGCGCGGCCGTTGACAACGAGCTTGCCGGTGCCGTCGGTGAGGCGCACCCGCGCGGTGGCCGTTTTGCGGCGGCCGGTGCCGGTGAAAACGTTGGGGGTGATGGTCATGGTCTCGATCAGACTGAAATCTTTTCGGGGTTCTGGGCTTCGTGCGTGTGCTTGCCGCCGGCGAACACGCGGAGCTTGGTCAGCATATCGGCGGCGAGACGATTCTTGGGCAGCATTCCCTTTACGGCGTGCTCGATGATGAATTCCGGGTGGCGCTCGCGCATCAGCTTCAGGCTGCGGTAGCTCTCCCCGCCGACGAAGCCCGAGAAAAACATGTACTCGTTCTTGTCATCCTTCTTGCCCGTCAAAACCACCTTTTCGGCATTGATGACGACCACATAATCGCCCGTGTCGACGTGAGGAGTATAGGATGCCTTGTGCCTGCCACGGATGATGTTGGCCGCCTTGACGGCGAGACGGCCGAGCACAACCCCTTCGGCATCGATCAGATACCATTTGGGTTGCACCGTCTCCTTCTTGGCGAGGAAAGTCTTCATGGGAAAAGAGGTCAACAGCTAGGGTTTGGTGCACTCCTGTCAAACCATTTCCCAGAGGGCCGGCACGCGCCGGATCGGCGGCCGAATCTGCCGCGGGACAGATCTCCTCTCGATCCGGCCGAAGATGCTCCTGGAAAACCTTTGACAGAGCTGGGTCCGGGGGTAGGTTGACCCTCCCCTTGTTGCAGGGTGGAGCAGCCTGGTAGCTCGTCAGGCTCATAACCTGAAGGTCG
>OCTA010000982.1_pt1 | contig 26591 bp, 21 predicted proteins | sample 1538991 | NCBI WGS metagenome assembly OCTA01 (sample SAMEA3539302, study PRJEB22396) | soil metagenome | biome: tundra; feature: field; material: soil | place: USA | collected 2010-05 | depth 0.15 m | reverse complement strand
GCCGCAAGATCATCGTCGATACCTACGGCGGCATGGGCCGTCACGGCGGCGGCGCTTTCTCGGGCAAAGATCCGACGAAGGTTGACCGCTCGGCCTGCTATATGGCCCGCTACGTGGCAAAGAATATTGTCGCGGCGGGACTGGCTTCCAGAGTCGAAGTGCAACTGGCATACGCGATCGGCGTGGCTGAGCCGGTTTCCGTGATGGTCAACAGTTTCGGCACTGGGAAGGTGGAGGACGAGCGTCTGAGCGAGATCGTCCGTGAAACCTTCTCCCTCACTCCCGCCGGTATGATCAAGCAATTAAACCTGCGCCGCCCGGTTTACCGGAAGACCGCCGCCTTTGGCCATTTCGGCCGAACGGGCGAAGGCTTCACCTGGGAAGCCACCGACAAAGTGGAAGCTTTGCGTGGCGCCGCTCAACTAACCGTCGCTACCGCCTGACGCGGCTTGGCTAAGACTTCCCGCCCGTTCAAGCCGACTTCGGGGATCCATTGCGGCCGCCGCAATCCGCAATGGGCTTATCCTATGATTAGTTGCTCCCGACAGTAGAGAATAAAAACAGTGTCCACCGTAGAAGACTGCAAGCGCTCGCTCGAAATTGAGATTCCGCTCGAAGAAGTGGAACGGGCCCGAGAGCGTGTCACAAGCTCCTTAAAACAACGGGTGCGCCTGCCCGGGTTCCGCCCCGGCAAGGCTCCGACTAATCTCATTCAATCGCGCTTTGAAAGCGAGATCCGCAGCGAAGTTCTCGAAGTCCTGCTGCCGCAAGCGTTTCGTGACAAGGTCCAGGCGCAGGGTCTGAAGGTGGTTGGCACGCCGGACGTTTCGGATCTGAAGTTTGAGGCTGGGCAGCCGATCCGGTTTAAAGCCGAATTCGAGATCGCGCCGGACGTCGAACTTGGGGAGTACCGTGGACTTCCGGTGAAGTACCAGGAGCCGACCGTTACCGACGAGGATCTGGATAAGCGGCTGGAATCCATGCGCGAGGGCAAGGCGGACTACGTAAACCTCGATCCGCGGCCGATTGAAAACGGCGATTACGTGCTGGTGCATCTGAAGACGCTGGCCGGGGTGGGGGAGGCCATCGATCAGGACATTCAGATCCAAGTGGGCGCGGAAGAGACTCTGCCCGGTTTCAACGCGGCTTTGCTGGGCGCTTCGCCGGATGAGACCAAAGAGATCGAAATCACCTATCCCGAGGATTACGGCGGCAACAAGCTTGCAGGCAAGACGGTGCGCTTTGAGTTAACGCCCAAAACTCTGCGCAAGAAGGAACTGCCGGCGCTTGACGACGAATTCGCCAAGGATCTGGGAGATTACCAGAACTTCGACGAACTGAAAGAAGCGGTCCGCAAGACGATTTTCCACGAGAAGCAGTACGTGGCGCAGCAGGAAGCGAAAGAAGAACTGATTGACCGGCTGGTGGAGGCGCACTCGTTTCCAATCCCCGAGGCTTACGTGGACAGGCAGATCGAGAATCAGGTGCGGGCTCAGTTGCGCGAAATCGCCGGACAGGGAGTCGATCCGAGCACGCTGCAACTCGACTGGGCGAAGATTAAGGAAAAACAGCGGGACAAAGCGCTGCGGAATGTGAAAGCTTCTTTGCTGATGGAGAAGATCTCCGAGCGCGAGGGCATCAAGGCGACGCAGGACGAAGTAGACCGCGAAGTGCAGCGGATTGCCCGCCAGGATAGGGAAGCGGTGGCGGTTACGCGGGCAAAACTGGAGAAAGATGGCGCGACGGATCGTATCGCAAGCCACATTCAAACCCAGAAGACTCTGCAATTTCTGTTTGACCAGTCCAACAAACAGGCTTAGGTTTTGGTACTGGGGTCAGATTATTCTCAGGGATTTCTCGATTTTTCGGGGCATAGGATTGAAATGGTGCTGATATACTGGGGATGTCCATTGATCAAGGCAACGGATCTCGTGACCCTTAATTTTCTAGGAGAACCAGCTTGAAACGCGCCGGATCTGACGATTCCCTTCGCTGTTCTTTCTGTCACAAAAGCCAGGACGTCGTAGGCAAGCTCATCTCCTCCCCGAGTGACTACCCACGAGCTTATATCTGCGATGAGTGCATTGCGGTTTGCAACTCGATCATCGAAGACGATCGCCACGATCAAAGTTACGGCAGTCCAGGCAAGCTTCCTCGGCCTTTGGAGCTGAAGGAATATTTGGATCAATATGTAATTGGCCAGGACGCGACCAAGAAAAAGCTTGCGGTCGCGGTCTACAACCATTACAAGCGGATTCAGATGAACAAGCAGCGCGGGGGCGAGGTTGAGCTGTCGAAGTCCAATATCCTGCTGATTGGGCCGACCGGAACCGGAAAGACGCTGCTGGCTCAGACGCTGGCCCGGATTTTGGAAGTGCCGTTCGCGATCGTGGATGCTACCACCCTTACCGAGGCGGGCTACGTAGGCGAAGATGTCGAGAACATCATTCTACGGCTGCTGCAGAACGCGGATTGGGATGTGCAGAGAGCCCAAACCGGGATTATCTATATAGACGAAATCGACAAAATCGGCCGCAAGGACGAAAACCCCTCCATCACCCGCGATGTTTCGGGCGAGGGAGTGCAGCAGGCGCTCTTAAAGATTCTAGAGGGCACGGTGGCCAATGTGCCGCCGCAGGGGGGTCGCAAACATCCGCACCAGGAGTTTACGCCCGTCGATACTACGAACATCCTCTTCATTTGTGGCGGTGCCTTCGTCGGTCTGGAAAAGGTGATTGCGCGCCGGGTTGGAACGAAGTCCATCGGTTTCGTGGCGCCCGACGACAAAGACGCCTCCCGCCGGGGCGCCAACAAGGCGCGCCGAGACGTCGATCTGTTATCGCAATGCCAGCCGCTCGATTTGATCAAGTATGGCTTCATTCCGGAATTCATCGGTCGCATGCCGGTGACGGCCATTCTTGAGGACCTCTCGAAAGACGCGCTGGTTCAGATTCTGACGAAGCCGAAGAACGCGATCATCCGGCAGTATCAGAAGCTATTCGAGTTCGAGAATGTTAAGCTTAAATTTAGCGAAGACGCACTCGAAGCGGTAGCGCAACTTGCCATGGAACGCAAGGTTGGCGCGCGAGGTCTTCGCATGATTCTCGAAGATCTGATGCTTGACCTGATGTACTATCTCCCGACGTTCAAAAAGGTTCGCGAGTTTGTCGTGACCAAGGAGATGGTGCTTACTCAGAAGATCAACATGGCCGTTCTCGAAAAAGCGGGCTGAGAACCGGACGTCGGCTGTTCGAGGGGTTTCTTTTGCGCGGCGCGGGGCTAGGCTGCTGGAATTGGGCCGCCCTGTTTGTCTTTTTCATCCTACGTTCGTGGGAAATCCACTTAGAAAGTGAAAATGGTTACGACGAAAGATAAAACGGATACCAAACGGTTGCCCATGATGCCCATTCGGGACGTGGTCATATTCCCATTCATGATGACGCCGTTTGTGGTGGGCCGCGAATCGAGCGTGCGCGCGCTTGAAGAGGCCCTCTTAGGCGATAAAAAGATTTTCCTCGCCACGCAGCACGATGCCTCCGTCGATGAACCCAGACCGGATGAAATCTACTCCGTAGGCACGGTTGCGAACATCGTTCAGAGTCTGAAGCAGCCTGACGGCAATATCAAGGTTCTTGTCGAAGGCGTTGAACGCGGCAAGATCATTTCCGTGAGCGAGGAGGAAGGGTATTTCCGCGCGGTCGTCAAAACCACTTCCTTCAAGGTAGAGCAGGGTAGCCAGCTCGATGGGCTGACCAGCCGGGTCACGACTCTTTTCGAACAGTACGTCAAGCTTAGCCAGAATCTGAACTACGAGACCATGATCGCCGCCATTCGGGTGGACGATCCTGGCAAACTCGCCGATACCGTTGGCGCCAACCTGCAACTCACTATTGAAGAGAAGCAGGAACTGCTCGAAATCTTCGATCCGATCGACCGTCTGACACGGGTTGCCGAACTGCTCGATATCGAAATCGAGAAGCTGAACGTGGACCGCACCATCCAGGGCCGCGTGAAGCGCCAGATGGAGCGCGCGCAGAAAGAGTACTACCTCAACGAGAAGATCAAGGCCATTCAAAAGGAACTCGGTCGCGGCGAAAAGAGCGAATACGACGAGCTAAAGAAGAAAATCGAGTCCGCGGGAATGAGCAAGGACGCTCACGAGAAGGCGATCGCCGAACTCAAGCGTCTGGAAGCCATGCCGCCCATGTCAGCGGAGTCTACCGTTTCACGCAATTATCTCGATTGGCTGCTGGCGGTGCCTTGGAAGAAGAAGACCAAGGAAATTCGGGATCTTCGCTATGCCCGCAAAGTGCTCGAAAGCGATCACTACGGTCTGGAGAAGATTAAGGAACGCATCCTTGAGTTCCTTTCGGTGCGCCGGCTGGTGCAGAATCCCAAGGGATCCATCCTCTGCTTCGTCGGACCTCCCGGAGTCGGTAAAACATCTCTGGGAATGTCGATTGCCAAGGCGACCGGCCGCAAATTCGTCCGCCTGTCGCTGGGCGGCGTGCGCGACGAAGCCGAGATCCGCGGGCACCGCCGCACCTACATTGGCGCACTCCCGGGTCAGTTGATCCAGATGATGAAGAAGGCGGGAACCAGGAACCCGATCATCATGCTGGATGAAATCGACAAGATGTCGATGGATTTCCGGGGCGATCCCTCGGCGGCGCTGCTTGAAGTGCTCGATCCCGAACAGAATTACATGTTCGTGGATCACTATCTGGACGTCGAATACGACCTGAGTCAGGTTTTCTTTATCGCAACCGCCAACGTCCTGCACACCATTCCGCCCGCTTTGCAGGATCGTATGGAAGTCATCCGGCTCTCCGGCTACACCGAACTCGAAAAGTTGGAAATTGCCAAAAAGTTTCTAGTCAACAAGCAGAAGAAGGATACCGGCATCTCGGAAGAGCAGGTTGAATTCCTGGATGAAGGTCTGCAAACGCTTATCCTGTCGTATACCCGCGAGGCAGGAGTGAGAAACCTGGAACGCGAAATCGGCAATCTCTGCCGCAAGGTAGCACGCAAATTGGTCGAAGCGCAAACCGCTTCGAGCGAGGACTTGGCGGTGGAAGCGGTCGATGGCGTCGAAGTGATCGAAGAAGACGTGGTCGCCGAAGAAACAACCAAGGGTGGCCGCAAGAAGGCCAAGAAGATCAAAAAGGAAGAAGTTCCGATGGTTGCGATCCCGAAAGTGATCGTGAATCCCGAAACCATAACGGAACTGTTGGGTCCGGCGCGTTTCCGCGACATGGACCTGGACAAGCAGAACGAAATCGGCGCGACCACCGGACTGGCTTGGACCGAGGTGGGGGGATCCATCCTCACAACGGAAGCTACCGTAATGGAAGGCCGCGGCAAACTGACTACGACCGGAAAGCTTGGGGACGTGATGCAGGAATCCGCGCAGGCCGCCATGAGCTACGTCCGGTCGCGCGCGCAGTATCTGGGGCTGCCGAAGGATTTCTACCGACACCTCGATATACACGTGCATGTGCCGGAGGGCGCGATTCCCAAGGACGGACCTTCGGCTGGCATCACCTTGGCGACCAGCATTTGCAGTGCGCTGACCGGCATTCCGGTCCGCTGCGATATTGCCATGACGGGCGAAATCACGCTTCGTGGGCGTGTTCTGCCTATCGGTGGTCTGAAGGAGAAGCTGCTGGCCGCGCACCGGCACGGGATCAAAGAGCTTATTCTCCCCCGGGAGAATGAGAAGGATCTCGCGGACGTTCCCGATATTGTTCGTAAGGATATGAAGCTAAACTTCGTCTTCTCCATGGACGAAGTGCTGAAAATTGCATTAGAACGTGAGATTGTGGCTCTGCCGCTGGCATCCGTTGCGACTGCGGCGGACTTGGTTGGCAGACCTGCGGAAGACAACCTGACACACTGAGGCTGGTCGCTTCGGTTTTGGGCGGTTCTCCGGGAATTGGATAAGCTGTGGTGGGAACGGTAACGGCGCCGACTCTGATTATCAGTGCTGCGGAGCCGTCCCAGTTCCCATTGGAGCGTGAAGACTCCCGGCTGGTAGAAATTGCCTTTCTCGGGCGCAGTAACGTCGGGAAATCAAGTTTATTGAACGCGCTGGTGCGTCAGCCGGACTTGGCATTTACCAGTTCCAAGCCAGGCTGCACGCAGCTCATCAACTTCTTCCGGATCGACGATAGTATTCACTTCGTCGATTTGCCGGGGTATGGTTACGCGCGGGTCTCGCTCGACGAGAAGGCGCGTTGGAAGAAGCTGATTGAAAGCTATCTCGTGGGACGGCTGAAGCTAGGACTGTCGTTCCTATTAATCGACGCCAGACGCGGCTGGATGGATATGGACTTGGAACTTAAGTCCTGGTTAGAGTTCCACAACCGTCGGTACCAAGTGGTTGCCACGAAGATCGACAAATTGAAAAGCAACAACCAATTGAAAGCAGGATTGGCTGCGATCCAGAAGGAACTTAAGGATCGGGAGCCCATCCCATTCTCGGTCATAGACGGCCGGGGAGTGAGGGAAATTTGGCAAGTAATCTCGAAGATCAAGAATCGGCAATAGCCCCCGCGGCTGCCACCGAAGGCACGCCCACCGAGAAACCACAGGAAGAGAGCGGCGATGGCGCGGCGTCGGTCTTAGCAGCCGAAACTAACGCTGCCGAACCGACGGAATCGAAGCCCGCGGAAGCGAAGCCACCGGAAACGCGAGCCGAACGGCCAGCGGCCCGATCAAGAAACAGTCCCATCCATGGGGAGCCGCGTGGAAACGGTCGGAGCGGCGAATCCCGGTCGCCCGAAGCCGCGCGGCGTCCCCTGGTCGAGAAGCCGGTGAACGCCCCAGTTGCCGCTCCGGTCACTAACGATGTGAAACCCGTCGGCGATGCCCGGGCTTCCGCGTCGGAACCGCCTCGCTCCGGCGACGTGAAGCCTGCGGAAACTGCCCCGCCCGCGCAGCCTGGTCAAGGCGGCGCTCCCCAGCCCCAGCAGCAAGGGCAGCAGGGTGCGCCCGGACAGCGTCGCGGGCGTCACTCCATCGGCAACACCGGCGCACAGGGTCAGCGCAATGGCACGACCACGCTCGACTTGGTGGAGCTCAAGGACATGAGCATTCAGGCGCTGAATCAGATCGCGAAAGATCTGGGCGTCGCGGGCGCGGCCGGTCTGCGCAAACAGGAGCTTATTTTTAAGATCCTGCAGACGCAGGCCGAGAAGAGCGGGCTCATTTTCTCCGAGGGCGTGCTCGAATGCCTGCCCGACGGCTTTGGCTTCCTGCGCGCTCCCGAATACAATTACCTTCCGGGTCCCGACGACGTCTACGTTTCGCCATCGCAGATTCGCCGTTTCGACCTGCGCACCGGCGATACCGTCTCCGGCCAGATTCGTCCGCCGAAAGAAGGCGAGCGCTACTTTGCCCTGATCAAAGTAGACGCGATCAATTTCGAAGCGCCGGAGGAATCCCGCAACAAGATTTTCTTCGATAACCTGACGCCCCTCTATCCGGATGAGCGGCTTAAGCTCGAAACTTCCCGCGACGGCTTTTCCGGGCGCGTGATGGATCTGCTGACGCCGATCGGCAAGGGCCAGCGCGGCCTGATTGTCGCTCCTCCGCGCACCGGCAAGACGATGCTTTTGCAGAGCATCGCCAATTCGGTTACTACCAATCATCCGGACGTGAACCTGATCGTGCTGCTGATTGACGAGCGCCCGGAAGAAGTCACCGATATGCAGCGCTCAGTGCGCGGCGAAGTGATCAGTTCGACCTTCGACGAACCTGCCGCGCGTCACGTGCAAGTGGCGGAAATGGTGATTGAAAAGGCCAAGCGGCTGGTTGAGCACAAGCGCGACGTGGTGATTCTGCTCGATTCGATCACCCGTCTTGCCCGCGCCTACAACACGGTCGTTCCTCCCTCCGGAAAGGTGCTCTCGGGCGGCGTGGATTCAAATGCGCTGCAGCGTCCGAAACGCTTCTTCGGAGCCGCCCGCAATATCGAAGAAGGCGGGTCTCTGACCATTGTGGCGACGGCGCTCGTCGATACGGGCAGCCGTATGGACGACGTTATTTTCGAAGAGTTCAAGGGCACCGGCAACATGGAGATCCATCTGGACCGCAAGCTGGTGGATAAGCGCGTCTTCCCGGCCATCGACATCAACAAGAGCGGCACCCGCAAAGAAGAATTGCTCATGCCGCGCGAAGAGTTGAATCGCGTCTGGATTTTGCGCAAGGTTCTGAATCCGCTTTCGCCGGTGGAGTCGATGGAGCTGCTTTTGGACAAACTGGGCAAGACGCGCAGCAATGCGGAGTTTCTAGCCGCCATGAGCGGCTGATTCCCGTACAATCCTTGCCGCGTTCATGGGCCGCATACGGATACTCTCCGACAATGTCGCGAATAAGATTGCCGCGGGCGAGGTTGTAGAGCGGCCCGCTTCCGTTGTAAAAGAACTTCTCGAAAACGCGCTCGACGCGGGCGCTGCCGATATCCGCATTGACGTCGAAAACGCCGGGCGGCGGCTGATCCGTATTCAGGATGACGGCTGCGGCATGCTGCGGGACGATGCCATGCTGGCGTTTGAGCGGCACGCTACCAGTAAACTGAGCGACGTCAAAGATCTGCTCTCCATCGCAACCTTGGGTTTTCGCGGCGAAGCTCTCCCCTCCATTGCGTCGGTCAGCCGATTGGTGCTTGAAACCCGGGCGGCGGAAGAGCGCACTGGAACGACCGTCGAGATTGCCGGCGGCAAGCTGCTGCGCTGCGATGAAGCGGCGCGGGCGGTGGGCACCACCATCACCGTCCGCGATCTTTTCTTCAATGTTCCAGCCCGCAAGAAGTTCCTTCGATCCGATCAAACGGAACTTGCGCACATCGGCTCGCTAGTCACCCACTACAGCCTTGGCCACGCGAACAAGCGTTTTGAACTCTACCATGAGGGCAGGGAATTGCTGGGAGTGGCTCCCGTCTCTTCGCTGCGGGACCGTGCCTTCCAGGTTTTCGGGTCGGAAGTGATGCAGGACCTGGTGGATTTTCCTCCGCGCATTCACGAGATCCGGTTTCCGCCGCCGTACATCCCGCTGGGCTCCCGTGCGACCGCCCCGGCGGAGCCCGACGTGGCGCAGTTTTCGCTCGAAGGCCTGGTCTCCGGTCCGCATGTGCAAAAACTGAACCGCAACTCGGTTTTTCTCTTTGTGAACGGGCGTCTCGTCAAGGATAGAGTGTTGCTGCACGCCATTTCGGCGGCCTACTACAACCTGATGCCGGCTGGCTGTTATCCCTTCGCGCTGCTGTTTTTGAACTGCGATCCGGGCGAGGTGGACGTCAACGTTCATCCGGCGAAAACCGAAGTCCGCTTCCGGCACGGCTCGATGGTGCATGATTTCGTCCGGGATACGATTCGAGACGTCCTGATGCAAAGCCGTCCGGCCTCGAGCATTCCGCTTCCGGCGTCGCCGCTGCCCAACAGAGACCGGGGACAGCCGGTGGAGGCTCTGGAGCAAGCCCCGCTGCAAGTCCCCTTACAGCAGGCCGCAGGACTCCCGTTCTCGGAGTTTTCTGGCGTGTTGGACCGAGCTTCGTTCACGGACGACTTTGCGCAGGCCGAAAGCGCGCCGGGGCGGGACGAGTCCGCGCTGCCGGAGGTATTGGCTGGTTCGCCCCGTTTCGCAAGCGCCTCGGCTGCCGGCCAGACCGCTCCCAAAACTCAAATCGACAGTGCGCCAGTCCGCCGTGTGCCAGACACTCACGGTGGCTTCGAGCAGTTGACCCCCGGCTGGGACCGCGTGGATTCGCTCTCGGCTCTCCCCAATCTCCGGCCGCTTGGACAACTGCACGAGAGCTTCATAGTAGCCGTTGGCCGCGACGGGCTGTGGATCATCGACCAGCACGTGGCGCATGAACGAATCCTCTTCGAGCAAGTGCTCCGCCAACGCGCGGCCGGCAACCTTGAGGTGCAGCAGCTTCTTATCCCGCTGGTGCTGCAACTTACTCCTTCTCAGCAGTTTGAATATAGCCGGATCGCCGACGAGCTGAACGCCTACGGCTTTGAAGCCGAACCGTTTGGGCAGCGCACGCTAGCCATCAAGGCGGCGCCGGCGGCGGTGGGGCCCGGCGACATTGAGAAGATCGTGTTCGAAATCCTGGAAATTGCGGAAAGTGAGTTGCGAGTGGCTTCGCTCGACGAGATCCGGCGGAATGTCTGTGCCACCATCGCTTGCCGGGCCGCGATAAAGATCAACACGAGCCTGGAGCCTAAGAAGATGGAATGGCTGTTGCGGGCGCTTGCCGACTGTGACTACCCGATGACCTGCCCGCATGGTCGTCCGATTGCGCTCCGCTACAGCACCAAAGATATTCTAAAGAGTTTTCACCGAATTTAGCTAATAAATACTAGCGAGCCGGTCGGCCCAGTGTCAGAGCCACAGCTCAAGAAGAGGAACGACAAAGAGGAGACTGAATTAGGGTGCTTTGTCTACGCTGTAAACGGACAATGCCGCAGATTCGCATTCCGTGAGCACACCCGTATACATACGTGGTTTCTAAGTCATTGGTTCCAATACCGAAGTACTGGCCCATCTCCTGCTTTAAGTCCGGCGCATGACAAATTCAAGAATGACCTTGGCATTGTTCACGTCGCTAACAGTATGCGCTCAACAGACGACGGGACCGCTGACAAATCCGAGAGTCGGCGATATGGTGCTGGCTGGCGTCAGCGCGAACGAGATCATCCGGATCATAGCTTCCGCCCCTGTCGTCAGTTTCGACCTCAGGCCCGGATCTACGGACAATTTACTAAAAGTGGGAGTTTCCGAGGCGATCATTAAAGCCATGGCCGCGAGAGAAGCCGGAATTGGCACGCCCGCAAGCCCAAATGCTCCGACCTTCGAGCGGGACAAGCATGCTGCCCAGGTTGAGCACCACATCGACACGATTTATTCTATTCAGGCGATTACGTCTAAGGACTGGCTTCTTCACGAGGGCACTCCAGTGCGACTGCGCATAATGCGAACAGTATCCTCCGCGTCTGCGCTTGAGGGCGACAATGTGGATTTCGAAACGCTTGATGACATCGTTGTAAACGGGTTGACCGTGCTTCCAAAGAGTTCGACCGCACTGGCAACAGTGACCGTCGCTGAGTCCAAAAAGCGCATGGGACGCGGCGGGAAGCTCGGAATGAATATCGATTATGTAAGAATGCCGAGCGGCGACAAGCTCGCACTTCGTGGCGTTCAGGATCTAAAGGCAGGTGGCCATGTGGGAGCTATGACCGGCGCGATGGTAGCAACCGCGATTGTCTTCTGGCCTGCGGCGCCGTTATTTTTATTTATGCACGGCAAAGATGTGGCCATCCCCGAGGGCCACGAGGTTACCGTCTATACCAACAGTGACTACAAAGTAGGACAGCCCTAATTGCTTACGGATAATGGTTAATAGAGGAAGATGTATGGACCCAACGACTCTTCGGACCGTAGTATGGGACGAAATGCTGTTCGCGGATATGCGCGCTAACTATTTTGCGGAGCTGATGCGCCGCTATTCGATGTTCGACAAGGCGCTGCGGGTCGCAGCCTTGGTTGCTTCTTCGGGAGCCTTCGCGACCGCTCTCCTGAATTGGAATAACAATGCACGCGTGATCGCGCCGATAATGGCAACTGCCGTTAGTTTTTGGCTGCTGTTAAGTCAGTACAGTTCAATGGCCCGCGATGCTCACGATTTGCAAGGGGGATGGAGTTTGATTGGCCGCGATTATGAGCGCCTTTGGAATTCTCTCGATTCTCCGAACGCTGAGGCGGTCTACCGTGAGATCTATGACAGGGCCGAGGTCTGGTCGAAGAGCGGTGGAAAGTTCCCATACAAGAAAAGCCGTTTGAATTACTGGCTCGATCAGGCCGCCATGATGGCCTCCGCTCGGTACGCATGAAAAACGATGACGTTTTCAAAACGCAATATCCGCCTCCGCCCAAGCCGCCACCACCACCGCCTCCTCCTAAGCCGTCGCCGCCGAAAAAGTAGTTACTGCGTCCCAGAAAAACCCGGATCGGCTAGTAGGGGTACCACTCCGGAGTTGATCGGAAGCTGTTCCAGGTGCCTTACTCCCATTCGATAGTGCCCGGCGGCTTGTGCGTTAAATCGTAAAATACCGCCGAAATTTCTTCTAAACCAAGTAATTCCTCGGTAAGCCGGTCCAATATTGGCGGTTGCATTAGCACAACGTCCGCCGTCATGCCATCAACGGAATTAATCGGACGCAGGACCACGGATTCAGGGTGTTCCGTTGTCCCAACCGGGATAAGCACGACCGGAAACTGCCAGACCCGGTCATCGAAGGCCGTTTCCGCGCAAACCCGGCGCACGATGGCGTCCGCCTCACGCAGCAGATCCAGGCGCGTCTTCGAGATCGCCGATTCGAAAACCCGCAACGCCGGCAGCGGATCTTTGCCGCCGCACAGTGCGACCACCCGGTTCACGTCCAACCGCCGGTTTGTCAGCGCCGGAGCGGTTATCTCGACGGACTCTACAGCCGGCGCCGAGGGAAGCGCCATGACATACCGATAGCTCCTGCAATCGCCCTGCACGCCGACCGACTTCAACGGGAGCAGGAACCCGTCCGCCGTTTCCCGCACGGGCTCTTCTCGCGCGGCGCACAAACAGCGGATCGCAAGTCCAGGGCCAGGGAACGGGTGCCGCGACAGGAACTTTTCGGGCACGCCTATCTCGCGGCCAATCTCACGCACTTCGTCCTTATAAAACGACGTGAGCGGTTCAATGATCCGACCCGCTTGGATCAACGCTTGTATACCCGCCACGCGGTTGTGGTGAGTCTTGATCAGGTCCGCCCGCGCGGTTCCACCGGACTCGATGGTGTCAGGGTAAATCGTGCCTTGTCCCAGAATCCAGTGGCCGTCGAGGAAGCGTTCGCTTTGCAGAATTCGCTCTTGCACCTTGACGAACTGCTCGCCGATGGCAAGGCGCTTGGCCTCCGGTTCGTGCAGGCCGGTCAGAGCGGAAAGGAATTCGCCTTCGGCCATCTCAGCCGTGAAATGCGTGGCGCCAAGTTCGTCGAAGACGGCGCGCACGAAGCTCGTCTCGTCCTTGCGCATCAGGCCGGTGTCAACGTATATACCGTGAACACGCTCCGGACCGAGCGCCCGCAGGCAAAGCGTATAGGCGACCGTGGAATCGACGCCACCGCTCACAAAGAAGAATACGTTGCGGTCGCGTACAATGCTGCGAATCTGCTCCTCTACGACCGGGACGCGCTGCGAGATATCCCAATCGCGAGCGGCGCCGCAAATCTCGAAGACGAAGTTCTTGAGGATCTGATTGCCGGCCTGCGTGTGAACCACTTCCGGATGGAATTGCAGGCCGATAAGCCTCCGCCGTGGATGGGACATCGCGGCGATGCCCGAGATGCCGCTGGAACCGATCACGTGGAAGCCAGGAGGCACGGCGGCAACGCTATCGCGATGGCTCATCCAGATCTGCGAGCTCGTCACTCCCTGCCAAATCGGGTCATCGGCCGATACGCTGAGGCGGGCGATGCCGTACTCGCCGCGATCACCTGCTTCGACCGAGCCGCCTAAGTGATGGGCGATCAGTTGATGTCCATAGCAGATGCCGAGCACCGGCACACCAGCGCTCAAGACTGCTGGATCTATATCCGGAGATCCCGGTTCATATACGCTGGAAGGACCGCCCGAAATGATGATGCCGCGCCGGGATGCCAGTTCTTCGGCGGGCGTGCCGCTTGGCTGAACATCCGCATAGACGCCTAGTTCACGCACCCTCCGGGCGATCAGATGAGTATATTGGCCACCGGTGTCGAGAACCGTGATCTGCGGTTCCGTGACGGGCTGGTGCAGCGTTACCGAGTCAGAATTAGAGATCAAGAAACCAGTGTAGCGGCCAACTCCCGCCAGCTTACCGGCTGGCCCGCTGCTTCTCGAAACGCGTCTGCGACCGCGCGAGCAGATCGGAAGCCTGCGGCATCGATTCCATCGCCTTCTGCACTTCGGGGTCCAGCTCAACCGCGATTTTCTGGGAATCTTCGTAGCTGAACGCCGTGATGTACATCTCGGTGCGCAGTTGATTGCGCAGCCAATCGTGGTCTCGCGCCCAGTCTGCCTCGCCGAATTTCACGCCCTCCTTCATCAGGAAATCGTGGAAGCCATTCAGGGTGTTCTCGTCCGGAACCCAGCCCTTGGACAGCTTAATATCGTGCTCCGAGAAGTAATGCGTGGAGAAGTCGAAGAACGCGTTCTTGCGCAGCACGTTCATCTGGAATTCGTCGGCCTTGAGAGCCTCGTACTTGATATCCGGCGTGATTCCGCCCCCGCCGTAGACGACGCGGCCCAAATCCGTCTGCTTCACATCCTGCGGGTTCTTCGCGTCGCCGCGCTTTCCGTAGTAGTAATCGAGGAACGAAATATTCGCATAATTGCGCTGAATCAAGCGGCCGCTGGGCGTGTAGTAGTGCTGGGTTGTAAGCGCCAGACCGGTGTTCTCGCTTAACGGGTAAACCGTCTGGACGAGCCCTTTGCCGAACGTGGTGTCGCCCAGGATAATCGCCCGGTCGTGGTCCTGCAAGGCGCCCGCGACAATCTCAGCCGCCGAGGCGGAGTAGCGGTTCACAAGCACGATTACGGGATAGTTTTCGCCGTACGAGCTTCCCCGGGCCAGGTATGGCTTCTCGGAATAGGCCCGGCCTTTGTGCGAAACCACCACCTGTCCCCGGTCTAGCCAGTGGCCCGCGACGGCAACGCCTTCCTGCAGCAGGCCGCCCGGATTCTCGCGCAAATCCAGAATCAAACCCTTGATGTTCTGTTCCCCGAGCGCCTTGAGGTCGTCCTCCATCTCCTTGCTTGTGGTCTCAGTGAAGGATTGGATGCGCATGAAAGCAATTCCAGGCTTGACCCAAAACGCCTCGTCCACGCTATTGCGCGGGATCTCGTCGCGTATCAGATTAAAGGTCAGCGGTTTCGCGCTGCCTTCCCGGGCCACGATTACTTGCACCCGCGTGCCTTTCGGTCCGCGCAGCATGTCGGCGATTTCGGTGCTGTTCGCCGTATCGACGCGCTTGCTGTTTACCTCGGTGAGCACATCGCCTGGACGCAGCCCAGCCTTATAAGCGGGCGAGCCGCCAAACGGGTGAATCACCATAGTCTTGCCGGTGCGCGGCTGCGGTCCGATCGTCATACCGACACCGTAGTACTTGCCGTGCTGCTCCTCGCGGAGCCCTGCAAAATCCTTCGGGTCGAAGAAATTGGAGTGCGGATCGAGCGTCCGCAGCATCCCCGGAATAGCGCCCTTGTAGATCGCTTTATCGGCGGAAAGCGGGTCGGCGTAGTTCTGCTCCACCACTCCGTACACTTTTGTAAACGAGTCGATGCTCGCCTTCAGATCCTCGTCCGAGGGTGCCGCCACCCGTTGCTGGGCTGCGGCAACTGGCGCGGCTCCCGGTCCGAAAAGGCCGCCTACAAGTGCGCAAGCGCCTAGGAACAAAGGAATAAAGAGAAAATAACGCCGCTGGGATGACAATCCTACCCTCCGGGTCTGCTTCTGTTTAGTATAGACGTTGGGAGACCGTAAAAGACTCGGAAACCAGCCACCTGATCGAGAAATCTGGATTTATGCTTACGCTTTAGACTGCCGCGCGCACGCGCCGGGCGAGCGCGGATTCGCTGCGCACAGTCTTTTTAGGGACTTCTTCGAGCCTCTTCACCTGGTCGCTCACGCAGACTAGGAACATGGGTTGGCGCGCGTTTTTGAGCAGGTCGATGATCCGGTCCTGCTGCTCTTCAAGGTAGATCGACTTCCCGTCCGTTAGCAGATGGAGCTTCGATTCGCCCGAAAAAACCTCCGCCAGCCGGCGTCCCATTTCCCGCTGCAGAAACCTCAGCACACGGCGAATTTTCTGCAGCGAGAAGCCCTTGCGCCGCAACTCCGCGATCACGGTGATTTCGATCACTTCCTCGGGCAGATAAATCCGCTTATGCCCCTCGTGCCGGGGAGAAACCACTTTGCGTTCATCCCACCATTGCAACTGCCGGAGACTCACCTGGGCTATCTTCGCCACGTCGGTGCTTGTGTACGTGCGCTGATTCTGGGGTAAATCAGAACGAACTTTCCGTGTTTTGAACATACTGCCCGATTTCCGTTTGGATTTTGGAACGGCTTCCCAATTGTACTAGAGTTACAAAAACAGTCAAGCACGTTTTATTCCCTGCCCGGTCAGCCGCCTCCCACGAACTCGACAATCTCAATCCGCGAGCCGCCCGGCACGGGGGTTTGCCGCCAGTCGCGCTGCCGGACGAGGGCCTTGTTTAGCTCCACCGCCACGCGTTCGGAACTGATGTTGAGGCACTCGAGCAGGCTCGCCACCGACTGCCCCGCCGCCACTTCCCGCGCCTCGCCATTTACGATCACTTGGATTTTTGTAGACACTCTTGTCCCATTTCTTTTCCACCATTCTCCCTCCGATGCGGATAACTTGCACAGCCGCAGTCGGCGTTGACTATACTGAATCTTCCGGTTGTGATTTTATAGGTCAAATACCCAATGCCGACTACTTACGCAGAGACGTGGTTCCCGGTACTTGTACAAATCCTAATCGCCATCGCTGTCGCGGGCGGCATGATCGGCGCCTCCGCGATTCTTGGGCGGCGCGTGCGGGATTCGGTCAAATCCAGTCCGTACGAATCGGGAATGACGCCGGTGGGCAACGCGCGAGAGCGGTTCAGCGTGAAATTCTACCTGGTCGCGATGGTTTTCATCCTATTCGATATTGAAGCGATTTTCCTGTATCCGTGGGCCGTCGTTTACCGGCAGCTCCGGCTGTTTGGCTTCTTTGAAATGCTGCTTTTCATCGTGCTTGTGCTGTGCGGCTTTTTCTACATTTGGAAGAAGGGTGTTTTGGACTGGTCCATCGACAGCCGCCGGGAAGAGGCACAGGAGAAGAGAAGACGTGCAGCCTGAAGCCATAGCCGTGGATCCACTCGCCATCGCGATTGAACGCGCCGTGCCCGACGCCATAGTCGGAGCCAACGTGACTGTCGATGGGCCCGTGCTGGAGATTGCTCCGGCTTTCATCACCGCCGTCGGTCGTCACTTGCGGGATAGCGGTTTCGAAAGAGTGAGCGGGATTACGGGTGTTGACTGGTGGCCGCGCTCGCCGCGCTTTGAGGTCGTATATTTACTGCATTCCGTCCGCCACAACCAGCGTGTCCGGCTTACCGTGCGGCTTGGCGAGGAACAGGAACTGGATTCCCTCACTTCGGTGTGGCGCGGCGCTAACTGGTACGAGCGTGAAGTGTTCGACCTGTTCGGCGTGCGTTTTCGGAATCACCCGAATCTGGAACGAATCATGATGCCTGCCGATTGGGAGGGGCATCCCCTGCGCAAGGATTATCCGATTCACGGCTACAAGTATTCCTATCAGGATGAGTAATCGATGAGAGAAGAGATCGCCCGCGTCGCGTCCCTTGACGCCGCGGAAGAACTGAGAGCTAAAGATCCGTCGGGTATAGAGCCCTTGCGCATTGGATCGGGCCGCCGCATGACCCTGAACATGGGTCCGCAGCATCCCTCCACACATGGTGTTCTGCGGGTTTTGCTCGAACTAGACGGCGAGACCATCGTCAACGCGCGCCCTGAAATCGGCTATCTCCACACCGGCATCGAAAAGCAATGCGAGGTTAAGAAGTATCAGCAGGTAGTGCCCCTGACCGATCGCGTCGATTACCTGGCGAATCTTTCCAACAATCTCTGTTACGCGCTGGCGGTGGAGCGTCTCATGCAGCTTGAGATTCCGCCGAAGGCCCAGTGGATGCGGGTGATGCTGAACGAGATCACCCGCGTCGCAAGCCATTTGGTTTGGCTGGGAACGCACGCCCTCGATCTGGGCGCGATGTCCGTCTATTTCTATTGTTTCCGAGAGCGGGAAGAGATCCTGAAACTCTTCGAAATGTTTTCCGGGCAGCGCATGATGACGAGTTACATTCGTCCTGGCGGCTTGGCCTTGGAGCCCCCGCGCGGCTGGGAGAAAATCGTTGCCGCGATGGTGGAACGCTTGGCCCGCGGCGTCGATGAGTATCACTCCCTGCTAACGGCGAACCCCATCTGGATGAACCGCACCAAGGACGTTGGTGGTCTGCCCCTCGACGACATGCTCGAACTCGGCGTGACGGGTCCGCTGCTGCGCGCCGCCGGATTGAAGATCGACGCCCGCAAAGACTGCCCTTATTCGAGTTACGAAAAGTTCGATTTTGAAATTCCAACGCGCACTTCGAACGATGTGTTCGGGCGCTTTGAAGTCCGCATGGATGAGATGCGGGAGAGCCTCCGCATCGTGCGGCAAGCTCTGGCCGGCATGCCGGAAGGGCCGTGGCAGGCGGACGCTCCCCATATGCTGCTCCCCAATCGGGAAAAAATGAAGACCGAGATGGAGTCGCTCATCTATCATTTCAAAATCGTTACTGAGGGGTACCGCGTGCCCGAAGGCTCCGTCTATCAGGTGGTTGAATCCCCACGCGGCGAGCTTGGCTATTACGTGGTAAGCGACGGCACCGCTAACCCGCACCGCGTCTTTATGCGCACGCCGAGCTTTGGCAACTTGCAGTCGCTGGGTGACATGCTCGAAGGCATTGTGATCGCGGATTCCATTGCCGTTATGGGCAGCATGGATTTCGTGTTAGGAGATGTGGACCGGTAGCCGGATCGTTCGCTTATGACTTTTTCGCCAGCACTCGAACAGCGCTTTGCAAAATTGCTGACCAGCTATCCTCCGGGCCGGACGCGCTCCGCCGTCGTTCCCATGCTTTTGTTCGCGCAGGACGAAGTCGGGTGTGTTTCCGAGGAAGTAATCCAAGAGGTGGCGCGCCGCTGCGGAGTAACTCGCCTGCAAGTGGATGAAGTAATCGGTTATTACTCGATGCTGCACCGCAAGCCGCTTGGCGAGTATCACGTCCAGGTCTGCACTAACATTTGCTGCCAGATTGTCGGAGGCCAAGCCCTCTACGCGCACGCTATCAAGACGCTTGGGATCGGTCACAAAGAGACTACCGCGGACGGGACCATCTCTCTTGAGGAGGTGGAGTGCATAGGCGCTTGCTCATGGGCGCCCGCCATTCAAGTGAATTACGATTTCCATCATCACGTCACGCCGGAGCGCTTCGATCAGTTAATGGCGGCCCTCCGTGACGGCAAGTATGAACAGACGGCCTCCTAACCATGCGTTTTAACGAACCCAGCCCGCTTGAAGTGCAAGTTATTTCGAGGCGCTTCGACGTGCCGAATTCAGCATCCATAGACACCTATCTCGCGGATGAGGGATATGCGGGCGCTCGCAAGGCTCTGACGATGACGCCCGAGGCGATTATCGAGGAACTCAAGGCTTCGTCTCTGCGAGGCCGAGGCGGGGCCGGCTTTCCGACTGGCATGAAGTGGAGCTTCGTCCCGCGCAATACCGGCAAGCCAACTTACATCGTTTGTAACTCGGACGAAAGCGAACCGGGCACCTGCAAAGACCGGCTTCTCATGCAGAACGATCCGCACCAGTTGATCGAAGGCATGATTATCGCCGGTTGGACCATTAAGTCGAACAAGGGATACATCTTCACCCGCGGCGAGTATCGCTATTTATTCGAGATCATGGATCGCGCCATTGCCGAGGCGTACGATCGCGGCTATCTTGGCAAGAACATCTTGGGCACTGGTTGGGATTTCGACGTATACACGCACACAGGCGCGGGCGCTTACGAGTGCGGGGAAGAATCCGCGCTGCTTGAATCGCTCGAAGGCAAGCGTGGGATTCCGCGCTTAAAACCCCCCTTCCCGGCCGTCGTCGGAGCCTTCCAAGCGCCGACCATTCTCAATAACTGCGAAACCTTCTCCGCGGTCCCGGCGATTATCCGAAACGGCGGAGTTTGGTACGCGGGACTTGGGTTGCCCAAGAACGGCGGCACCCGCATGCTGTGCGTATCCGGTCATGTGAACAAGCCTGGCGTCTATGAACTGCCGCTCGGTTTTCCGGCGATGCGGCTGATCGACGAAGTCTGCGGCGGCATGAGGAATGGCAAGAAGCTGAAGGCGGTTATCCCAGGCGGCTCGTCGTCCCCGGTGTTGCGAGCGGACGAGGTTCAGGATCTGCTTCTCGATTACGATTCAATCGCCAAGGCGAAATCCATGGCCGGTTCGGGCGGAATCATTGTGCTGGATGAAGACACCGATATCGTCGGTGTCGCGCTTCGGACCATCAAGTTCTACGCGCACGAAAGCTGCGGCTGGTGCATCCCTTGTCGCGAAGGCACCACGTGGATCAAGAAGATCTTGTCTCGTTTTCACGAGGGCTACGGTCAGGAAAGCGACATTGATTTGGTCGGTGAACTCGCCGATAACATGATGGGCCGGACGTTCTGCCCGCTCGGCGATGCTGCCGCCATGCCGATCACGGGTTTTATCACGAAATTCCGCGGCGAGTTTGAAGACTACCTGAAAAAATCACATCGCGATCTCGCGGTGAGCGCCCCGGAACTGATATCGGTTCACTAACATGCGAAACGTAAGTCTATGGCTGATCCAGTAATCTATGGCTGATCCAGTAAAGTTCAAAATCGATGGCCAGTCCATACAGGCGGCCCCGGGAACGCTGCTCATCAATGCCGCCAAGGACGCCGGTATTTCGATTCCCTCGTTCTGTTATTACGACGGTCTTGCTCTCCAGGCCGCCTGCCGCATGTGCCTGGTTGAAGTAGAGAAGACGCCTAAGCTTCAGGTTGCGTGTACGCTGCCGGTGGCGGAAGGCATGATCGTTCGCACGGATTCCGAGATCGTCCGCAAAGCCCGCAAAGGGACGCTCGAGTTCCTCCTCACCAACCATCCCCTCGATTGCCCCGTCTGCGACAAGGGCGGCGAGTGCGAGCTGCAGGACATGGTCTTCCGTTACGGCGCTGGCCAAAGCCGCTTCCGTGAAACCAAGAACCACGTGGACGAAAAGCAGTGGTCGCCCGTGGTTTTTTACGATGCGCCGCGCTGCATTCTCTGCTACCGTTGCGTCCGCATCTGCGGCGAAGGGCTTGGCGTCAGTGCTCTTGGCATTGGCAATCGCGGCGCGGCCGCGGAAATCGTGCCGAACCACGGCGATCACCTGGAGTGCGACGAGTGCGGCGCGTGCATCGATATTTGCCCGGTTGGCGCGCTCACCAGCGGCACTTACCGCTACAAAACCCGTCCCTGGGAAATGGAGCACGTGGGCACTATCTGCACGCACTGCTCGAACGGCTGCAAGACCACGCTCGGTGTTCGCAACGGCGACATCATCCGCGCCAACAACCGCGACCGTTCCGGAATCAATGGCGAGTTCCTCTGCATCAAGGGCCGCTATGCTTTCGATTTCAACGAGCATCCCGACCGCCTCACTTCGCCGCTCGTCAGAAGCGACGGTGAGTTAAAGCCGGTATCCTGGGCCATCGCGCTGGCTACGGTTGCCAAGCGCTTTAGCGAGATCCGCGCCCGCGGCGGCAAGTTCGCCGTCATCGGCTCGAATCACACGACCAACGAAGAGAACTTCGTCCTGCAAAAATTCGCGCGCCAGATTCTGGGCACGTCGAATATCGATCATCACCGGACGGGCGATGTGGCTACCCTTATCGGTGCGCTCAAAGGCAGGACGGGCGCTCTGGCGACCATGGCCGATGTCTATGCGACCAAAGCCGCGCTGGTGCTTGATAGCGACCTGGCGCAGGAACAGCCGCTCATCGCATTCCAATTGCGCGCGAATTGGCGTCATCATAAGGCTCGGGTTTATGCGATTACGCCTGGACCGGTTCGTGAGGACAGCTACGCCGTGACCGCACGCGCCGACATTGGCCGTGAGTTTGACGCCCTCGAAACGCTGCGCGCCCGCCTTGCCGCCGAACCGGAACTGGTTACCGTTTTCGGGGCTGCCATCAAAGGTGAGGCGATCCGGCGCCTAGTTGCCTTCGGCGATTCGCTCGGTATTCCCGTGAAGTACATCGCGCTGCTGGATTACTCGAACTCCCGCGGCGCATCCGACATGGGCGTGCTGCCCGGTCTCCTGCCTGGCTACCAAAGCGCGTCCGTCGGCAATCTGGAGCCCGGGCTCGATTACGATCAGATCCTGGCAGACCCCAGTCTGGATGCGCTTTGGGTTGTCGGCGCGAATCCTCTCGCGCGCCAGCCGCAGCTTGCCTCGGGAGCATTCCTCGTGGTCAACGAAATGTTCTTGACGGAAACGGCGAAGCGCGCCGATGTAGTTTTCCCCGCCGCTTCCGCGTACGAAAAGGGGGGCACCGTTACCAGCGTCACCGGCGAGATCCAAAGGTTAAGTAAGGGTCCGAAAACGATGGGCGCGAAATCCGATCTGGAGATCATGGGCCTGCTCGCGAAGGAGATGCGCCACGATCTGGGAACGATGCGGCCCGAAGCCGTCTTCAACGAAATCAGCAAATCCGTGCACGGTTACAATGTGCCCTTTGCCATTCTTCAGACCGGCAGCCCTGTTCCCAGCATGCCCGTGAATGGCGGCTTCGACTTCCCATCGAATCCCGCCCTGATCCGGTCCGCGCGGAACACTTTGTATACGTCCGGCACCCTGGGGCGCTTCTCCGAAATGTTGAACTCCGTGATGGAGTCTCCCGGCGAACTCTATCGCGATCCGCTAAAAGACACGGGCATCCGTGAAGGCAGCGTCCAACTCGAAACGCAGACACGGGACAAATGATTTTCTACAATGATTTTCTACGTCGTTAGCCTAATTAAGATAGCGCTCGTACTCTCCGTTTACATGGTGACGCTCGCCTATCTGCAATGGGTGGAGCGCAAAGTGCTTGCGCATATCCAGTCGCGTACTGGGCCCTTGCGCGTCGGCACCCATGGCTTGATGCAGCCGCTGGCCGACGTTTTCAAGCTTCTTACCAAGGAGGATTTGATTCCTCCTCACGCGAATAAATTCTTCTTTCTGCTCGCGCCCTTCATCGCGGTCAGCCTGGCGCTGATCACCATGTCAATCATCCCCTTCGGTCCGAAGGTGACGGTCTTTGGCGTCGAAACGTACATGCAGATCAGCGATCTTCGTGTCGGCATTCTGTTCATCCTGGCGATTGGCGCGGTCAGCGTGTACGGCATTGCGCTAGCGGGTTGGTCGTCCAATAATAAGTATTCGCTGATGGGTGGATTGCGCAGCAGCGCGCAAATGATCAGCTACGAACTGCCTTTATCGCTGGCGATTGTCGCGCCGCTGCTGCTGGCCAACACTTTGAGCTTTCGCGCGATCTCCGATAGCCAGGCCGGTTTCTATCTCGGTTTCATCCCGCGGTGGAGCATTTTCCAGATGCCCTTTCCGCAGATCTTCTCCTTCGTCATCTTCCTGATTTCCGCGTTTGCCGAGACCAACCGCATCCCGTTCGACTTGCCCGAAGCCGAGAACGAACTTGTCGCCGGCTTTCACACTGAATACAGCAGCATGAAATTCGCCTGCTTCTTCATGGCGGAATACGCGAACATCATCAATATCTGCTGCGTTGCGACACTGCTGTTCCTCGGCGGATGGCATCCCTTGTTGCCTGCGCCCGTTTCGGACTGGATTCCATCGCTCTTCTTCCTGGTGGTGGCGGCCGCCTGCTTCCTGCGAGGCATACAGCCCGGACGAAAAGGCGACGCCCTCTCCTTCCCCATCTTCGGCATTATCTTCGTCGCGCTCGCGGGCGTTTGGGCTATCCCGATGTCTCAGTTCATCCTGGTGCCCGCTTTCTGGTTCGTATCGAAAGTCGCTTTCCTGATCTTCGTCTTCGTTTGGGTCCGAGGCACTCTGCCGCGCTTCCGCTACGACCAGCTGATGCATTTCGCTTGGACGTTCCTGTTCCCGGCCGCTCTCGTCAACTTGCTGGTCACGGCATTCTTGGTGGCCCTCTTCAGCAAAGGTTCGTAATTACATGGGCACGATTTTCTTCCTCATCTTCGCGATCGTCGCGGTCGTTTGCGCCTTTATGGTCATTCTGCAAAAGCATCCCATTGGAAGCGCTCTGGCGCTGGTGGGCGTGATGGGATCGCTGGCCGTGCTGTACCTGATGCTGGGCGCGGAGTTTATCGCCATGGCTCAGATGATCGTCTATGGCGGGGCCATCATGGTTCTCTTCATCTTCGTCATCATGCTCTTAAACGCCGGCACGGAGAAGTCCAGCACCAAATCCTGGTTTGCCCAAATCGCAGGCTTGCCGCTGCTGCTTGCCTTCGCCGGCGTCATCGGATTTTTCATCTGGAGCGCCGTACCAAATGCGATCCCGAACGCTCGCGGGGTTGTTTTTGGCGATTGGGCCGAAGGCAGCGGGACCGCCGCCAACATTGGCGCGCTGCTGTTTACCCAGTATCTGCTGCCGTTCGAAATCGTCTCGATTCTCATCCTGATCGCGATCCTCGGCGCGGTCGTTCTCGCGCGCAAGGAGATTGACTAATGAACATCGCGCCCGTCCCCCTCTCCTGGTACCTGGTGCTGAGCGCCGTTCTTTTTACTCTTGGCGCGGCCGGGTTCGTTTACCGCAAAAGCATCATCACGGTTTTCATGTCCATCGAACTGATGCTCAACGCGGTGAACCTTACCTTCGTCACCTTCTCCTACCAGTTGCGCCGCATCGACGGCCATATTTATGCTTTATTCGTGATGGTCGTAGCGGCGGCGGAAGCCGCGGTCGGCCTGGCCATTATCCTGACCATCTTTAAGAACCGCGGCACGCTGCAAATCGACGAAGTCGATTCGATGAAAAACTAACTTCCATGAACCTTTGGCTCATACCTCTCTTACCGCTGCTCGGCTTCCTGCTGAACGGTCTCTTCGGCAAGCGGCTATCGAGATCGATGGTCAGCCTGATCGCCGTCGGTTCCGTCGCCGCTTCGTTTGCCTATGTGCTGTTCGTTCTGTCGAAGCTCTGGCCGATGAACGCTCCGGTCACGGAACATTACTTCACTTGGATTCAAAGCGGCTTTCTCCAGATCGGATGCGATTTCGTCGTCGATAGTCTCACCGCCGTCATGCTGCTGGTTGTCACCGGCGTCGGTCTGCTGATTCATATCTACGCCACGGGCTACATGGAAGAAGCCGGCTATTACCGCTTTTTCAGCTACTTCAACCTGTTCATGTTTTTCATGCTGGTGCTGGTGCTGGCTTCGAACCTGCTGGTAATGTTCGTGGGCTGGGAAGGCGTCGGTTTGTGCAGCTATCTCCTGATCGGCTTCTATTTCCAGGAAGAATTCGCGACCAACGCGGCTAATAAAGCATTCATCGTGAACCGCATCGGCGACTTCGGGTTTTCGCTGGGCATGTTTCTCGCCGTCTTCGTGTTTAAGACGCTGGATTTTGGCAAGATCGCCGCCGCTGTCGGGCCCATGCCCATTGAAGTTTCAGCCGGTGTCCTGACTGGCATCACACTGCTGCTGTTTGTTGGCGCCGTCGGGAAATCGGCGCAGTTTCCGTTGTACGTCTGGCTGCCGGACGCCATGGCCGGTCCCACTCCAGTCTCGGCCTTGATCCACGCCGCCACCATGGTTACAGCGGGCGTGTACATGGTGGCGCGTGTTTCCTTCCTCTACAACCACACGCCGCTCGCTATGAATGTGGTTGCCCTGGTTGGCCTGTTCACGGCCGTGTTCGCCGCTACCATCGGCATTGCTCAGAACGATATTAAGAAGGTCTTCGCTTACTCGACCGTCTCGCAGCTTGGCTACATGTTCCTCGGCCTGGGAGTGGGCGCTTATTCGGCCAGCATCTTTCACCTGATGACCCACGCCTTCTTCAAAGCGCTGCTGTTTCTAGGCGCGGGCAGCGTGATACACGGTCTCTCCGGCGAACAGGACCTGCGGCATATGGGCGGTCTTCGCAAAGCGATGCCGATCACCTGCTGGACGTTGTGCGTCGGCAGCCTCGCCATCTCCGGCGTTCCCGGTCTGTCTGGTTTCTTCAGCAAGGACGCGATTCTTTCCGCGGCCTACGAGCATGCGCCCTGGATGTTTTGGGTCGGCGCAATCACGGCGGGCATGACTGCCTTCTACGTGTTTCGCGCCTGGTTCATGGCCTTCTTTGGAACCTATCGGGGACATCATCACGCGCACGAATCGCCGCTCAGCATGACCGGGCCGCTGCTGCTCCTTGCCCTCCTGTCGGCGGTGGGCGGATACATCAACGTGCCAAGCTTCTTGTCGCAAGCGTATCCGTTGGCCGAGCATGGGAACACCACCGCTATGGTCATCTCGGCGGCCTGCGGACTCATTGGGATCGCGATTGCCTGGTTCCTGTATGTCGCGCAGCCGGCTCTGGCCGATTTCCTCAAAACCGCCGCCGGCCCGCTCTATACGCTGGTGTCGAATAAATATTATGTGGATGAGATCTACGGCGCGGTGATCGTCAAGCCGCTGACCGGCATCTCGCGCCTGGTGCTTTGGAAAGGCGTCGATGAAGGGCTCATAGACACTGTCTTTGTGAATGGCTTTGCCGGACTGATTCGGCAGTGGGGTAGTCTCTTCCGTCACCTTCAGTCGGGCAGCATCCGCAATTACGCAACCTGGGTGCTGGCCGGATCGCTTCTCATAATCTTCGTGCTTGGACTTG
>OCTA010000980.1_pt1 | contig 26605 bp, 16 predicted proteins | sample 1538991 | NCBI WGS metagenome assembly OCTA01 (sample SAMEA3539302, study PRJEB22396) | soil metagenome | biome: tundra; feature: field; material: soil | place: USA | collected 2010-05 | depth 0.15 m | reverse complement strand
ACCCTAAAACCCCTTGCCACTCCCACCCGAAACCTGCCACGGTTTTTTCTTCCATGCCCACGCTCAAGTTCGCCGTTCTCGCCGGAGATTATATCGGCCCGGAAGTCATGGCCGAGGCTCTCCGCGTGCTGGAGCACGTCGCACGCCAGGAGAAGCTCACTCTCGTCTGCCAGAAGGCCGATGTGGGAGGCGCGGGAATTGACAATCACGGAAAGGCTCTCCCCGATTCGACGCTGAAACTGTGCTCCGAAAGCGATGCCATCCTCTTCGGCTCGGTGGGCGGCCCAAAATGGGAACGACTGCCTCCAAAGGACCAGCCTGAAAGGGCCGCGCTTCTTCCCCTGCGAAAACATTTCACCCTGTTCGCAAACATCCGGCCCGGACTGCTCTATCCGGAACTGGCCGGCGCTTCGCCAGTCAAGAGCGAGCGCATTCCCGATGGCATCGACATCGTGTGCATCCGCGAGCTGACCGGCGGCCTGTATTTCGGCCTCCCCAAGGGAACCACCACCCTGCCGGACGGCGACATCCAGTCCGTGGACACGATGGTCTACCGCAAGAGCGAGATCGAACGGATCCTCGCCACGGCGGTCGCAACGGCGCGCGCCCGCAAGAGGAAGCTGTGTTCGGTCGACAAGGCGAACGTTCTGGAAACCTCCGTGCTTTGGAGGAGGACCGCGACCGAGTACGTGGCAAGGAACGCGCCGGACATCCAGCTCAGTCACATGTACGTCGACAACGCCGCGATGCAGCTCGTGCGCGACCCCAACCAGTTCGACGTCTTTGTCACCGAGAACATGTTCGGCGACATTCTTTCGGACGAGATGGCCTGCATCTGCGGGTCGCTCGGCATGCTTTCCTCGGCGTCGCTCGGCGCCGGGAAGAATTCGCTCGGATTGCCCTTCGGCCTGTTCGAACCCGCCGGCGGAACCGCCCCGGACATCGCCGGCAAGGGGGTCGCCAACCCGTGCGCCCAGATCCTTTCGGCAGCCCTCATGTTGCGCTACAGCTTTGGACTCGAGGGACCGGCCTCCAGGATTGAAGCGGCAGTCAAGAAGGCCGTGACGGGCGGGGTGCGCACCGCAGACATCGCCTTCGGCGGAAAGTCCGTAGGCTCGAAAGAGATGGCCGACGCCATCATCGCCCAACTTTAACCCGGTCCGCACCGAATCCCATCGATGACGTCTGCAGAGATCCGCCAGTCATTTCTCGAATTCTTCGCCGCGCGGGGACACACCCTCCTGCCCTCGTCGTCGTTGATGCCCGATTCGCCCGGCCTCCTGTTCACCAACGCGGGCATGAACCAGTTCGTCCCCATCTTCCTGGGTGAGCGGCAGCCGGACGTGGCCTCCTGGGCGGGGGCGAGGCCGGCCCTGGACACCCGCGCCGCCGACACCCAAAAGTGCATTCGCGCCGGCGGAAAACACAACGACCTGGAGGACGTCGGCTTCGACACGTACCACCACACGATGTTCGAGATGCTCGGCAACTGGTCGTTCGGAGACTACTTCAAGAAGGAGTCGCTCGAATGGGGCTGGGAGCTGCTCACGAAGACGTGGGGCATTCCGCCAAGACGGCTCTTTGCAACCGTCTATTCGCCCGACAAGCAGAAGGGCGACCCGTCCGATTTCGACCAGGAGGCCCACGACATCTGGGCCGGCATTTTCAGCCGCGCCGGCCTCGATCCAAAAGTCCATATCATCTTTGGCGGCAAGAAGGACAATTTCTGGATGATGGGGGACACCGGGCCGTGCGGACCGTGCTCGGAGATCCATTTCAACCTTCTACCGGGCGACAGCGCCAGCCCGGCCGTCGAGTCCCAGGGCCGGGAACTCGTCAACAAAGGCTCGCCCCGGTGCATCGAGATCTGGAACCACGTTTTCATCCAGTTCAACGCCAACGCCGACGGAACGTTTTTGCCCCTGGCCGCGAGGCACGTCGACACCGGCATGGGTTTCGAACGGGTTGCGGGCATCCACGCGACGACGGGCGGCTTCAAGGACTTCACGAAGGATCCGTCCAACTATGCCGCCGACGTCTTCTCACCGCTTTTTGCGAAGATCGCCGTCCTGTCGGGGAGGGAGTACAAGGGCACCGTGCCCGTCAGGCGCGAGGGACTGAGCGAACAGGAGAATGTCGACATTGCATTTCGCGTTTTGGCCGACCACGCCCGCTGCGTATCGTGCGCGATCGCAGACGGAATCCTCCCCGGGAACGAGGGCCGGAATTACGTCATCCGGCGCATCCTCCGCCGCGGCATTCTCTACGGCAAGAAGCTCGGCCTTGCGACCGGGTTCTTCGAGCAGCTCGTCGCGCCGGTCGTCGAATCGCTCGGAGGCACCTTTCCCGAGCTCGGACAGCAGCGGGCCATGCTTGGAAGGGCGATCCGAAGCGAGGAGGAGAGCTTTGGCCGGACGCTCGACCGCGGCCTGCAGGTCTTCAATGCCTGGGAGGAGGGGCATCGCCAGGAGCAGCATCCGCGTGCCCCGGTTCCCCGGAAGGATGCGGGGGTTGTGACCGGCCCTGGCTCGGCCGGCGAACCGCCGTCTTCCCTGGCCACTCTTCCGGGAGCCGTCGCATTCGAGCTTTACGACACCTTCGGCTTCCCCCTGGACATGACCCAACTGCTCGCGGCGGAGCACGGGCTTTCCGTCGATGCCGCCGGCTTCGAACGGGAGATGGACAAGCAGAGGCAGCGCGGCCGGGCGGCCCTGAAAAGGGAGGTCATCGTCGCAGCCACCGAGGGAGAATCCGCGGCCGAACAGGAGCCCACCCTTTTTGTAGGCCATTCCGCCGTCTGGCCGGCCGAGACCCACGCAATCCTCGTCGACGTCGTCCGCGGCGGCAAGGAGGCGTTCCTCGTTTTCGACCGGACCCCATTCTATGCGGAGATGGGCGGCCAGCTGGGAGACCAGGGAACCGCCCTCATAGAAGGCGCGGCCTATGCGATCGCCGACGGGAGACCAGGGGACCGCCCTCATAGAAGGCGCGGCCTATGCGATCGCCGACACGATCCGGGACAAGTCGGGCCGTCACCTGCACAAGGTTGCGGCCGCTCCGACGCTTCCCTCTGCCGGCGCCGCCGCTGTCCTGGCCGTCGATGCCGTGCGCCGCAGGGCGATCCAGCGGCACCATACCGCCACGCACCTTCTCAACTGGGCCCTGCGAAAAGTCCTCGGCACCCATGTCCGCCAGGCCGGATCCCTGAATGCCCCCGACCGCCTGCGCTTCGACTTCTCCCATTTCGAGGCGGTCACGTCCGCGCAACTCCGCGAGATCGAGGATCTCGTGAACCAGCGCGTGATCGACAACGCCAGGGTCGAGGCGTACGAGGTCGAGTTCGACAGGAAACCCGAGGGCACGCTTGCGTTTTTCGGCGACAAATACGGAAGAATCGTCCGCGTCGTCGACATCGGCGGGTACAGCCGCGAGCTTTGCGGCGGCACCCATGTGCCGACGACGGGCGAGATAGGCCTCGTCAAGATCGCCGCCGAGATGGCGATCGCCGCAGGCACCCGCCGCATCGAGGCGGTCGCGGGACAGGCGGCATACGAGTTCGTGGCGCAGCGCGAAGCCGCGCTCGCCGCGGTCAGCGCCCGCCTGTCGGCCGGGCCGGCGGACGTGGCCAAGAAGCTCGAATCGCTGCTCACGCATCAGAAGGAGATCGAAAGGCAGCTGAAGGCGTTCCAGCAAAGGGCCGCCGCAGGTCTCGCCGACCAGCTCGCTGCGAAGGCCGTCGTCCGGGACGGGCTCAGGTTCGTTTCCGCCCTTGTCGCGGCAGATGCCCCGGAATCATTGCGTTCGCTCGGTTCGCAGGTGCTCGCGAAGGTCGGCGAAGGCGTCGTTCAACTCGGTGCGGCTTTCGGGGACAAGGCAACGGTCGTGGCGTTTTGCTCGCCTGGCGCGGTGGCGGCCGGCCATCAGGCGGGAAAGATCGTGCAGGAGTTGAGCGCGCGGCTCGGCGGCAAGGGCGGCGGCAGGCCGGACTTTGCCATGGGCGGAGGGCGCGACGTCGCGAAACTGGCCGAGATCCTGGGCGGGTAGGTTCGGTGGAAAAAATGGCATCGGAAAACGACGACGCCCTTGCGGTCGGCGGCGAAAACCGGCACGATTCTCCCATGCCGCCGGCTGCGTCCACCGTGCCTCCGCTTGCCTGCATCCTCGCCTTCAACGCGGGCAACCAATTGGCCGTCCGCAGGCTCGGATCCCAGGCGGGCCTGGCCTTCATGGGCTCCGACCTCGGCATGGCCGTTGGACGGCTCAAGGCCGCCTTCCCCAGCCACACGCCTCCGTTCGAGCGCTTTTCGGCCGCCGCGGGAGGGCGTTCCTACCGCGTGTTTTTTTCGCAGGTGGACGCGATCCCGTCCGATTCGGAGATCGAGTTCTGGACCGTCGAGCGCCTGGAAGCCACGGAAGGGGCCCTGGCGCCCTCGCTGGCGGGGCTCGTCGCCCGTCTGGAGCCGCATCTGATCGAGATCCCGTATCTGCATCTCGGCGAGAACGACTTCATTTACAAGTTCAGGCCGGAGAAGGAGCGTAACACCTCCATCTACGCAAAGGACCCGCCCACCGATGCGCTGTACCAGTCCCGGCTTTGCTCGGCGATCAAGTCCATGGCGCGGCGCCATGAAAGAACGGCGGCGGCGCCGGTGGACCTCGATTTCGGGGCGGTGCGTTATGTCATCCCGAGCCATTTCGGCTTCTGCCTGGGCGTCAAGAACGCGATCGAGCGCGCCTATGAGACGCTCTTGGAAAACCCGGGACGGCGCGTTTTCATGCTCTCCGAGCTGATCCACAATCCATTTGTGAACGAGGATCTTCTCCGCCGCGGACTCCGGTACCTGCAAACCGACAAGGGAGCGCCTTACACGGTCGGCGGACAGGCAGCGCAAGCCGGAGCGGCCGGACCGCTGCTCTGGGATTCCCTGACCCCCGATGACATCGTCATCATTCCGGCGTTCGGCGCCACCGACGAGGACAAGAAACGGCTCGTTCGGAAGGGCCTGGCCGTCTATCCCTACGACGCGACGTGCATGCTCGTCGAAAAGGTGTGGAAGGCCGCCCGCTCCTACGGCCGCGAAGGTTACACGGTCGTGATCCACGGCAAGCACGAGCACGAGGAAACAAAGGCCACGTTCTCCAATACCCGGCGGCACGCCCAGGCGGTCATCGTCCGAAACATGGAGGAAACCCGGCGGCTCGGCGCGTTCATCGCCAGCAGGGATCCGGAATTCCGGGCCCGTTTCTATGAGGCGTTTGCCGGAAAGCACACGCCCGGATTCGACGTCGAACGCCACCTCGAGCGGGTGGCGGTGGTCAATCAGACGACGCTGCTCATGAACGAAACACGGGAAATCATCTCATACCTGCGGGATGTTTATGCCGCCGTTTACGGGCCCGACCGGCCGGGCGAGCCGGGCCGCGTCGGCGGAAGCGGCCGCAATGACACCCTCTGTTACGCGACCCAGGTGAACCAGGACGCCCTGGCGCGGGCGCTCGCGGAGCCCCTCGACGCCGCATTCGTCATCGGCGGCAAGAACTCCTCCAACACGTACCAGCTTTACCGCCTTTGCGCCGAACGGCTGGCCGACCGCGCTTACTTCATCCAGAGCGAGGCGAGCATCCGCTCGCCCGCGGAAGTGGAGCACTATGTGTTTCCCGCAAAGGCGCAGGAGGTGCACGGCGGCCGGACCGAACCGCGCCGCTTGTGGCCGGAAGGCCCCGGGGTCGCGCCCCGGCGGATTCTCATCACGGGAGGGGCATCATGCCCCGACGGAATCATCCAGCAGGTGATCACGCGGATAAACGGATTCTTTCCCGCCGGGCGATTGCGTCCGGTCGAATCCGTTCTGGCCGACATGGAAAAGAAGCTGACTCCCGCCGAAAACCTGATCCCGTGATGGGGCCCCTCCCGACCTGCCCATGATGCTCGCCCTGGCCGGACTCCATGCGCAGACCCTGGACTTGCTCGATTACTCGGTTCTGGCGGCCTTTTTTGCGCTCAACCTGGGAATCGGATGGTGGTCGGCGCGAAAGAGTCAATCCTCGTCCGACGATTTTCTGCGAGGCGGAGGCCGGACCGCATGGTGGGCGGCGGGCATCAGCTTCTTCGCGACGGGCTCGAGCAGCATCAGCACGATGGCGATTCCGGCCACCACCTACTCGGGCAACTGGCTGTCGTTCGGGTCCGCCCCGGCCCAGGCGGCGGCAACCGTGATCATCGCCTTCGCCTTCGTCTCCCTCCTGCGGCGGCTGAACATAACGACGATTTTCGAGTACCTCGAATTCCGGTTCAATCGCCCGGTTCGCCTGCTCGGCGCGATCCTGACCCTCCTGCTCAAGGTCTTTGGCCGGGTCAGCGTCGTCATGCTCCTGCCGTCGCTGGCGCTGTCCGAGGTGACGGGCCTGAGCGTCTATTGGAGCATTTTTCTGCTCGGCGGGGTCACCGTCGTCTACGCCGGGGCCGGCGGCTTGAAGGCGGTCATCTGGACGGATGTGGCGCAGACCCTGATCGTCTTTGGCGGCCTGGCGTTTGTCATTCTCTACATCTCCTTCGGCGTTCCGCACGGGATATCCGGAATCCTGCACCTGGCCGCCGCCCGGGGCAAGCTCCACCCCGTGTCCTGGGATTGGAACTTTCATGAGCCGACCTTCTGCGTATTCGTCGGCATGGGTCTGGCGAGCGTATTCCAGCAGCTCAGCGACCAACCCCTCATGCAGAAGGTCTTCTCGACGCCCAATCCCCGGGCCGCGCGCAACAGCGTCCTGCTGGGCGTCGGGATCGCCCTGCCGACCTCGGTCTTCTTCTTCTTTCTCGGGACCGCCCTGTTTGCATTCTACCAGGTGCATCCCGGCCGGCTGTCCTCGCCGGCGACGCCGGACTCAATCGTCCCCTACTTCATCATACACGAGCTGCCGCACGGCATCGTGGGCATGATTGTCGCCGGAATATTTGCCTCGGCCATGGGAACGATCAGCAGCATCATCAATTCCACGGCCACGATCGCGAAAACCGATTGTTTCGACCTGCTGTTTCCCGACGCGGGGGAAAGCCAGAAAGTGACCTTCGCCCGGTGGGTGACGATCGCGGCCGGAGTGTCGGGCATGGCAATGGCGGCGTACATCGCGAGCCAGAACGTGCACTCCCTGTGGGACCACTACCTCAAGCTCATCGCGCTCCTCGGCGGAGGCCTTCCGGGGGTCTTCGCGCTGGGGCTGCTCAGCCGCAGGGCTAATTCGGTCGGCGTGATAGCCGGGCTGGTCGCGAGCATCGCCGTCACCTGGTATGTGCAGGCGTTCACGGACGTTTCATCGTTCCTCCACGGATTCATCGCCGTCGCCACCTCAATCGTGATCGGCTACGGCGCAAGCCGGCTGGTCACCCCGGGCGGGAGAGCACGCAACCTGGCCGGACTGACGGTGTGGGATCCGAAGACGAGCCCGCCTCGAACGGCACGTCTCAGAACTTGAACGCTATTCCGGCCCGGAAGCCCTCCTGATTGCTGAACTCGACGCGCGTCGCATAGGTCCCGAGAATGTTGCCGGCGGTCGGGGAAGTGGCGTTGGGCGCCATCATCGGGTCGCCGGAAAGCAGCGTCGTCGTGCCTCCGCCCGTCACCTGGAGAGAGTTCAGCACGGCGCTGCCGGCCCTGCCGGTCACCGATTGAACGTAGCTCCCGCCGTCCTGAAAGAAGGCTCCGAGATAGAATCCGGTGCGGTCCGTCAAATCATATTGCAGCGTGGCGTCCAGGAAACCACCCAGGACCACCTTGCTCTCCGTGCTGGTCAGGTAATCGATAATCTGGGGGCCTGTGGGTGGGACAAAGATCTCGGTCGCCTGGAAACTCGATCCCGCATAGATGAGCGCCGGGCCGGCGCTCAGGTTCAGGTGCAGGCGCTCCGTGGGACTGTACACCAGCATCGGGCCGCCCCGGAAATAGGCGTAGGCGCCGTGCAGCTTGAAGTCGTTCGTGACGCTCACCGAATCGGCGTACGTCGTGACCGATCGCGTGCCCACCGGTGCGTTGCTCAGCAGGGTTTGCGTGTTCGTGGGAACGGTTATGGGGTTGCCGGTTGTGTCCAAGACGGGGTTCCCGCTCGCATCCGTGAGGGGGGCGCTCCCGCCGGCCGTGCCCGAATTGGGCGCCGTCGGAGGCGTCTGGCCATACAGATCGTAGGTGTCCGTGATCGTGGTCACCTTCGACGGAGTATTCATGGCCGCGGCGGCCTGGATGTCGTTGATGCTCATTCCGCAGAACAGCCGCCAGGAAAAGTGCTTGCCAAGGTTTCCCATGTCCCGGGCCGTTGAAAGCTCCATGCCCAGGGTCCCCTTGCCGCTCTTGTTATGGGATCCGGAATCAAGGGTCTGCGCCCCATAGATGTTAAACTGCATGTAATCGTCGGCGGTCACCTGCAAAGCCGAGTCGTAGTTCCAGGTGTTGGTCTTGCCATCAGGGGCGACCGCCACCGACGAGGCCGTTCCGTCGCCATTGTTTACCGTGATGGAGCGCTGGTCGGGCTGCACGGCGCCATCGTGATACGTGCGGGAAATATTCGCCGCCGTCGCATTCGGAAGATCCTCCGGTGCACCGATATAACCATTCCCGGAGAACTTCGCCTTCACCCCGCTGATGTACCGCATGCCGAAGTTCAGGTTGCTCTTGGGCTGGTAGATGTACTCGTCGAGGTTGCTGAAGTCCGGGATTTCCTCAGGCGGCTTCTGCTGTTTCTGCTGGTCTTCGTCCTGGGCGTGGATGGTGCACGCAGCAGCGGCAGCGAAGACGAGAGAAAGGCGAAGGAATTTCATGCAGGGGAGTTCGTGCTTTGGACGGCAAATCGGCGGAAATGTTGCGTAGAATCCATCCTGGCCGGCCGGGGCCTGCGAGGCGACTGCGCGCTTCGACAATGGAGTCCGCAGCGGACCGCCGTCAATGCGAGACTGTCGGAGGCTCCTTCAAATCGAGCGTCCACTTGAAAATCAATGTCGTGAACGGAGGAAGCGTCAGCGAGAGCGATTGCTTAAACCCGTCGGCGGAAATGTCTTCCGTTGTCCGCCCTCCTTCGTTTCCCTGCCCTTCCCCTCCGTAATACGCGCTGTTGGTGTTGATGATTTCGCCCCAGGCGCCGGGCTTCGGGACACCGACTCGATACCCCTTCCGGAGCGCCCCGCTGTAGTTGCCAACGGCGAGAAACAGCGTCCGTTCCAGCGAATCCAGGCGAAGGTAGGCGATCACGTTCGAGTCCGCGTCCTTGCAGTTGATCCACCGAAAACCGTGCGGATTGAAGTCGTTTGCATGCAACACGGGTTCGGCCGAATAGAGCCGGTTCAAATCCCTGACCAAAAGGCGCACTCCCTCGTGGTCCAGAAACTCGCACAGGTGCCAATCCAGGCTCTCATCGTGGCGCCATTCGCGAGACTGGCCAAACTCTCCTCCCATAAAGAGCAGCTTCTTGCCAGGATAAGCCCACATATGCGCGTACAGCGCGCGCAGATTGGCCGCCTTCTGCGGGATGTGCCAGGCGCCCATCTTGTACAGGAGGGATGCCTTCCCGTGAACGACCTCATCATGGGAGAAGACGCTGATGAAGTTCTCCGCATACTGGTAGAGCATGCCGAACGACAGGTCGCCATGGTGATACCGCCGATGAATGGGCTCCTTGCTGAAATAGCGCAAGGTGTCGTGCATCCATCCCATGTTCCACTTGTAGTCGAATCCCAGGCCCCCGTCGGCCGTGGGCCGGCTCACCTTCGGAAATGACGTGCTCTCCTCGGCTATCATGGCGACGCCGGGCCAATACTTGTGCACAAGATCGTTCACCCGCCGGATAAAATCGATCGCCTCCAGGTTCTCGCGACCGCCGTAGCGGTTGGGAATCCATTGGCCCTCCTTGCGCGAGTAATCGAGGTAGAGCATCGATGCCACCGCATCGACGCGAAGGCCGTCGATGTGATACCGTTCGATCCAGGCGAGGGCGCTCGCAATCAGGAAGCAGCGCACCTCGTTGCGGCCGTAATTGAAGATGAGCGTTCCCCAGTCCATGTGCGCTCCCTGGCGGGGGTCCGCGTGCTCGTACAGGTGCGTGCCGTCGAATTCGGCGAGGGCAAAGCTGTCCCGCGGAAAATGCGCCGGCACCCAGTCGAGAATGACCCCGATGCCGCGCTCGTGGAGGTGGTTCACGAACCAGGCGAAGTCCTCCGGCGGGCCGTAGCGGTGGGTCGGCGCAAAGAAGCCGGTCACCTGGTACCCCCAGGACCCGTCGAACGGGTGCTCGGCGAGCGGCATCAATTCGATGTGGGTGAATCCCATTTCCACGGCGTAGTCGGCGAGCTGCGGCGCAAGCTCCCGGTAGCTGAGCGGGCGGCCCGCGTCCTCGGGCTTCCTCTTCCACGAGCCCAGGTGCACCTCGTAGATCGACAGCGCGCGGTCCGCCTTGTCCGCATCGCCGCAGCGCCGCCCGATCCATCCCGCATCGCTCCACGCGAGCCTGCGCACGTCGAACACAATCGCCGCGTTGCCCGGCGGGGCCTCGAAATACGTCCCGTACGGGTCCGTCTTCATGCGGACCGTGCCCGCGCGGTCCCGGATTTCGAACTTGTACAGCTCTCCCTCGTCCAGTCCGGGAATGAAAAGTTCCCAGACCCCGGAAGCCCCGAGCGGCCGCATCGGGTGGTAACGCCCGTCCCAACGATTGAAATTGCCGACGACGGAAACCCGCGCGGCGGATGGGGCCCACACGGCGAAGGAGACGCCCGTGACTCCGCCCAGACTGCGGACCTGGGCGCCGAGCTTGTCGTGGATCCTGTGTTCGTTGCCCTCGTTGAACAGATACAGATCCTGTTCGCTCAGGGTCGGCAGGAAGCAATACGGATCGAAGAACTGGCGCAGCGCGCCGCCCGGGTAAGCCGCGCGAAGCTGATACTTGAAGACGTCGGGCCGGGCGGGGATGAACACCTCGAACAGTCCCTCCGGAGCCAGCCGCTGCATCGGGCGCGCGCGCGCCCCCGGCGCGTCGGGTTCGACCACCTCGCACCCGGTGACGCCCCTGAGAAGGGCCCTGACCACGACCCCCGGTTCACGCTGCTTCTTGAAGGTCAACGGGTGCATGCCGAGCACCGAATGGGGGTCCGCATGCCGGCCTTGCACAAGCGCTTGGAGATCGGCTTTGGCGATAATCACGGGCTTTGGGGAAAGTGCTCGAATACAACCAAGGTTCAAGGATTAACGCAAGAGAGCTTGCCTGCGCGGGGACCGGAGTTTTGTCTCCGGCGGTGATTCGTCGCTTTGCACCCGCCCTGATCCTCGCGCTGGCCGCCTTGCGCGCAGGGGCGGCCGCGCCGGTGGCGCCGGCCGGGTCGGCCGGGTCGGCCGCGCTGTCGTCCAGCGACCTCCTGGGCGACGATTCCACATTCAACATGGACACCGGAGACTCCGCCTTCCGCGGCCACGCCCGGTGGAAGGGCCGCTGGAGGGGCGCCGACATCCTGCTCACGGCCGACGAGATCCGGCTCATCCGCCGGACCGAGACCCTCATCGCGACCGGAAATGTCACCCTGACCGACGGCGACGAGCGGCTGCTCGCCGATCGCGTCGAATACAACCGGCTGGACGGCCATTTTTCCGCCGTGAATCTCAGGATCGGCCGCTTCCCCGTCTATATCCAGGGCGCATACGCCGAAGGGACCCTGAAGGAGATCACGATCCGCAACGCCGTCATCAGCTACACCGAACCCGGCCGGTGGAAGCCGTCGGCCAGGGCCGACACGATCATATATTCGCCGGGACGCTACGTGCGAACGATCAGCGCGCTGATCGGCCTGGGCGGCACGGTATTCATCCCCATCGCCTCCCTTAGCCAGGACCTGAATGACGCGATCACGGCGAGGTACTTCACGTTCTCAGCCGGCTATCGGTCGACCCTGGGCCCCATCCTCGACATCGGCTTCCACGTGCCGGTGGTCCCGGACGTGAAGGTCGGCGGAGATCTCGGCCTGTTCCTGAAGCGCGGCGCGATGATCGGGCCCTCGGCGACCTACTCCTCGCCGGAGGGAACGGACGACCTGAGCGGGTTCTTCCGCTCGGGATACATCCACGATTACGGCCAGCGCACCACCGACATTCTCGACAACCCGGTGCCCGCCGACAGGGGATTCGCCGAATGGCAGCATCGCCAGCAGGTGACCGAGAACATCACCTTCGATGCCGACGTCAACTGGTGGAGGGATTCCGAAATCATTCGCGATTTCCGCCCGAAGGAATTCTATCCGGTCCAGGAGCCCGACAGCACGCTCGAAGCCGTGTATTCCGGCCAGAATTATTTCGCCTCGGTCTTCGCCAGGCTCCAGCCGGACAAGTTCGAGCCCGTCCAGGCGCGCCTGCCCGAGCTGCGATTCGACCTGCTGCCGACGGCGATCGGGGCCGGTTTCTATGAGCGCTTCAGCGCGAGCGCCGCGTCCCTCATCGAACAGCCCCCCGGCGGAGGGCCCGACCTGGCGAGCAACCGGCTCGACGCATTCTACGGCCTGTCGAGGCCGATCTCGCCGACGAGATGGTTCACCTTCACGCCCGTCGCGGGCGGCCGCATCACGGATTACCTGGACACGAAGGGGGCCAGCCTGTCGGGGGGCACCGTGCGGGCGCTCGGCGAACTCGGGTTCGACACCCAGTTGAGGATGAGCGGCACCTTCGACTACAAGAATCCGGTCTGGGGAATCGACGGGCTGCGGCACCTGCTGACGCCGGTCCTGAGCTACCGCTACATCCCCGACGCAAACGCGGGCCAGCGGTACATCCCCGAGATCGACCGCCAGTCGTTCACGACGTACCTCCAGCCGCTCGAGCTCGGGGACCTGCGCTCGATCGACCAGCTCGAGCCGAAAAACACGCTGCGTATCGGATTGGAAAATACCCTCCAGACGCGGCAGGCCGGTTACGGGTCGACGGACCTGGCCAGGCTCAACCTGTTCGAGGACCTGAACTTCCGCCCCGGCCCCGGGGACCCCGATCATTCCGACGTCCACGCCGAAGTCGCCTTCACTCCCGCGCACTGGATCGACTTCGAGGGAACGGAGGTGTTCTCGCCGACCGCCTCAAGGCTCCGCGAATTCGACTCGGGGCTCACGCTGCGCGACGGCGACCAGCGTACCCTCCAGCTGGCATCCGACTTCGTGCGCCACGAGGACGACGACTATCTGTGCAACTACATTGAGAAGATCAACGAGCAGTTCTCGGGCCTCATCCTCCTCGAGTACGGCGCCCGCCAGCACCGGTTCAACCAGCGCTCGATCGGCCTCGTCCAGATCCTCTCCAACACGTGGAGAATCAAGTACCTTTTCACGTACAATGGCGGGCCGAACAAGGAGGGCCCCCTCGATTTCCAGGTCGACGTCGAGGCCATCCGCTTCTGAGCGATCATGAACCGGATCGGCAGCCAGCGCCGCGTCTTCCGCGAAATGCTGGGCCGGCTGCGGCCGCACTGGCGGCGCGATCCGGCTCTGCCCGCCCGGATCGAGCGCCTTCTGGGCGGCGACCGCCGCTTCGGGGCGCGGGACCGCCGGCTGTACCGCGAATTGATCTACACGACGCTGCGCAACCTCCCCTGGATCGAGCCTCTGCTCGATGCAACCGCCGGCCCGGCGCCGCCCAGCGGCTGCGGGCCGGACGCCGCGGAGCGCGCGATCGCCTGGCTGGCAGCCGACACGCCGGCAACTCACGCATTTCGCGCGGAGCTGTCGGGCGGCTTCCCGTCGGAGCCCCCGGCCTCCGTCGCGGGCAGGGCCGGGATTCTCGCGTCCCTCGCAGGCCTGCCCAGCCTCCCTTCCCTGCTGCCCGAATGGTTCGAGATCGAATGCCCGGGCGTCCTGGATTCGCCCGATTACGACGCATTGAACAGCCGGGCGCCGCTCTGGCTGCGGCTCCGGGAGGGCGCGCAAGCCGCCGTCTTCGATGAATTCGGCCGGATGGGATGGAACGCAGCCGAAAGCGCCCTGCTGCCCGGCGCCGTCGTGATTCGCGGCGAAGCCGACGTTGCGGCCACCGAGGCCTGCAAGGCGGGCCTGTTCGAGGTCCAGGATCTGGGCTCCCAGCTTGTCCTGGAGGCCGTCGGGATCGATTCCGGGGGTGCATGGCTCGACGCGTGCGCCGGCGCCGGGGGAAAATCGCTTCAATTGGCGGGCCTTCTCGGCCCTTCAGGCCGCGTCGATGCGCACGACATCAGGCCGGCCGCCCTCGACGAACTCGCGCGCCGCGCGCGCCGCGCCGGGCTTTCGGACAGGATACGCATCACAGCCTCGCCAGGGGGTCCCTATGACGGAGTCCTCGTGGACGCGCCCTGCTCGGGTTCCGGGACCTGGCGGAGGTCGCCGCATCTCAAGTGGGTCACCCGGCCGGCGGGCGTCCGCGCCTGCGCGCTGCGGCAAGCTTCCCTATTGGAACGTTTTTCCGATCTCGTTCGAATCGGCGGCCGCCTCGTCTACGCGACTTGCTCGCTCTGTCGGAGCGAAAACGAGGAGGTATTGCGCCAGTTCCTGTCCGGGCATCCGGGATTCGAGCCCGCCGGATGGGCCCGCGAGTTCGCCGGCGAAAGGAGGGATTCGGCCCTTCTCTTCCGGCCGGCCGCCCATGACGGCGACGGTTTCTTCGCCGCCAGTCTCCGCCGCCGCGATTAAGGCTTCCCTTGGCGGAAGCGGTTATTTTTCCGTTGCCGGCGGCCCGCGCCTCCCAAGGCTTGTGCCGCCGTGGTTCTTGATTCCGACACCCGCATCAAACTGCCCGTTTTCGAGGGCCCGCTCGACCTGCTTCTCTTCCTGATCCGCAAGAACGAGCTCGATATCTACGATATTCCGATCGAGTCCGTGACCCGGCAGTACATCGCCGCCCTCCGGGCGATGCAGGAACTCGATCTCGACCTGGCCGGCGAGTTCTTCGTCATGGCGGCGACCCTGATGGAAATCAAGAGCCGGATGCTGCTTCCCAAGGGCCAGCACGCGGTCGATCCCGACGCCGGGGAGGACGACCTCGACCCGCGGTGGGAACTGGTCTACCAGCTCCTGCAGTACAAGAAGTTCAAGGAGGCGGCGGCCAAGCTCGCCGAAATGACGGCCATCCGCCAGAACCTCATGGACCGCCACGTTTCCATGCGGTCCGGGCCCTCTCTCGAGCGGCCCCTCGCGGGCGTGGGACGGATCGAGCTTTGGAACACCTTCAACATCGTCCTGCGCCGTCTGGCCGAGAAGCTCGTGGTCGGCGAAATCCACGATGAAGTGGTTACGGTGGCCGACCAGATGGAATGGCTGCTGGCCCGGCTCCAGACGGAGCGCACGTTCGTGTTGTCGCACCTTTTTTCCGACGCCGTGTCGCTGAGGCGTCTGGTCGCGACCTTTCTTGCCGTGCTCGAACTGACCCGCCTCCACAAGCTGCGGCTGCGCCAGGACGAGACCTTCGCCGACATAATCTGCAGCGCAGCGGATGAGGATCCGCTGCCCACAGGCGCCGTTGGCGCCACGGTGCCCGCATGAGCAAGAGAAAGAAGAAAAGCGGCCCTCCGGCGGCCCTCCTCGGCCTCGGCCTGGACAACAACGACGGGCATAAGCGCATCACGACGGGCGAGAAGTTCGCCATCCTGGGCGGCTCGGCCGAAACCCACGAGAAGATGACGGAAACGGTGGTGAAGACATTCGAGGAGCTGAAGCAGCGCGGCAAGGAGCTTGAACAGGTCGAGCCCACGGAGCTGGCCGAGATTCTCCACAAGTCCTCCCCAAAGTGACCGGCTGGCGGCCGGTCGTGATTGCATTTGGGTTTTATCCGAGTTTGTTTCTGCAAATACCATGTCCGACAAAATCAGCCATCTTACCTCCGAGAGCTTCAAGACGGCCGTGGCGGCTTCCGCCACGCCGCTTCTGGTCGATTTTTGGGCGCCCTGGTGCGGCCCCTGCAAGGCCATTGCGCCGATTCTCGAGGAACTGGCCGCGGAACTCGACGGAAAGCTCACCATCGCGAAGGTCAACATCGACGACCACAACGACATAGCGGTGCAGTTCAACATCCGGGCGATCCCCACGATGCTGGTATTCAAGGACGGCAAGCTTGTGGATCAGATCGTCGGCATGCTTCCGAAGGCCGCCCTCAAGGCCAAGCTCGTCGCTCAGCTCGCCTGAGCCCGCGGGAGGATCGCTACAGGATCATGCCAAGGGCGAACAGGCCCGCGTAGCAGGCGAGCAGCCTGCCCGTGTCGCCCAGCAGCGATACGAGTTCCCCGGGGCTGCCGCCTGCCCGCAGGCGGCGTGCGTGAAGGACCCCGAGCGGAGCAAGGGCCGCCGGGAGCAGGCACCAGGCCCGATGGCCTTCCAGCAGGAAGACGAACGGAACGGCCAGGGCGACGGCGAGAGACACCCCGAATTGCACGCGCGCGGCCCTCCGCCCGAAGCGGACCACGAGCGTGCGCTTGCCCGCGGCCGCGTCGGATTCGGCATCGCGATAATTGTTCACGAGAAGGATGTTCGCCGCCAGCAGGCCGATGGGCACCGAGGCGAGCAGGGCCTCGCCGGTTAGCCTTCCGGCCTGGACAAAATAGGTCGCGCACACCGCGACCAACCCGAAGAAGACAAATACAAACACGTCTCCAAGTCCCACATACGCAAGCGGGACCGGCCCCGCCGTATAGGCGATGCCGCAGCCAATGCAGGCCAGCCCGACCGCGACGAGCCACGGCCCGCCCCGGTCCACGAGGCCGAGTCCCACGAGAAAGGCGGCCGCAAAGACGGCGATCATCGCCCGGCGCATCGCCTTCGGTGTCACCCAACCCGAGGCAACCGCCCTGCGGGGCCCGACGCGCCCGACCGTATCCGCGCCCTTGGCGAAGTCATAGTAGTCGTTCGCAAAATTGGTTCCGACCTGGACAAGGAGGGCAAAGGCCAGGCAAATGCCCGACGCGGCGGCGTCAAAGCGCCCGTCGCGCCCCGCGAGCGCCGACCCGACGGCGACTGGGGCCAAGCCACACCCTCCAGGCCGCAGGGGCGCCGGACCGTTGCGTGACCGATGGATTCGGTGCCCCGGATCCGCTCATTTTATGGCAAAGCCCGTGAACTGCGGCGCCCTCACGTGGATCGAGCGATGGGTTTTTCGGATAAAATGGCGCATCTTTTCCTCGACCGCCGCGGCAAACGCCTCGAGTTCCTGCTCCGTGCCCTCCACCTCGATGTGGACGCGGCCGTCCGGAAGGTTTTGCACGTATCCGACCACCTCGAATTCGCGCGCCACCTCAAACGCGGCGTACCGGAACCCGACGCCCTGCACGTGGCCTTCGAAGTGGATGTCTGCGTGGTGCACGTCCGACATGATCCGAAGCCATTTAAGCAAATGAGACGCAAAGGCAACCACCACCGGGCGCCGGACGCACACAGCCTTTTCGTTTGCTTTTTCCGCACCCCAAGGCTCAGTTTCTTCCGGCCAATGGACAATTTTTATTCAGACGGCTCTCCCGAGAACGAGTGGGAAGACCGGGGTGATCTTGCTTGGAATGAGTTCGATTGGGAGCATTACCTCCGCGATCAGGAAGATGTGATACATCGGTATCTTGGCTTTTACGAAGCATTTAGGAAAAGACAGGATCGGATAGACCTGGTTGCCGAGCAGATGGGCTGGGAATCGCCCGACGACGGCGGCGAGGAGGAAGCCGAGGAAACGGCGGCGGAGTCGGACGACGCGGTGGAGTTCACCGAGGACGATGTTTATACGCTTCACAAGAACCCCGTGTACGTCGCCACCAAGGCTATCTATCTCGGCATTCGGCGCCCTTGGGAGTTCCTCGCGAGCGACGCGAAGCGGGTCCCTTCCCCGCTCGCGCTTTCCTTTCTCGTCTCCCTGCATCGCGGCGAGGAACAGGCCGTTCAGGCCATCCACGCCCTGGATTTCGGCGACTTCGCCATGGCGGTCAGTCTGTTCAAACGGGCTCTGGGCGCCCTGAATGACTCGCTGACCCAGCTCAATGCGGAGTCTTCCCTTGCCCATGCCGCCGTGCGCGACTTCCGGGAGGATGCCCTCCCCCGCCTTTTCGACCTTCGGGAGGTCTGGCTGCGGGTCATCAACGAGTGCCGCCGCGAACTCCGACGCCCGATCGACGAAGAGAGCTGATCTTTCGCGCTCGCGCCTCAGGACCCCAACCCGCACGCCTCCAAAAAACCCTTCGGAACGATTTTTGAGCCGAACAGGACGGCTCACGAGGAGCATCCGATTTGGCCGGCTGTTTGGAGAATGCGGCGATGCGGCGCCGGCAGAAAATTTTCCCGGCCAAGAAGAGTCTTCCGGCTGCTCTCCCGCGGCCCCGTTCCGTCCAATCTCCCTCCAAATTTGTGAACGCCGACTTCCCCTTTTCAGGCGAAACCCGCCGCGACTTTTTGAAGAAGTCCGCCGCGGCCGCCATCCTCGCCAGCGCAAGGCTGGCAAAATCAGCCTCCGGCGCCTCCACCGAATCCGGAAACACGCCCTGGTATCGCCGGGCCGTCCGCTGGGGACAGACGAACATCAATGAGCTGGATCCGACGCGTTACGACATCTCCTGGTGGCGGGAGCAATGGCGACGCACGCGAGTTCAGGGCATCGTCGTCAATGCCGGCGGAATTGTGGCCTATTATCCGACCCAGGTGCCGATGCACCGTCGCGCAAAATTCCTCGGCGAGCGCGACCTTTTCGGCGATCTTCTGCACGCGGCTCGCGAGGACGGCCTGGCCGTTTTCGCCCGGATGGACTCCGGTGGCGCAAACGAGGACTTGTATCGCTCCCATTCGGATTGGTTTGCAGCGGACTCGGCCGGCCGTCCGTACCGGTCCCGCGATCTTTACGTTCCCTGCGTCAACGGACCCTATTGCCGGGAGCATATCGCCGCAATCCTGCGCGAGATCGCCGTTCGGTACCGGCCCGACGGATTCACCGACAACCTTTGGAGCGGACTCGACCGCAATCGCATCTGTTACTGCGCAAGCTGCGCCCGAAAATTCCGGGCCGATGCCGGCCGGGACCTTCCCCTTCGAAAGGATTGGGAGGACCCGGGCTACCGCGCCTGGATCGAATGGGGTTACGCCTGCCGGTTGGACCTTTGGGACGAAAGCAATCGCATAACGCGCGCCGCGGGCGGCCCGGATTGCCTGTGGGTCGGGATGAACGGAGGCTCGCCCTACGGGGAGGCGCAGCAATTCCGGGATTTCAAGCGGATCTGCCAGCGCGCTGAAATCATCATGCTCGACGACCAGAGGCGCTCGAATGCGACCGGCTTTCAGCGAAACGGCGAAGTGGGCAAGCTCGTGCACGGGGTTCTCGGCTGGGACAAGGTGCTGCCGGAGAGCATGGCCATGTATCAGACAACCGATCCCACGTTCCGGCTGGCCGCCAAACCCGAGTTCGAAGCGCGAATGTGGATGGTCGAAGGCTTTGCCGGGGGCATCCAGCCATGGTGGCACTACCTGGGCGCCTACGGCGAGGACCGCCGCTCCTATCGGACGCCGGTCGAGCTTTGCCAATGGCACGCGGCCCACGAGCCCTATCTCGTCCACCGGCGGCCGGTGGCCGGCGTCGGGGTCGTCTGGTCCCAGCGCAGCGGCGATTTCTTCGGCCGCGATGACTGGTCCGCCCAGGCTCAGCTGCCCGCCGACGGGGTTCTGCAGGCCCTCGTCCGCTTTCGCATTCCCTACCTGCCGGTCGAAATCGACGACTTGGAAAGCGACGATGCGGCCCAGTTCCGGCTCCTGATTCTGCCCAACATCGGGGCCCTTTCGGACCCGCAGGCCGCGAGCGTGCGGCGGTTCGTCGAGCGCGGTGGAGGGCTCCTGGCAACCGGACAAAGCAGCCTGTGCGACGAATGGGGCGATCCGCGCCCGGATTTTGCGCTCGCGGATCTGTTCGGCGCGCATCTTCCGGCCTCTCACGGAGGCCGCTCGGAAGCGACCCGGCGGCGTTGGGCCGCGGAAACGCTCCACAGCTACCTGCGGCTGAACCCGGAGCTGCGGGGACGGGTGGACGGCCCCCGAACGGGCGAAGAGCCGCCAGTCCGCGGCGAGCGCCACCCTGCATTGGCCGGGCTCGACGAAACGGACCTTCTGGCCTTCGGCGGCATGCTGGAGCCGCTCACCCTGGACCCTTCGGCGCAGGTATTGGCGACCTTCGTTCCATCTTTCCCGGTCACCCCGCCGGAGGACGACTGGATGCGCACTCCGAAGACCGATATCCCGGGCGTGATCGTCAATGAAAGACCGGGGCGCGGGCGCGTTGCATTTCTGCCGGCCGATCTGGACCGGCGTTACGGCCGCGACAACCTGCCCGACCACGGCCGCCTCCTGGCCAACCTGACACTCTGGGCGGCGGGCGGCGACATGCCGCTCACCGTGGAGGGCCCCGGTTCCATCGACTGCCATCTCTATCGCCAGCCCGGCCGGGCGGTCCTTCACCTGGTCAATCTGACGAGCGCCGGCGCGTGGCGGGCTCCCGTGGACGAACTGATCCCGGTCGGCCCCTTACGCGTGCGCCTGCGTTTGCCGAGCGGCGTGCCTGGCAGGAGCCTGCGGCTGCTCGTCTCAGGTCGCGCGGCCCCGGTCGTGACACAGGCTGGCTGGAGCCGCTTCGAGGTTCCCTCCGTGCTCGATCACGAAGTGGTGGTGATCGAGTAGGCAACGCGATTCTTTTGGCCGCACGCGCGCGGCAAGATCATGGCACCTCGTAGACTTCGATCATGACGTTGCCGGCGGTGTTGCTGATGCTGTATACTTGGGCTGTGTAGCCGCCGGGCGGCAGAGTGAGGAGAACTTCTGAATCCTTGCTATTGGGGTCCGTGAATGGCTGCGCATAAACGGAGGCTGCGATGGAGGAAAGCACCGGATTGCCGCCCCAGCCGCCGTTCACGGCGACCAAATTGTCGGCAGAGTTGTAGACCCACAGAAATGGGTCTGGCATAACCCCCGTGATCCCTTGGGCAAGCAGAGCGGGGCCGTTGGCACGGATAAGCACCGTCTTCGCGGTGGTGCCCCCAATCCAGAAGCCGGCGGTCACGCTGCCATTCCTAGGCACGTTGAGACGACTGGAGAGGTTTATCAACCTCGGCGTTGTTGGAGTGTATGTGCCTGATGGCGTATCGTCGTAAAGTGTGGCCAACGTCGTGCCCGTAACGCCCGAGAGGCTGCTCACCTGGACCGTGTATCCGCCGGGCGTCAGGGGCATGACGATGGCGGAATCCTTGCTGGCGGGATTCGTCAGCGGGGTGGCATACGTCGCGGCGTCAGCGGCTGTCACTGCGAGCTGGTTGCTCAACGGAGTGCCCCACCCGGCGTTCGAGCCGATGACAGTCTGGTTGGAGAAGGCATTCAATTGCGGATCGGGCATGGCGCCGGTGACACCCAGGTTGGACAGCGCCGGCCCAAGGGCTTGAACAAGAAGCGTCTGCGATCCCGTGGTGCCCGTTCCCCCGACAAAAAACCCAACTGTCAAAAGCTGACTGCCGCTTCCCGCGACTGCGTTGGTTGAAAGGTTGATCAATCGACCGGGGTTTGTCGTGGAACTCACAGTCAAGGTGGCGGCGTTGCTCAGAGCCGAACCCGATCCGTTGATCACGAGACATGTGTAGTTTCCCGCTGCAGCCGCCGTGGCCTGGACGATGAGAATTGGGCTGGCTGCGCCCGGGACGATATTCCCGTTCAGAAACCATTCGTAGGTCAGTGCTGTGCCGCTGGATCCGGATGTGCTGACGCTGAAGACGACGGAGCTGCCAACTGCGAGCGTTTGTGAGCCAGGTTGATCTAGGATCAATGGTCCGCCAAACCCGGCGGCTATGGTCAGCATGGCGGGCACACTAGGTGTGGAGCCCCCTGAGTTTGAGGCAACGGCCACGTAGCTGCCGGAGTTGGAAGGCTGCGCGTTGGCGATTGTGTAAGAAGCGTTTGTCGCACCGGCAATCAGTTGGCTATTGAAGTACCACTGGTAGGTCGGCGTTGTGGCTCCCGACGCTCCGACTGAAAAGGTTGCGGCTGCACCCGCCACCACGGTCAGGCTGTGTGGCTGGGTCGCAATCACGAGGGAAACGGACGTGCCCTTCCGAATTGTGCCGTTGCCCGAATCCGCCACGTACACGTTGCCAGTCGCGTCCACTGCAACTCCGGCTGGACCGTTAATCTGTGCTCCGCTGCCCGTCCCGTCCGTGCTCCCGGCCGCGCCTGGTGTCCCCGCCAAGGTTGTTACCACTGCGCCAAACGTAATCTTTCGAATCGTGTCATTGCCGAAATCGGCCACATACACATTGCCAGCACCGTCCACCGCAAGTCCAGAAGGGATGTTAAACTGTGCCCCCCTGCCCGTCCCGTCTGCGCTTCCAGTCACTCCCGCCGAACCCGCCAGGGTTGCCACGAGCCCGTTGGGTGAGATTTTACGAACTGTGTTGTTCCTCGTGTCCGCCACGTACACATTGCCATTCCCGTCCACGGCCACCCCTGCAGGATAGTTGAACAGGGCTGCGCTGCCCGTACCATCCGCACTCCCAGGCGCTTGAGCCCTTCCTGCAAAGGTGGTCACCACTCCGCCGGGCGTGATCTTCCGAATCGTGCAGTTGTACGTGTCCGCTACGTACACATTGCCGGCTCCATCAACCGCAATTCCAGAAGGCCAGTAAAACCGGGCCTCGCTGCCGGTCCCATCTGTATTGCTTGGATCTCCGCCGAACTTGGGAATAGTATTATATGTCGCACCCGCCAGAGTAGTCACCACACCCCCTGGCGTGATCTTCCGAATCGTGTTGTTGTATGTGTCCGCTACATACACATTGCCTGCCCCATCCACGGCCACTCCAGAAGGGTGACCGAACTGGGCCGCGCTGCCCGTCCCGTCCGCGCTCCCGCCGATTACTCCCGCCGTTCCGGCTAAAGTAGTCACCACACCCCCTGACATGATCTTCCGAATCGTATTATTGCCCGTGTCCGCCACGTAAACGTTGCCAGCTCCATCCACTGCCACGCTAGAAGGGTAGTCGAACTGGGCCTCGCTGCCCGTTCCATCCGCGCTCCCAATCGCTGCCGGCGCCGCACCCGCCAAGGTTATCACCAACCCGTTTGATGTGATCTTGCGAATCTCGTCGTTGCCCGTGTCGGCCACGTAAACATTGCCCGTTCCGTCTACCGCAACCCCAATAAATGCTTGGGTGAAGTCAAATTGGGCTGCACTGCCCATTCCGTTCGCACTTCCCGCGACCCCCGCTGTTCCCGCCAAGGTCGTCACTGTTCCGCCGGGTGCGATCTTCCGAATCGTGTAGTCCCCCCGGTCCGCAACGTATACATTGCCCACCTCATCCACCGAAATCCCGGAAGGGAAATAAAACTGCGCCTGGTTGCCCGTCCCGTCCGTGTTGCCCACCACCCCTACCGTTCCCGCCAAAGTTGTCACCACCCCGTCTGGCGTTATCTTTCGAATCGTGTCGTTGTTGGAATCTGCCACGTACAAGGTTCCGGCCTCATCCACTGCAACTCCAAGAGGCGAGTTAAACCGGGCCGCGCCGCCGGTCCCATCTGCGCTCCCGCCTCCCCCTGCCCCCGCCTTTCCCGCCAAAGTCGTCACTACTCCGCTGGGCGAAATCTTACGAATCGTGCCGTTGGCCGTGTCGGTCACGTACACATTGCCAGCCCCGTCCACCGCAACTCCATAAGGGTAATAGAACTGGGCCGCGCTGCCCGTCCCATCCGCGCTTCCAACCGACTGCACCCCCGGTGTTCCCGCCAATGTAGTCACCACTCCGTCGGGCGTGATCTTACGGATAGTGGAGTTGCCCGAGTCCGCCACGTATACGTTACCAGCCCTGTCCACCGCGATTCCAGTAGGATCATAGAATCGGGCCGCGCTGCCCGTCCCATCCGCGCTCCCACCCGCTTGCGCCGTACCCGCCAAGGTAGTCACTGCTCCGTAAGGCGTGATCTTTCGAATCGTATTGTTGAACGTGTCTGCCACGTACACGTTGCCAGCCCCATCCACTGCAATTCCACAAGGTCCGTAAAACCGGGCCGCACTTTCTGCACCGTCGGTGCTTCCTCTGCCCACGTCGCCCATCCCGGCCAGTGTTGTGAACGTGTACGGCGTGTACGTTGTTTGGGCGTTCAGCGAGGCAGCCACCAAAGAAACCAGCGCGGCAAACGCATTTCTGGGGTTCATGGCAGAGTCAACCGTTTTCAAATGGCCTAATTAAGGCCCAGACCGCGAAAGTTTCCCGCGACCACAAAAAAGAAAGGCGAATGGTACGGGTTCGCATCAAAGCGAGAGGTGACACCCGATATGACAGTCTGCAACGGCCAACCCGCTACTCAATGTGGCAATTGCTCCGACCCGATTGTCAAAGATACGCTAATGATGACTAGTTGAATTCCAACGGACTATGCCGAGGCCCAGCTGCGATGGACCAACGAATGTAAAGGCGCTGGGACCGCTTCTGATGGGGTCTGCAATGCAAATGTGGGACTAAAGCGTCCTGAGTTACCGCGACTCAACCAGCCCGTCAATTGCAGCGCGGGAATTTCTCCACTTCAAGAAAAGAGCCTACTGGATTTCGATGTTGCCGTGTGAACCGGCAGCGCGGTTGTCGTTTGGCTGATGTGAGATTTTCAGGATTACGGCGCGCCATCCCAAATCGTCGGCCGGAAACACCGGAAGCTGATAACTGTCGGGATAAGCGGATTTGGCAGGTCGCGTCCGCTCAAGCGGCGCATGCACCAGGAGAACGTCGGCGGAAAAGAACCAGCAATATTTGAATCGTCCTCCAACGATGGAGGCCCGGCGATCCGCCGGCAGGTCACCGTTGTGATCGGGCAGCCGCCGCAAGAGTTTTGAAAAGCGCCACGCGATGTCCACCGTGTCTTGCTTTAGGTACCGGCCAAAATCACCCAAGTCCGCCGTGATGGCTCCGTCGCGCTGGGCATAGTACGGGAAGAAATACCAAGCCATAAGTCCAAACGGCAGAAAAGACGCCTCGTCAGGCGGAATGCGGCCTTCGACCAGCGCGCGGCTCCCAAGTGCGCAAAGCGCATGACCTCGATCGATATGAGCCTTGAACTGGACGATGAAAATCAAGTGAGCTGCCAGCAAGATACTCGTAACATAATGCAAACCATATCTATGCGATTGCTGGGGGACAGCCGCACCCGATTTGAGCTCGGGAGCCACGACAAAGAAACCAAAGATGGCGGCATCAATCAGGTAGTAGTCCCACAAATCTTTCCGCACACTCAATGTTGCCACCGCGCCAATGGCTCCGGCCAACGCAAGCGGGCGAAATGAAAATCGGCTCACGACCCAGCCAATTGCGGCCAAGGCCGTCACAGCTTTCAGATAAACTCCGCCGAGGCGTGTATCGAAAACAGGATGATCGCAAGCGATGAAGTCCCGCGCATTGAGGAACAGAGCAGCCCCCAACACCATTGCCAGCCCGATCGCGATTGCACGCGGCTTTTCTTTTCTCTTGGGGGCTCCATCGGAGAAACATCGGAGCACCATCGAACCCAAGCCAACCGCAAACAGGAGGACTATGCCGGAAATGAGGAAAGATTTCCCCGCCTGCGCCAGATTACAGCCAGCCCACATTTGATCCGTAATGACGCGCTGGGCGTGGGTCTTGTTCATGAAGTCGCCAAGCCATCGGTAGAAGCCGACTCCGAGTGCCGCCGACAAACTTGGCATCAGCCAACTGCTGGGCTGAAGTTTCCGTCCAAACTTGGCGAAATCCTCAAAAACCGCAGCGACTGGCAAGACGGCCCACGCCAGCGCACTTTGCCGTGTGGACAGAGCCAGCATCCAAACCAAGAGAAACCAGACCCAGCGGCGCTGCTCGGCCATCAAAAGCGCAAGCAAGAGGCACGGTACATAGAGCGCCACACCAGTAAACTCGATGCTCTTCCATAGCACAGTGGGAAAAGTCAATCCAAGGAACGCCAGGACCACTGCGCGTCGCGGGCTCAGCCCACGAGACATGAGCAGCCGGCACATCGCATAAAATGACACCGCGGCGAGCGCGCTCAATAGTCCGTACGTCGAACAATAGAAGCTGCCGGTTGCATCATAAACAAGAGCAGCCAATGTCGAAAACCCTGCGTTCCAGGGCTCAAGCCAGGCATCAGTCCATGGTCGCCCATGCTGGAGCGTCAAAACGACGGAGCGAAGGTAGGCAAAATCATCATCGAGTGCGACAACCCTCGCCGGGAGGATAAGATAAATCAAAATGCCGTATGCGGCAGCGAATGCGGCCATCCAACGACGCGCAGGATAAATGGGAAATTTGCTAGATACGGTCATGCCTTTGCAATCCGACGTGAAGCGGCGGTAGCGGATGGGCTCGCATTCCCAACGGTGCTATGGCTGGGTCCATTCCAATGACAATCGGCGGCTTCAATTCCGCCATCGATTCGCTGTATGGCTGACCCAATTGACCTTTCCCCCCCGATTCACGAGGTCAATCTTTCGCCTTGCGCTGCCGGGCCGCGGTCCGTTCGCTTGCCGACGCTGTTTCGGAGAGGTGCCTGAGTGGCCGAAAGGGACGGTTTGCTAAACCGTTGTAGGGCTTTAAAACCCTACCGAGGGTTCGAATCCCTCTCTCTCCGCCA
>OCTA010000978.1_pt1 | contig 26619 bp, 18 predicted proteins | sample 1538991 | NCBI WGS metagenome assembly OCTA01 (sample SAMEA3539302, study PRJEB22396) | soil metagenome | biome: tundra; feature: field; material: soil | place: USA | collected 2010-05 | depth 0.15 m | reverse complement strand
GGCGTGCCCGTTGGCGGGATGCACGGCTGATCGGTGCCCATCATACCGGTCATGGCGGAGGCCGCCGCGTCGGCGGCAGCCTGGGCGGCCATCATAGCGACACTCAGGCCGATAGCACTGGCCATGGCCGCGTCATCGTTGGCTTCGGCGTCGGCGAAGGAAGAAGCAATCTGGGTGGCCATGCTCACCTTTGCCGCGACACCGGCCACCTTGCCAGCGACGGCGGCGACTTTCCCCGCCACGGCGGTAACCTTGCCGGCCGCCTTACCCACCTTGCTTGCGATGCCTGCCAGCTTCCCCAGCTTGATCGAAATCTTCGGCGAAGGCATGTTGAAACAGTGCATGGTAATGTCGATGCCCGATCGCGCCGCCCGCGAACCTCCGATATAAACACTTGACGATCCGGTAATGATCTGGAACAAGGCCGACAAGGGCGGCACAATCCCACAGCAGGTCGGATTGAGACCGTAATCCCCGCACCGTGCGGTCGGCTTGTTGTTGATCAATACGGTGAGGTTCGTCCCTAGCATGATTGGTCCCAGCGGAGGCAGGGGAATGGGGGGTATGGGCGGCGGACCGCTGGGCGGGTGCTTCACGTGGGCATGGGGAATGCCCAAGGCCATGCCGGTTAGGGTGGCAGCGGGAAATTCGCCAATGGCGGCGGCCAAGCCGCTGACCAGATTGGACATCTTCTCATCGGCGGCGCCGCCCAAAGCGCTGGCGGCGGCGGCCCCCGGATCGGCCAGGGCGCTCGTGACAGACGCTGCCGTGGACGCCGCGGAGTTGATGGCCTGGGAGGTCGCGTTGGCGCTTTGCAGTCCCGCAGCGATGGCCTGCTTGAGGTCGGGCGGGGGTACCGGTTCGTCCGGATGGGTGGGAGGCGTAGGCGGTTTGACGGACCTTGCCTTCTCAGCTTTCTCGAAAATGTACTTACCCGGGTCACTGAGACCGGATTTATCGGTCATCGCCGTTTACCCTTCAACCGCCCACTCAGCGTCGAAATTCTCCAGTTCTTCGCGCATTTCGAGCGCCTGATACCCTCGCCTTAAGTGGCCCAACAGGGGAGGGAGCCGGTGCTTCAGCTCAAACGCCTTACAAATCAAGGCGCCTTCCTCCCAGCACACTACCGCGCGGTCGTAGGCGAGCTGGCGTTCCTGGCTAAGGCCCTGCCACTCGAGCGCTTCGGCCAGCCCGTCTTCATCGATCATGGCCCGCTTGAAGGTCACCAGCTCGGAGTAGCGTTCCTCGGCGTCGGTGAAACGATTTTCCTCGAAGGCGACCGCTGCCAGGTTCTGCACGATGGTGGACATGAGGATGGGGTTGCCGGCCTTAGCCGCTGGCACTATGGCGCATTCATACCAATGCTGCGCATCGTGCAAGTTTCCCTCGCGGCGAGCTACGTCTCCCAGGCCGCAGATGACCAAGCCTTCCATGACGGAGATCTCTGCCCATTGGAAGAATGCCAGCGCCTTGAGAAACCTGTCAATTGCCTTGTCGAATCGGCTGTGGGCGCAATCCAGATACGCCAACTGCACTTCGGCCTGCATGCGGTCGCCCAGAGGAAGTTTCGGGTCGCCGGCCGCTGCCAGCACTTCCTCCTCCTGTGCGCCGGGCGGGATACTGAAGGGTCTTACCTGCACTCGCTTGGCATTGGCCAAAGGGGAGAGGCCGAGTTCGAAATCCGCGGGAACCCGCGCCACAATACGTGCCCCGCGCATCCACGGCCGAATGTCGGGCTTGGGGGGGAGTTGAGCCAAGAGTTCGAGATAGCTTCCCGGATCGTCGATCTTGCCAGGCCCCATGCCCCAAAGAAAATGCTGACCAAGGCGTGGGTCGATCAAGGAATGGACGTAGCGCAAGCCCGCTTCGAGCCGGTCCGGCGCAAGACACTTCACATCCAAGAAATCATTGGGCAATGGCGGCAGCTTCGGAACGTCCGGACCGACCGCCGCGTTCGTCAGGCTATGTTCTTCTTGCAGGCGCTGGGCGGTATCGTTTAGGAACTGGTCAGGAGATTGGAAGTCTTCTGCGAAAAGCAAAAACATATCCGCACCGGACTCCCGGTCCAGATCGCGCAACGCCTTCAGAAACAAGGCCACGTCTGTGTCTCCGCACGGTACCAATAGCAGCAAATAGTCGCGCTGCTTGAGGAACTGCCGGAACGTAGCCATCAATTGTTCGAAGATCTTACGCATGCAGCAGCCTCAATTGATCTTCACCACCGCGCCGCTCATCTCGTGTGCTTGCTCACCGCGCTAGGGTTGTTCGCGCGCCTGAAGTCCTGTTTCCTGGATGCGCTAGCCTCTTCTAGACCCTCAGAACTTGGAGGAGCGGAGCCGCGTTCGCAGGAGTCCCGCTGGTCGACAAACGCCTGTAGGCGTTCGCTGATCTGTCTCAGCAACTTCTGCATGACGGCCCTAGTTGATCTTGACTAATGCACCGGCGATCTCGTGCATACCGGTGGCGGAGGAGTTGATGGCGGCCCCCGATGTCGCCACCTTCTGTGTGTCGCATGTCACGTTTTGATTGCCGACACCCACTTTTACGGAATTAGTGCCACTGATTTCGATGTCCGTGGCCGACATTTTGATGGCACTGGGCGTCATGCTCATGAGGCTGCTGCCGCAGTTCAATAGGATTTCCGTGCCCGCGCCTGCGTCTAGTGTGATCTTGGCGGTCTTTGTTTTGATCGTGATGTTACCGTTTACGGTCGTGTCTTGAGTAGCGTCGTAGTTTTCGGTGACCGCCCCTTGCACATGGTGAGTATGAGTATTGGCTTGGACGTCCAGCGAGTAAGCACCGCTTTGAACGATGACGGACGTGTCTCCTTTGATTGTTTCGGTATGGGTCCCTGTCTGTACCGTGAGGCTGTGATTGCCCGTTTGGATGGTGATCGCGGTGTCGCCCTTGATCGTTTCCGTGTGTTTTCCCGTCTTGACGGTGATTGTGCGGTCACCGCTTACAACGGTCTGCGTATCGTCGTGCTCCACGGTGGTGCCCATGTCGTACTGGGCATGGACCGTGATCTTCTCCTTCCCCTTGGTGTCATCCATCGACATTTCGTTGTAACCGCCGCCACCGGGAGTGCTATTGGTCTTAATGCCGCTGACCATCCCCGACTTGGGCAGGCCGTTGGGCGGCATCTGTTCGGCGTTATACACCCGCCCAACGATGATCGGCTGGTCTGGATCACCTTCGAGGAAATCGACTATTACCTCCTGGCCGATCCTGGGGATGGACACCGATCCGTAACCTTTCCCCGCCCAGGGATGCGACACGCGGATCCAGCACGAGCTGTTCTCGTCTTTCTTGCCCTCCCGATCCCAGTGGAACTGCACCTTCACTCGGCCGTACTTATCGGTATAGATCTCTTCGCCTGCTGGACCGACAACCAGCGCCGTCTGACAGCCTTGCACGAAAGGCTCCGGCGTTACGCGCGGAGGCCTGTAGGGCGTGGAGAACGGGATGCATTCGAAGCTATTCCGGTAAGTGGACTCGCTTCCACCGCCCGAGCCAGTTCCGTAATCGTCGTGCGTGGCCACGTGACGCACCGCCGTGAGCAGATATTGCTGGTTCAGGTCACTCCGGTAATGATCCTGCAAGGTAAACAGGAAACCGCTGTTGAAGTGACGGCACCCGCCGGAACCCTGGCTGACAATGCAGGGCACGGTTTGCTCTTGCAGCCGAATCCGCGCCAGCTTGTCCCCGTCCGACCGGATGGCGTGCTCGCCGGGGAAATCGTAAATCTCGTAGGGATTCTTGCCGTTTAGGGTAACCGCCAGGCTGGTGCTGGGAGTCTCGAAATTGTAGTCCGTATGGGCCCACGCTCCCGTGCGAAACTCTTCCTGATGGCGCCATTCGTTTACCAGGTCCTCGTCGTACGTGATATTCTCGCCATGAAACTGATAGCGCGCGGTCTCCTGGCTCGGGCACGGTTGGTGCGCCGCTGGATCGTTCGCCAGAACCAGGATATGCTTGTTTTTCTCATGTTCGAAGAAGTAGTAGATCCCTTCTTGCTCCATCAGCCGCGACACGAAGTTGAAATCCGTTTCCCGGTATTGCGCGCAATAGTCGCGCTTGACGAAGTCGCCGTAAAGCCGAAGCTCGAAATCCTGAAAACTCAGGTCCGCGAAAATCTTCTGAATGATGTCCGGGGCTTTCATATTCTGAAAGATCCGGCAATCGGCCGTGCGCGTCAAGAACCACAGCCAGGGGACCATTTGGGCGCGGTAGGCGGTGAACTGGCCGTCCAACTGGCCTTGGGAGAACCGGCTGATGAAACCGTTCCAGTAGACCTCGGCCCCGGACACGTCCATAATGCGCAGCGTGACGTTCTTGCCCACGATGTCCTGGAATTTGAGCGAATCGTTCTCGGACAACAGATCCAGATCGAAATGAAAGAGTTGGGAGATGGCTTCCGAGCCGGTGAACCCTCGCAGCAACAGGACATCGTCTCCGAGAGGGGTCGAGATGGCAATGCGACGATTCGTTTGCGTGTATGCCATGGTCAACCCTCCTCTCCGATCAATTCACCCATGTGAACACCGCATCGCCGGCGTCCGCCTGGAACTCTTCGGTTTTGAGCCACCCTATCCACCCAAGCCGGGGAGCGTCGAGCCCCTCGTCGCTCAACCGGCAATAAGGGACCTCCGCGGCTCGCAGAAAAATCTGAACATCGAAGGCCAATGCCTGCCCTACGAGGAAACGCGCAAGCTCGATGAATCTGGCCATCGTGAGGCTTCCGGGCAAAAATTCGATGAAGCGCTCCAGACTGACCGGCCCCACCCGAATACGGAAGCGGGCCTGCTGATCCCAGACCTGCTCGCCGATAAATGCGCCTACGCCCAGTTGGTTGTGCTCCAATTCGGCCGACAGGTAGCTGCGGTCCGAATCCTCCAAATCATACCAACTTCCCAGGCATTGGTCTATCTCCACGGGAACGGAGAAATAATTCCGCAGGATGCCGCGCACCGCGCTGGCCGAGTGCGGACGTTGTGCGATTAAACCAGCGTACCGCAACAGGCCCTCGTCCCGCAGGCCCATGCGCCCGCGCAGGCCAAGCGTACCCATGCCGATTAAATCGAACAGATTTTGGGTAAACCGATCCGGTTGCCGGCCGCTGGCGGCGCCTTGCTCGTACAGAATCGGAGGATGATGCTTTTCCCAGGCGCGATAGAACAACGACAGGAAACGATGATTGAAAAGATCGAGGAATGCCGAAAGGGTATCGTCCTTGGCTGCCTTGCGGGCGATCATGTACTCGGTATAAAAAAACGGCAGGACCCCCTGCGTGCCGGTCAGTCCCAGAAACGCCACGGTCATGCGCGCGGGATCCGGCGAATCCGGGACGCGCTCAATGTCGTGCACGGCGCTCGCGGGAAAAGCCATGGAAAGGCGGCATCCAAAGCGGACAATCTCTTCCGCCGCCTTGGCCGTGCCGCCCACCGCTTTGCGGAGGGGAAACAACCGGGCCAGCAGGCGCACGGCCTGGAAGAATTCGAATTCGTAACCGCGATCGAACAGCGCCTCCTCTAGAGAAGGGTCTGTTCGCCCGCCAGGGGCGGCCACTGTTTCAACACTCCTTTCTTCGTCCTGACGCTGAAGCGGCTGAAGGAATTCACCGCGCTGTACAATCCCAGAAATCTTTCAAGCACCGAGGACAGCAGGAACACTCCGGTCCCGACGTATTGGTCCTCGTCGAACTCGATGGTCACATCCGTGCCGCGGCAGAACGCCACGCCGGTTTCAGAAGTCACTCTGCAGACGCAGGCGCGGCTGGTCACATCCGCGATGCCGGCAATCTGTTTGCGTACGACCGGATCGTTGGAGAAGTCGTACAGTTGCAGGATCTCCTGCAGCGCCTCCCGGCCCTTCTCGACGATGGACAGATGATTCAAAGAAAGATGTGAGATCAGCCGCCACTGGAGACCGCCGCGCAAGGGCAACCGGCCGGCCTCGGTTGGTCTGCGGACGCAGCGGGCGCGCAGCAGGGCGACCCCTTCAGGCTCCAGTTCGCCAAATTCACCCGTGAACTTCAGGCGTGAAGCCAGATCGCGGTTGGTGCACGTGACGCGTAGCGTCAGCATCTCGACCGGCGGGAGGGCGGGTTTGAAATCCAGGTCGACCAGTGAGATATACACCTCGGTGCCTTTGTCCCCGCTCTTGCGGAAAGAAGACCGGCGGTGCGTGTACCAGAAGCGCTTCTGCGTCTCATCCTGGAGGCCGTGGCGCAAAGAATAGAAAGGTTCGTAGCTTTGCGGTTCCTCGAGATACGTGGCGGTTGAGGTCACGCGGTCCACGGAATAGACTTCGGTGCTCGATTGACGGTGCTGATCCGGGATGATCCGGTATTCGGCCTTGGTTTGCGAGATGCGAATGGGCTCGGCAATGCGCTCGAACAGATTCACCATGGGCGTGCAGCCGAGCTGAAAGGTATCGATGCCGACGCTTTGTTCCAAAGCGATCAGGCGGTGCTTCTGCTCCGGTTCTTTCAGAGAAATCAGAATCTCGAGCGCGCCGCCAAAATCGCTCTTGGCCAGGCGGTCAAGCCCCGTCAGATCGAAGAAGAAAAATTTCTCAGGGAACGCGAAATACTCCTGCAGCAGGCGATAGCCGAGAAAACTGCGGTCCGAGTACGGCAGAATTCCTTCGGCCGCAGTCAAACCGGCCTGTCGCAGGCTGGCGGGAGGGAGGATAGCTTGCGGGGCACCGTCCTTGGCCGGCAGCGCGCGCAACGTGACACGCAGGGAGTTCACGAACAGAAACTCGTACAGCGTGTGAACGGCCGCGCTTTCTCCGCTGAGGTAGAAACGAATGGACTCGATCGGCAACTTGCCGAATTCGAGGCCGCCCAGGCACTCTATTCCAATGCGGATCACGGCCGCGGTGTCGGCGGCCAGCCCGGCCCCGGCGAAACGGTTGGTGACCGAGACGGAGGCGCCGGTCACGCGCACGGGCCATAGGTCAACCGGATAACAGGTCCGGAAAGAGCAGAAATGGCCCCCATCCGCCTTGCTATGAATTGGCGTGCCTGACGGAACGCGGGTGGCTGCCGGCACGGCGCTTTGGGACGGATCGAGCTGAAACTGCGCAATACCCATCGGCGGAACGGGCCGCAGATAGTGAGGGTACAGCGCGTCCAGAAGGGCCTCCGTGATCTCGGGGAATTCATCATCCAGCTTGTGATGTATCCTCCCAGCCAGCAGCGCGAAAGCTTGGATCAACCGCTCGACATGCGGATCTTCACACTCCTTGTCGGGCTCCAGCAACAGACGGCCCGCAACCTTCGGATATTTCTGGGCGAACTCACCCGCCATTTGGCGGATGAACTTCAATTCGCGTTCATAGTAAGGCAGCAGCTCGTCTCTCATGAGGCGGCCCCAGCGACCGCGATGCGGCGCGAATCGCGATACAAGGTTGCGTCGAAGGCGATCGGTTCGGCGGGCTGCAACCGCAACAGCGCCGATATTTGAAATCGCAGCATTGGCCGGAGGGGATCGAGTGGTTCCAAAGTCACGATCACACGGGTCAGACGCGGTTCGAAGAGCCGGATCGCCCGCTCGATGGAGCGGCGCACGCGCTCCTGCTCGATTCCATTCAAGAGGTTGTAGGAAGTAAAGTCGGTCACGCCGAAAGTCAACAGCGAGTTATTGACCTCTTCATATTTTGGATCGATCTCGTCTTCGGCACGGCGGGTGTTCAGAATGGCCGCCAGATCGCGGCAGAGCGACGCCTTCGACGCGCGCAAATCCTCCCAATGGCTGGACCCCGCCTCCCGCTTGGAATCCGGGTCCAGGTCAGTCAAGCGATCCAGAATGGAGAGGGTCACGCCGTGCTGGTCCTGGGTCATGGCGTATTCACTCACCGCAAGCCAGAGCCTGCCATGGATCGAGCCTGCACAGACGTTCGTAAAGCTTGCCGGCGCGATCGGCATCGGACGGGCCACCCTCGCCTTGCTTGTACATCGTGTAGAGCTTGATCCAGACACTGCCGATCAGGTCCGATGTTTCCCAGAAATCCAATTGAAACTTGTCGATCTGCTCGGCCAGTTCCTCCAGAATGGAGCGGGCCAAACGCTCATGCTTGCTGGCCAGGCAGACCTCCGCCAGCAACAGTTTGCGTTTAAACCGGTTGCGGCCGCTGGTCTCGCTGGCGGCCAGGCGCGTCATCTCGGCCAGACCTCTATCGACCTGGCCGGAGTAGACGAGCGTCTCCGCTTCCTGCCACGAGCCGCCTAGCGCCTCAGCGGATGCCTGCGTATTTGAGAACGAAATTGGAAATCGGACCACAACCGGCTCGGTGCGTTCACCCGATACGGCCGGACCGCCTCTACTTGCCTGCTGGCTTGCCGGCGGTGCCGGCATTCTGTCCAAGATATCCGAGATCTCCTGCTTTATCTCACGCAAGGCCGATCTGCAGGCGGCTAGATTCGGCGCCGCATCGCCGAACTTCTCTTCGACTACGCTCTCCAACGCGGTGAACTCGTCATAAGTTTGCGCGAAGAGGGTATGGAACTGCTCGTAGTCGGCGCGCTTGGTCTCTCTAATGGCATTATTGAACATCTCCATGGAGACCCGGCCTTCGGCGATGGCTGTGTCATAGACCCTTTTCTTCTTCTCGTCAATAATGCCATCGGCTGTCTTCCAGGTTGACTCTGCACCGACGCCGCGGGCCTCCTGCAGGTCAATCACGCTGTAATCCTGCCCTCCATCCGCGCGCACAGTTATCGGAATGGCTGTAATTGAATCGACCAGCTTATCATTCAGCCACTGCAGCGGGCCGGCACGATCTTCAGGACCTTCTTCCATGGGGGGGTAGAGCCCCTTATCCCAATAGCGAGCCATAAGCTCCCGGGTGAGCCGTAGACCCTCGCGGAGACCGGCAAACCCGTGCAGCTTGAGGTTGGCTTCCATCAGCCACATCCCGAGCTGCAGGTCCTTGGACCGCTCCCGCAGCATGGGCAGTGTCAACTCCCGCACAAGCCGCCAGTCGGCCGCCTTAGACTCCTTCTTAGCCCATTTACCGGGATCGAGGCCATCGTCCGCACGGCGAGCTTCCTTGATCCGGTCCCACTCCGGGGTCCAGCGCAGATCGACTCCGGCCGGCTGGTCGGCTGAGATCGGATCAAGGAGATCGTCACTAACTAGCGGTTCTGTAGACATGGGCTACACAAACCGTGACGCAAATGCCGCGTCAGGCCGATACCCCCGAGGCCCGCGACCAATTTGCCGCAACATTACCTTTGGACTTTCCAGTCGCATCCACCTGAGTGTAAGTCCATGTGATGGCGTCGTAAGTTAGGGTGATCGTCTCCGTTGGATAGTTGGATGCGCCGGCGGAATCGGCATCCATTTGGACGCCGGAAACCACCACGTTCTTCATCTCCGTCACCATGTACTTGGTTGGCTTGCCGCCAATCGGCTTGGCGAACTCGACGGTTACCTTGTCGAGATGCTTACCATTGCAAACCAGCTCATACAGCTTGGCAGTGGCCTTGTCGACCGTTTTTCTGAACTGGAAGTCGCCGTGCTCGGCCTGGTTCACAGTACCTCCGCCAATTGTTCGTGTAGAAGCCTGGGGTTGAAGTATCTGGTGGCCACACCAGCTAATATCAATCCAGTCTGTATGATCTTTGTCGAGACTCTCGCCTTTGGCGTCGTCCCCCATATTGATAAACGCACTAAAAGCCATTTTGAACGCTCTCCTAGTTCTTGTCAGTTATCGCTCACGCCAAGTTTGGCAGTAGAGCTACAAGCCATAGTTTTTGCAACGTGCGTTGCAAATGACACACCCGAATCGAGCCAGCCGGTTCGTCAACCCTTCCCAGCCGGTAATTTTGCCACCAGACGCAACGAAACCCTCAACTCTTCCAACTGAAAATGCGGACGCAAGAAAGCGACGGCGGTATACGACCCCGGTTTCCCCGCTATCTCCGCCACTTCGATACGGGCATCCCGCAGCGGGAACTTAGCCTTGAGGTCCTGGGGCGCCATATCGTCCAGAAGCACGTAATTGGCGATCCACTTGTTCAGGAAAGCCTCGCATTGGTCGCGCGACATGAAGCTGCCGATCTTATCGCGCATCATCACTTTCAAGAAATGGGCAAAACGGGAGCAAGCCATGATGTACTGGAGCTGTGTGGATAGCCGGGCATTTGCTGTCGCATCCGAGTCCAGATAGACTTGCGGCTTCTGCGTCGATTGCGCCCCCATGAACACCGCGGTGTCGGTGCCTTTGTAATAACAAAGCGGGATGAAGCCCAGCTTTGCCAGTTCGTTCTCGCGCCGGTCCGTTATGGCGATCTCGGTAGGGCATTTAGTAGCCACATCGCCGTCATCGGTGATGAAAGTGTGAGCGGGAAGGCCCTCCACTAATCCGCCACCCTCCACTCCACGGATGGCGGCGCACCATTCATGGCGCGCAAAAGCGTCTGTCAATCGCGCGCCGAAAGCATATGCGGCGTTGCCCCAAAGGTACTTCGAATGGTCGCGTCCGTCCACGCCTTCTTCATAGTCGAACTCTTCAACCGGGGTGGTCTCCTTGCCGTATGGGAGGCGCATCAACACATGAGGCAAACAGAGGCCAACATACCTGGAGTCATCGCTCTTGCGGAACATGTTCCACTTCAGATAAGCCTCGTTGTCGAAGATCTTTTCCAGATCGCGCGGTCCCGCCAGTTCGGTAAAGCTGTCGAAGTTGAACAACGCCGGCGTGCCGGCGGCAATGAAAGGCGCGTGCGAATCAGCAGCTACGCCGGACATTTTTTCGAGCAGTGCGATGTCCTGCGGATGCCGGCCGAACTCGTAATCTCCGATCAATGCGCCAAAAGGATTGCCTCCTAGCGTACCGTACTCTTCTTCGTAGATCTTCTTGAAGATGGCGCTCTGATCGAATTCGATAGCTTTATCAAGGTCTTTGAACAAATCCGTCTTGCTGATATTCATCAGCTTGATCTTGAGGCTGCTCGAAGTCTCCGTTTGCATCACGAAATAGTGCAACCCGCGCCAGGAACCCTCCAGCTTCTGGAACGGCTCTGAGTGCAGTACCTCGTTCAACTGTCTTGAGATCAAGGCGTCCAGTTCCGCGATGCGGCTGTTGATCATCGCCTCGGTGTCCTTGGACACTGTCATCTGGCCGGTCATGACATCTTGTACGAGATCTTTAAGCCACAGCTTGCCTGCGCTGCGTTCTTGATCGGTTTGTCCGATCTTGCCTTCGACGGCTATACGGTCAAGCAGGCTAAGGCTCTCAGTGGTGGTCTCCGCCCCGGGCTGCGGTTCCGTCATCGATTTGGGTTCGGCGGGCACGTTAGCTCTCCTTCTCTTCGCTTGGGCGGATGCCAGCTTCCGAGCCAGCCTGCCGCAGCAACTCCTGATTCTGGACCACTTCCTGTAGGAGGTTCTCCAGCTTTTCGTTGCCGATCAGACTGCTTCGCAGGTTCGCCAGGCTATTGCGCAACTCCAGTAATTTGCGCAGCGGCGTAACCTGCTGGGCGACTTTAGCTGGCTGAAAATCTTCCATGCTCTCAAAGCGCAATTCGACATTCAGCTTGGTATCGTCCTCGCTCAGACGATTGGGCACCTTGAAGGCGAGCCGTGGGCCGATTTTCTTCATTACGTCGTTTACGTTGTCGCGATCGATGGAGACGAACTTCCTTTTCGCGATAGGCGGAAGCGGCTTGTCGGGCACACCCGAGAGATCGGCTAAAACGCCAACCACGAAGGGTATGTCGCGTTTTTCGATGGCATCGCCGACCTGCACATCGTAGGTGATGTGGACCCGCGGCGGGCGGACGCGCCCGAGTTTCTTTTGCTGGCTTTCTTTAGGCATTGTTCATAGTCCCTTGGACAAATGCGTCTCCCAACACGCACTCTCTCGTAACGTTCTTGAGAATCGTATTCTCTGCTCGCAGAAGCTTATCACAATCCGGCAATGCTGTAAAGGCCCATTTCGCCCATTTCGCCGCAAATGCCCATTTTGCCGCATCCCCTTCGCCCTTTTGGACGTCCCACAGGCCGCCTCGCATTCCGGGTTCCTGGGTCCCTTTGAGGGCTCCAAACATAATAGTGACGTTGGCGGCGCTGCCGTTTCCTTCCTGGGCAAATCTTTTTTTAGGCAGGCCGGCGCAGCGGAGGTCATGCCGGTCGTCCAGCGGCTATTGAACTGCCTTTTGCGGGCATTGCAAGCTAAAGAAAGCCGAATTGAAGACATCTTTACCTCCGGGAAACTCGACAACTTCCAGCCGGACCGGACCGGGCTGGATCGGATCGGGATGTCCATCGCCCACGCGCGAGTATTTCCATTCAACAAGCTTGCCTAGGAGAGGCCGCGGCTCGGCCTCGGCCATGATTCGGAAAATGCCCCAGATTCCCGTGCGAGAGGCAAAAGCATAGGCGACCGTGCCCGTCCTTATCCGGGCTACCGCTCCGACGCTCTTCTCTCCAGTCCAGGTGAACTGCTTCTGCAAGCCCGATGTCCATTGGTAAGGCAACCCGTCGATTTCCAGCTCCAAAATCGAGTCCTTGAAGCTGCTGTCCAGCTTCGGCCGCAAAGTGTAGTTGAGCCGCGGCTTGTTCGCGCCGCTAGGATAGAATACATCCGCGATCGATTGCGCGCGGTTGAGGAAGGCCAGCATTTCTTCCGTCACCTGCGGTTTTTTTGCGGCATCCTTCGGCCTCCACTGAGAACCATCTTTCATGGTCAGTTCAGCCAGCGTTTTCGCCTGGAATTGCCAGATGGCCCCGGCCGGCCCAAACCACTTTGCGAGCTCGTCAAGGCCTATATCGTCTTTGGACGAGGGCTGAAACGGGTACTTGCGTAGCGTGCCGCTCAGGGCTACACAGAGCTTGTGTAGTTCGCCGTTGATCTGACCCGCTGCCGCCTTATCCAAATCGGTGTTGATGAAGCTCTTCGTGTAAAGGAATGGCTGCTCCAGCAAGCGTTGCACTTCTGAGTCCAAGCCCGCCTCGCCTACGGATATAAATCCCCTTTCAATCTGCTGGGCGGCCGCCAGCGCTTTGCCGTAGTTCTGTAGGGCCGCCTGCTGAGCCGCCGGATCGAGCCTATTGGCAGCTATCGCCTGCATGGACAGCCCGAGGTCCGCGAGCGCCTGGATATAGGCGCTGTTCTTGTCGCCTACCCACTTGTCGCCGGCTGGCGGCACAACCCAGTGCACCGGCTGGAAAATCTGCGTGATGTCGGCGGGACGCATCTCCTTGGCCGCCGTCTGGACCACACCCGCCTTCTGTGCCTCCTGTTCGGCCTTCTTCTTCCCGGAAAGCGCCTTTCCGAGCCCTACCTTCTCTCCAAGTTTCTCCAGAGTGCCCGGCTCGTCCGCTGTCGCTGGGAAATTAGTCTGGGTGCCGGTCAAGTAAAAAAGCGCTAGCAACGGCGATTTGTAGTCCGCCAGGATTTGCAGCTTTTTTGCGGCGTCGTCCGGACCGCTGTACCGGACCACCGAAAACCCCTGCACGAAGCTGCGCCAACTTTTGACATAGTCTGCAATAAACATGCTGCGCAGTTTCCGTGCGACCTCGGCATCCTGCGTCCCGCTGCCCCCGGTATCCGAAGAGCTCCTCACGACGCAGGGATCCCCTGATGCGGCGGTATTGTTTTTCTTGAAAGCGTTCTGCATGAAATCCCAGTTGGCTTGCGCGAAGGCGCCGCTCGGTTCCGCCGGGCCCTTCAGCACCTCAGCGTACTTGGGAGCCAGTTCGCCAAGGTGCTGAGACTTCAGCTTGCCTTCGGCGTCGGACAATATATTCCTGTATATCCTGTCAATGCCTTTGATGTTTTGAAGATACTGCCGTGCCCGCTCGCGGGCGTCCGCATTTTCCCCCACGCGGAAAGGGTTTCCCTCAGGCAGCAGCCCGTTTGCGTAGAACGCGATCTGCCGATCCGCTAGCGTTTGCTCCTCGGATGACCCGGCGGCCAACCTGGCTTCTTGACGGGTGCTCTTCAGCACCTGAGCAACCGCGGCAGGCTCGGGCTTGCAGGAACCGGAAATCATCAAGTGTGTTTTCAACAGGCTGTAGGTGGGTTCGTAAGGGGAGTCTCCAACAGGTGTTGCAGGCACGGCTTGTAGACGACCTATTATCTCGCCGTTTAGCTTATTTAGCAGAAGATCCTTAAAGCGCCGGAAGTATGCCTGCCGCGCTTCGTCCAGAACCCGATCACCGGAGTAGAGACCCCAGCGCAGCCCCAAGGGCCGGCTACCGTCCAAATCTATCAGCCGCTGGACCTGTTCGCGAAGAGCGTCCAGCGTTCCCAGTTTCCCAAGCATCGTCTTGTCGGGTTGCTCAATGCTGGCGTCGGCAGCCTGCCTGATGTCACCCAAGAGTGTGCGATTGCGGGTCCAAGACCACAGGAAAGCAAAGCACATCAGGAAACAGAGACCGCATGCCCCGGCGAGAATGCCCCGGCGATACAATTCGACCCGCCGGTCGACTGTCGCGGCTTTCGGCACGGGCCGGTCGGCAAGCACGACATTATGAAACAGGTCCGAGACGAACATCCACCGGCGCACCAGCATGCCGCGGCCGGCGATCTTCGAGGTCATGCCGATATCCGCGGGGCGGAAGATACGGGTGGCGTCCGCAGCGCTGAACAGCCGTGTGGCTTCCATCTTTTGAGCCGGCCAGTCTGCGCGGGTTTCACTCACGTTCGCCGCCGCAACTTCCACTTCGCGGATGCCGGTCAGATAATACCCCCGAAGCAACGGACCAAGCCGCAGCGGATGGGGGCGGAATGTCTCGCTCAGGAACTGCAGTAACGGCGTGCGAATCCGCTTGAGCTCCCTGGGGAACTCGTAGACTGCGGGCCGCCGGGCCGGGTCGGGTTCGTGGGCGAGCTGTGTGATTCGCCGTTTCGCGAGCTCCTGATAGAGCGGACGGAAAGACCGGGTGAGCCGCTTGGCCTGTTCGTCCGCGGAAACCTCGGCTGTCCCCAGCTCGTGAAGCGGAAGACTGCAACCAAATACCTGATTTGCCTCCGGCTCCGGCAGCCGCCGGAAAAAATCCGGGAAATAGGGGATGGCGTCGCTCTTGGTAAACAACTGATAGACGGGAAAGTCAATACCAAAAACGTCGCCGACAGCCTGTAGCCGTTCCTGCAAGTCGCGGCTGCGACGGTCCAGGGCTTGGGAGTTCGGAGTGCCGGTGAACTCCTTAGCATCGCAGAACGCGATCACCCCACGGAGCGCAAGGCCCTGTTCGGGCTCACGCCAAAGCCGTCGCCACATCGGAACGGAGGAGTCGCCGCGCAACACCTTCAGCAGTTGGGTCCATCGAGCCGTGTCGCCGCTGAACACCCGGCCGGACAGTTCGGCGAAGATCGCGTCCTTAGCTACCCAGAAATTGCAGAGACGCGTGGGCATCGGGGGCCCGGTTCCGGACACCTGCCCGGCAAGCAACTGCGGCTCTAGGCCGGAATTGACGAACGTGCTCGTTTTACCGCTGCCCTCCGGGCCGATTAGCAAGTACAAGGGCATGCCTGAGAGCGGTGTCGTCACTTGCTTGGCGGCATAAGCGGGGGATTTTGCCAGATTGGCGTTCGCCTCTGCAATCAAAGCGGCCAGCGCCGCGTCGTCCTCGTGGACCATGGGCGCGGGCCTGACGTGAGCGGCGGGCCGGGCAGCGGCTTTCGCCCGCGACAACCGCCACCAGCCGAAAAGGCGCGCGCCGATAATGAACGCCAGCACGACTATCAGGCCAATCGCGGTCCAGAGCAGTCCAAAATGCAGGATTTCATCGGGACGCAGGTAGGCGGCTCCTACCCAGGCCAGGCACACATATAAGAACAGCGAAAAGAGCAGTGTTTTGATCGTCACTGTAGCCCCGACAACTTGTTGCCCAGTTGGTCAAAAGACCAGTTCAAGGTCAATTTCAGGCACAGGAACAAAAGAATAGTGAAGATCACTGCGGCCAGCGTAATTACGCGGAAACGGTGGAATTGTTGAGGTTTAACGGGTTCCGCACGGGCAGGCTCCGATGGCAAGCCGCCGGCTGGTGAGATCTGGCGGCTGCGCCCCCGGATATCGTCGATCCGTCTCCGCACGGTTTCCACCGTGGACTCCAGATCTCCTCGCAAGCCTCCCGAGTAGCGGCCTTCGAACCCCAACAGCAGACAAAGCAGATACACCTCCAAAATGTCGGCCAACCGTTCCGAATCGCGACGAGCGCGAAAACGCTCTAGTTTTTCGAAGAAAACGACGCCTGCGACCGCCTGGCCAAACAATTCCTCCTGCAGTGTCCTCCGCTCCCACTCCGCGCGCGCCGGGTCGTTCGAGTGGAGTACCACCGAGTCCAGGAAAGCGACAATCGCAAAGTGCGTGTCCCTGATGTCCTCCCCGTCGTAACCGGCCGCAGTGGCCTCCCGCTCCACATCCTGCAAAGCAGACTTTGTCCGTCTGCGGAAGGACTCCCCGTCGGTGATGCGCTGCCGCCCGGCTTGCATGCGCACGATACCCGTAAGCAGGCCTTGGTATAAAAGTGCGAGGTTTTCTGAAGGATGAGGCGCCTCGGCGGCTTCCTTCAACTCTTCCGATCGCCGTATTCGCGGTTCCGGCTCCATGATCTCGCGTCTAGATAAAGTTACACCTTAAGGTGACGGTTTGCAAGACCCTCCTCAATCCCCGTCATCCCCGCGCCCTTTTCCTTTTCGGACCTCTCGTTTGCATGCCCGGCTGATTTGATTTAATCTCAATTGAGCTCCTATGATCGCGGGCCGCTCGCTTCTCCACTTCCTGCTCTCGATGGCGCTAGCCGCTACGCTGCTTGGGTTGCAAGGCGCACAGGCGCCTGGCAGCACCGCACCCCTATCGGTGGAAGAAGTTGTCAAGCTATGCCAGACCGGATTGTCGGAGGAACTGATCGTCACCAAAATCAAGAAGAACGGCAAGGCATTCGACCTCAGCACGGAAGAACTGCTCGAGCTTAAGAAATCCGGTGTCAGCGACAACATCATCAAGTTTCTCTTGGATCCTTCGCAGCCTTATACTCCCCCCGCGCCGCCACCCCCGCCGGCTGCCGGACCGGATGCGTCCTCCGCTTCTTCCCCCAAGGCGGGCCCGCCCGTCAAACAGTATCCCGACGATAAGTACGCATCCAAGGTACCGCCCGAGCCGGGATTGTATCGTTTTCCTGCAGACGCGCCCACAAAAACTCCTGAAGACCCGCCCACAAAAATCGATCTGAAGATGCTATTGGGAGTGAAAGAGGGCGCTGGCCTCGGCAAGGTTCTCCTGAAGAAACCCAAGACCATCGGCTACCTGGTTGGGCCGGCTTCGAAGACGAGGATCCCGAATCCCGCTCCAGTCTTCTACTTGCGTCTTGCGGAGGGTAAGGGCATCGAAGAAGTTGTCCTGGTTGCCCTGGAAGGGAAGAGCGATCGCCGGGAACTCGAGATGCCCAGCCAGAAGGAGGAACTCAAAGCCTCGGCAATGCGGCAGTTCGATTCATTGGAAGTGGGTCCACGGTTATTCAAGATCGGCACCGGCAAACTCGGCAAAGGCGAGTACCTGTTTTTTCTGGTCGGCTCGGCCGAGCCCCCCAAGGGCAACTTCGGTAAAGGATACGATTTTGGAATTGACGAGCCGCATCGATAGGCGATTCGGCGGAGATTATTTCGGAAAATCGCTAAGGCGTAGCTTGGAACCCAAATCGACATGCTCCAGCCGGACTGCGATTCCCGATTGCGCGGCGCCCGGAAGTGTTACGGAAGTATGCTTTGGGTAATTGTAGTCGCCAACTTTCACGTATTCTCCATAAGTGACCGTGGCTGCCCCAAGCCCGCTTCGGGGTTTGTACTCGACTAAAGTGGGCAGCGAATCTGTGCCTATGGTCAGCACATATGCAAAGTCAGGCGCATCGGCATTCAGGTGCTGCTCTATCTTGCCGTGGATGTCCGCGGTGCGAGCCGTAAGACGTACCTTGGAACTCAGCGTTTCCAGAACGGATACCAGGTCATAGTGCGAGAAAAGCCGCAGGTTGGGTTCGAGGTCGCTCGCGACGGCCTCGGGAAGCCTTTTACCTTTAAAAATCAGAAACCCTTTCTTCTTTTCCCCGCATTTTTCGCCGTTGCACCCGTAAAGAAGCCCTGCCGCCGAACCTTTTACCTGCATCTCGATGAGGTGCGGCGGGCCCATGGCGACATCGAAGTCCCAATCGCTTTGTTTGCCGTCCTTGTACGAAGTTAGGGAACCGCTGCCGGTGATGCTCCTGAGATTCTTCACGATGGCTGCGCCGCCCAAAGCGCGCACCATCATCTCGTAAAGCTTCTTGCCGTTGACGGCCATGGTGGCGGGTGTTGGCTCGAGAGTGACCGAAGTGGGACGGCCTGGTTCGCTGCTGGCCTTCACTGTCTTCTGGTCGGTGATGTATCCCTCCTTCTCGAAGTCGACGGTGACCTCGCCGGGCGGCAGCCCGGTCTTGACCAGTTGGCCGTCCGATGTAACGCCCGCGGGCTGTCCATTAATTTTGATCTGGCATTCGGCGGGCGCGCATCTTAACGAGAGAGTAGTCGCGATCTCCTCCCGCTTCGCACGGTTCTTGATCTCTTCGATAATGGCATCCGTCGCGCCTTTTTCACGCAGCGCAGCGAGAGTCTTTGCGTCAGCCTTGAAATCGAGTCCGCGGGCCAGCTTTTCTATCACCTCCTGCTCGCTCGCGATGTCATGCTTGAAATCGTCTAGGAACTCCAGAACTGCTGAGAGCGACAACGGGCCGCTCTTTGTTTTTTGGCCTGCTATTGCCTGTTGGGATCCCTCTGGAGAAGGATGCGATTGAGCGCGGCAAACTGGCGCCCTGCAGAACAGCAGGGCCCCAACCAGCACTAGTACCCGGCCATCACTCTTATCTTGCAAGAAACTCCTTCCTTTTTCTAATATATTCCTGCAACTCTTGCGCATGCTTGTTGTCAGGCTGCATCTCCAGGATCTGATCGACATACTTCTCGGCCTCGGCGGGATTGTCCTTTTTAAGATCCTCCGCATCCTTTAGAAGCTTCTCGATCTTCTTTTTCGGCGAAGCGGAAACCGTACCAGTAACAGGCTGCGGAGGCGGCGGAGGCGTGGCTGCAGTCTCCGCAGTCACTTCGGCGATTTGCCGCCGGTACGCCTCGACCGTCGACGGCTCCGCTCCCCCGATGCCAGCCTCCAGGTCTTTGCGCGCGGATTCCACGTGACCCTGCCAAGCCAGGTCAGTTGGGGCGGCGGATTTCATGTGCCGCCCCAGGACCAGTTCCAGGCTCGTCATGTAGATCTGTGCCTCACGCGATACCGGCGCGTCCGGAACGCGATCCACCAACGCCTGCAAATCGTACAATACTTGCTGAACCTCGCCATCCGTACCTGTTTCCCCGGCTTGGAAAAGAAGCATCAAACGGAGTTTGGAGGCAGCGTCGGGACTATACCACCGCTCCAGGTCCGCAGCATGCATGTACCCGGGCCGAAAGACCTTTTTTTCGCGCGCCAATTGAACTGGAAGCCACTGCTGATCGGGCGCCTGCGGCATCTGGAGAACGTTGATCCGTTCCCAATGGGAAACCGTTATGGTTTTGGACTTCGCGCTGGGTTCGGCATAAAGCGGTGCATGCGCGGGCCTCACCAGGGCGAAGACCCGCGCGGACTGGAGTCGTGTGGGCTGGAACGCCAGCGCGACTACGATCATCGCCACGATCGCCGCCAGGAGCCCCGCCGCAAGCCATGCGACCTGCTTCTGTTTCCGCGCTAATTCGAGTAATCGTTGCCACCAGCCGCGGAGCCGCTCCTGCGCGGAGGCTAGCCTGTCCGGCGCTGGCGGGACGGGTTGCGGGGGCTCCACTACGGGAGCCTTCGTGTCTGGCGCGGCCTCCCTGTCGGTGCCACGTTCCGGCAGCCGGGCGGGGGCCTGGGCTACAGCGCCGCTTTGGAAAAGAGCGGTCGCCTCGAGATTGGGCCGAATCTGGGTCTCCGCCGGCGGCATGACCACCGTCGGAATGGGATCGGGTGTCGCAGGCATCCCGGCAGGCAGGCGCGCGCCGCATTGAATGCAATGCGCCGCCGCGCTCCGATTGGATGCGCCACAGTACCCGCACGTCTTTGTGTTGGTCCCCGGATCTCGAGCCAGCGGCACGGCGGAGGGCGCAGCGCCGATTGGCCCCGCCTGTTCCTGCGGGCTTGCTTGCACGGCAGGCCCGGCCGCCGGCTCCAGTTCCGCGAGCCGGGCCCGGCACAGCCGTACGGGTTCGGCGCAGCGGGAATCCGCCGTCCCGATGGCTTCCAGCCGCACCAGAATCTGGCGGGCCAGAGTGGTATCGCCATGCGCCATCGCGCCTTCAAACTCCGGTATCAACTGCATCAACTCCGATAGGCGGGAATCGTAAAGATCCTCACCCGGCGGCCCGACGCGTGCGGCAACGTCGCGCTCCGAAGGCAATGGCGCCCGCGAAAAGGAGGGCGAGGCGTTCTGCAGTAGCAGATCGGCGAGCGCCCGCAAATCGCCGGCGAACTCGTCGCCCGTTTGATAGCGCCGGTCCGGCTCTTTGGCCAAGGCGCGCGCGAAGACCCTCTCCAGCAGAATCGGAAGCTTTCGTTCAGACGCTCCCAGCGCGTCCGGATCGTCTTCAACGATCCGCCGCGGAATGCTCTCTCCCTGGAAAGGATGCGCGTACACCAGAAATTCGAAAAAAACCACCGCCGCCGAGAAAAGGTCCGACCGCCCGTCGGTTGGCTTTCCCAGAACCTGCTCCGGAGCCATATAATTCGGCGTCCCGAGAATCTTCCCTTCCTGCGTGAGTTGGGAACTGGGCAGGCGCGCAATGCCGAAGTCCAGCACTTTCGCATGTCTCTTTTCGATCAGAAACAGGTTGCTCGGTTTGATGTCCCGGTGAATGATGCCCCGCCGGTGGGCATAGGCCAGCGCATCGCAAACCTGGGCCATGACCTCGAGCTTTGTGGCCAGGGGGATCTCCACGCGCTGCTCGATCAATTTGCGGAAGTCGGCGCCGTCCAACAGCTCCATGGCGATGTAGGCCACATGATCGATCTCTCCCAAATCGTGGACCACCACGATCGAGGGGTGCTGTAATCGCGCGCATGCCCGCGCTTCCCGATAGAACCTCTCGCGCAGCTCGGGATGGATATCTCCTTCGGTGCGAATGGTTTTCAGCGCGACTTCGCGTTCCAGGATCGTATCCTGAGCCCGATACACTGTGCCCATGGATCCGGTACCGAGTTTGTCGAAAATTTGGTATCGCCCCAAGGTAGTCATGCCAGTCATGCCATCAGACTCCATTAACTGTACCGCAAGACCACCGCCGAAACGTTGTCGGGCGCGCCCCGATCGATGGCGGCTTCGATGAGTCGTTTCGCCGCGGCCTCCGGACTGCCGCTGTCCGCCAAAGCAGCCAGAATGTCCGGCTCCTGTACCAGATTATACAAGCCATCGCTGCAAATCAGGAACCCATCACCTGGTGCAATTTTTTCCTCGTGCAGGTGCACTTCAACCTCTTCTTGCGGCCCGGCAGCCTGTGTGACTACGTTCCGCATGGGGTGCGAAGCGGCTTCGGCAGCCGGCAGGAGGCCCTTCCGCACCATGCTGGCGATCATGGTGTCGTCTGTCGTAATTTGCGTGAGCCGGTTCTCGCGGGACAGGTAGACGCGGGTGTCGCCAACGTTGCCCACCACCGCGCGGCCGTCGCCGATCAATACCGCGGCAATGGTGGTTCCCATACCGGCGAGTTCCAGGTCCTGTTCGGCCCGCCGCCAGACGTGCCGGTTAGCGAGTCGCACCCCGGTTGCCAGGCGATTGGCGTCCAGCGACAGTTCGAAGGCGTAGCCGAAGGGCCAACTCACATCGTAGCGGTCGCGGGAGGCATCGATGTAATACCGGACGGCGTCGGCGGCTAATTCCGCGGCTATGTCCCCGCGCTTGCTGCCGCCCATTCCATCGCAGACCAGATAGAGTCCCAGCGCATCGTCAACCAGGATGCGGTCCTCATTCTCGGTCCGAACGCAACCCCGGTCGGTCTTGCCAAAAGCCTCGATTGCCATGATGCTCGCCCACGACAAACTAGCACAAGTGGAGTGGTTGTGCAATCCTTCCCGTTCTACCGATCCGCAAACTCGTCCTCACTTGAGTTATCATACGAAAGGTCCGGATCGGCATTCCCGGAGCTCCTGCCCGCGCCCGCTATTGCCGGCTTACTCAACAGAGGGTGCGGCGGAACCGGAACGGCCCACGGCAAAGCATGAGCAGACGTTTCGGCAGATATCTCATCCGCGATGAAACGACCGATGAATTGGGCCGGGGGGCCTTCGGCCGCGTCTATCGGGCTTTCGATCCTAACGTCAACCGTTACGTCGCCATCAAGGTGCTTTCAGGCTCGGACCCGGACATGCTCGTCCGTTTCCAGGATGAATCCAAGACCGCGGGTCAGCTCGAGCACGAAAACATCGTCAAAGTCTATGATTTCGACCTGCAGGACGGCATGCCCTATCTGGTGATGGAGCTGTTGGATGGCGAAACCCTGGAGAGCGTTATAAAAACCCAGAAGGTCGCCGGGGTGACCATTCAACTGCTGGATAAAGTCGAAATCATGTTTCAGGTCGCGAGGGGTCTGCAGTACGCCCACTCCGAAAATGTGGTCCACCGCGATATCAAGCCCGGCAACATCATGGTGCTGCCAAACGGAACCGTGAAGGTGATGGATTTCGGGATTGCCCGCGTGATGGACAAGGACGGAACGCGCCGCACGCGGCAAGGCGATATTGCGGGAACGATTCTGTACATGGCTCCCGAGCAGTTCACCGGCCGGGATGCCGATAAGCGCTCGGACATCTTCGCTTACGCGGATGTCTACTATGAGCTGCTTACGGGGGAACATCCGTTCTTTGGCAATGACTTCGCGACCGTCATGTATCGCATCACGGCCAACGAGCCGCGGCCGATCCGGGAAAAGCTTCCCGAATGCCCGGCGGCGCTGGAGAGTATGATTCATCGGCTCCTGGTGAAGGATCCCGAGATCCGCCCCGACCGGCTGGATGAGGTCGTCCTGGAAACTCAGCCGGTTTTGCAGCGCCTCCGGCGTGAACGGGCCGCCGTCGTGGCGGCTGAGATTGAACCTTTGATTCACGCCGGGGACCTCGAGCGGGCGCAGGTCGCAATTGGACAAGTGCTGCATTGGGATCCCCTAAACCAGGTAGCCGATCGTTGGCGGGAACAGATCCAAAAAGAGCGGGCACGCAAGGCCATGCGCGCGCGTGCCGAAGCGCTGGTCCGCAAAGGCCACGAACACCTGGTTGCGCGCCGCTTTAAGGAAGCCTTGCAGTGTTTTGAGAGCGCCCTCAAGCTCGATCAAACCAACCCGGAGATCCGGACGCTTGTCGATCAGGTGCAGATTACCATTGAAAACGTCCGCAGCGCCGTGCGCCTGGTCGCCGAAGCGCGCACCGAAATGGAGCGGGGCCAACTGGAACATGCGGTGGACAAGGCTGCGCGCGCCGCGGAACTGGATTCCGGCAATCCGGAGGCCCCCGAATTGCGCGATCAACTGCGCCAGCAGATTCGGAGCCGCCGGGAAGCGGCCATGCTGGCCCGCGCCGAGGGCCTCTCGAACGGCGGAGACTATGACGGTGCCATGGCAGTCCTGAGCGAGGCGGAAGCCGCTGGCTTGTCCAGTCCAAAAATCGCCGCTTGCCGGACGCGTGTGGAGCGCGAACGCGCCGAGGCCGAAAAGCGCCGCCGCCAAGCCGCCTTTGCGGCGGCGCTGGCCAGGGCTAGAGAGGCACTTTACGGTCAACGCCTGCAGGAAGCTAGCGCCTCTGCCGAAGCCCTGTGCGCCGAGTATCCCGAAGAACCTGCCGCCTCCGAGTTGCTCTCGGAAGTGCGGGAATATCTGGCCGCCCAAAGGAGGCTCGAAGCCATTAACCAGGCAACCCAAACCGCACGCGTCCTCATGAAAGAGAAGCGCCTCGACGACGCGCGTGAAGTGCTTGAGGCCGGGCTGCGCGCATACCCGCGCGACACGGGCATTTCCCGCCTCATGGAAATCGTGAACACTCTGGCGGCGGCACAGGACCGCGCCCGCAAGATCGGCCAGGTGGTCCGTCAGGCTCACAGGCTGGCTGACGACGGTCAATTGGACGCAGCGTTGCGGGCGGTCATGGATGCCATCGGCGAGTTCGGCGAAGAGACCTCCCTGGTCGAATGCAAACGAAACTTTCAGCTTGAGCGCGACCAGCGGGAGTATGCCCGCGGGTTGCAGGCCAGGCTGGAGCAGGGGAGGCGCCTTCTGGCCGAAGGCAACCCGGCCGGAGCCGTTGGGTTGCTGGAAGATGCCATGCTGCAGTACCCCGGTGAGCCGGAAATCGGCCTGCTGTTGTCTTCCGCGCGAGGCGCGCTGGCTGCCTTGCGCGAGTCCGAGTTTGTCAAGCAACATCGCTCCCAGATCGCAGCCCTGGAAACTGTCGGGCAGTATGGCGCCGCCCTCGCACTGATGGAAGCGGCTCTGGCCCTCTATCCGGGGAACGCGGAGTTGCTGGACACCGCGGGGCGGTTGCGCCAGCGGCTCCAGGAACAGGAACGGACGCGGCTATTCGCGACGCATGTCCGCCGCGTCGAGGAGGCGATCCAATCTGGAGATTGGGATTCAGCCGCCACAAGTTGCGAAGCTGCGCAACTTGATTTTCCGGAGGAAGCGGCCCTTGCCGAATACTCGGCCAGGATCCACGAGGCGCAGCGGCAACTGGCGATTCAACAATTGCAGGCCCAGGTACGCGGAAGCCTGGCACGTCAGGATTTGGAAGCGGTCGAACGGCAACTCGCGGCTACGCGGCTAAGCTTTTCGCAAGACCCGGTATGGCAGATGCTCTCGCTAGAGTTTGAACGGTACCGGGCGTACGATGGCGATCTGAGACGGGCGGCGGAGGCGTGCGCCGCCGGCACGTACGATCATGCGGAAGAACTGCTGCGGCGTTGGCTGGCCGAGGCGCCCGACCCTCGGGCTGCAAAGCTGTTCGAGAGCGTCTCACGGGTCCGGCGCGAGGCCGAAGAGCAGGCGCGCCGGGTGGCCCAGGAGCGCGCCAGGCGCGAAGCCGAGGAACTGGCGCGCCGGCAACAGAAAGCGGCCATTGCCGAAGGGCGAAGCGATGCCGATGCCCTGCTCCGGAAGGCGGACTACCAGGGCGCGATCGTAATCCTGGACGAGTTGGCGGCCCGCTACCTGAATCATTCCGAGATCCAGCGAGACCGGGAAACCGCGGCTCATGCACTAGATCGCCAACGCCGCGAAGCCGAAGAGCAGGTCGGCCGGCAACAAGAAGAAGCGGCCATTGCCAAGGGGCGAAGTGATGCGCAAGCCTTGGTCCGGCAGGGCGACTATAAGAGCGCACTCGCCACCCTGGACCGGTTGGCCGGCCAATATCCAAATCATTCCGAGATCCAGCGAGACCGGGAAATCGCGGCTCAGACACTGGATCGCCAACGCCGCGAAGCCGAAGAGGAAACCCGCCGCCAAGAGCGGGAAGTCATCGCCAGCCAGCGCCAGAATGCCGCAGGTCTGGTGCAAAAGGGCGATTACAAAGGCGCCATCGCCATATTGCGACAGCTTGCTCTAGTCCATCCCGGCCATCCCGGGATTCAGCAGGAGCTGGAGGCGGCCGCGCGCGAACTGGACCGACAGTGCCTGGAGGCGGAAGGGCAAGTTCGCCGCCAAGAGCAGGTCGCCATCGCCAGTGCCCGGGCGGAGGCAGCCGCGCTTATCCAAAGCGGCGATCATCCGGGCGCGATTGCCTTATTGGACCGGCTCGCGAAACAACACCCAGGTCACGCGGACATCGAGCAGGATCGTGAGACTGCAGTGCGCGAGTTGGAGCGCACGCGCCTGGAGGAGGCTATTTCCGAGAAGCGCCGGGAAGCCGCGGTGCTGGCCAAAGAGGGCGATTACCATGCCGCCATCACCATACTGCAGCGCCTGGCACACAAACATTCGGGCCACGCCGGTATTCAGGACGACCTGGATGCCGCAAAGCTCGCGAGAGAGGGGCAGCGGCAAGAAGCCGAAGAACAGACCCATCTGCGGCGCATCGAGGAAGCCATCGCCCAAGGGCGTCGGGATGCGGCGTCCCTCACCGCCCAAAGCGCCTACGCAGACGCCATCGCCATGTTGGACCGGCTCGCTCGGAAATACGGAAGTCATCCGGGAATTGAGCACGACCGGCAAGCCGCGGACGCGGCATTGGAAAGGCAGCGCCGCCAAGCCGATGAACAGGCCCAGCGGCAGCGCGAAGAGGCGGCTATCGCGAAATCGCGCCGGGATGCCGCCGAGCTCATCCGCAAGGGCGACAGTCAAAGTGCGATCCGAGTGTTGGATTGGCTTGCCAACCAGTATCCCGGGCATCCCGGCGTCCAGCGGGATCGGGACGCCGCGCAGCGGGAACTGGAGCGGCAGCGCTGGGAAGCCGAAGAAGCGGCCCGTCGGCAGCGCGAGGAGACGGCCATCGCCAAGGCCCGCACCGATGCTGCCGCACTTATAACGGAAGGCGACCACCAGGTGCAATTTCGCGTTGTTTTCACGTGCAAGTTGGACGGCTAGAGATCGGAAGAGTACACGTCTGAACTCCAGTCACTGACCAATCTCGTATGC
>OCTA010000977.1_pt1 | contig 26641 bp, 17 predicted proteins | sample 1538991 | NCBI WGS metagenome assembly OCTA01 (sample SAMEA3539302, study PRJEB22396) | soil metagenome | biome: tundra; feature: field; material: soil | place: USA | collected 2010-05 | depth 0.15 m | reverse complement strand
CCAGTTAGCGGCAGAATGATCAGCACTCCCACAAATCCCATGGGAATCGCCAGCATGATAAGGAGCGGATCGATGAACGACTTGAACTGAGCGGTCAGAATCAGAAACAGCAGAAGAAAGGAAATCAGGAACCCGAAGGCAAAGCTCTTGAATGACGCTTCCATGCCTTGCACCATGCCGCGCAGATTTACGCGCACGTTGTCAGGGATGCTTTTCTTGTCCTTCGCGAGGATGTCGCGAATCGCGCCGGTCACGCTTTGCAGGTCTTCTCCCTTGGGAGTCACATAGATATCGATCGCCCGCTGAATCTGATAGTGGTCGACCTCGGTCGGCGTCTGCACTTGTTTCACGCTGACCACATTGTTGAGAACGGTGGTTGGTCGGCCACCTCCAGCACAGGACCAGCCGGGCTGCGCCTTACCCAGCGCCGGATGCCCGTTGGGACCACAGTTCATATCCGCACTCGCATTCGGATCGCGCAGTGGAATCTGTCCGAGGTCCGCCATGTTATGAATCGCCGCCCGCCCCTTCTCGAAATACTGCACCGTCAGGTAATAGTCGTTGCCGGTCTTGCGATCGACCCAGTAATTGGGAGCGATCATGTAGTTCGAATTGAGCGCGGTGATGACGTTGTCCACCACGTCCTTCTGCGTCAGTCCCAACTCGCCGGCATGCACGCGGTCGACGTCCAGGCGCAAGGCGGGATAGTTCATGTCCTGCGGAATGTACACCTGCCCAACACCGTGCACTTTGCGAATCTCCGCCGCGAGGTTCTGGGCAATGCCATTGATCTGCTCCAGATTCGAACTGCTCACCTGCACGTCAATCGGAGCCGGCATCCCCGAATTCAAGATGGCGTCAACCATCGACCCGCTGGAAAAGAATGTGCGAATGTCAGGAAACTGGCTGGCCATCTTCTGCTGCACACGGTCCATGTACTCGAAACTGCTCAGCCGATGTGACTCGTTCAACTGCACCTGCACGGTCGCGGTGTAAGGACCGGAATTGGTTGTGTAGAGCGAAGAAAAGTCCGGCACGACGCCAATATTGGAAACGATCCTCTTCAAATCCTTGCTTCCCATCGTGGTCCGGATCAAGTCTTCTACCTTCGCCACGTACTGGTCCGTCACTTCGATGCGCGTACCGGTGGGAACTTTCAGGTTGATGGTGAACTGCCCGGCATCGGTCTTCGGGAAGAAGGCAAGCCCCAGCAGCGGATAGATGCCCAGACTCGCGATGAAGACGCCACTCAGAATCGCAACCGTAAGCCCGGGACGCTGCAGCGCCTTTCTCACCCAATACTCGTAGTAATCCAGCACCTTGTTGAACATTCGGTTGAAGCGCTCATTGAACTTGTCCATTCTGGAGGGACTTTTCAAGGTAGCGTCATACTCCCTGTTATCGTGCACTTCACCGTGCGGCTTAGCCTTCAAGAAGCGCGAGCAGAACAATGGAATGACCGTCATCGCCACCACATATGAGGCTAGCAGCGAGAGGCAGAACGCCAGCGCTAAAGCAGTAAACAAAAACTTGGCTACGCCATAGAGGAACACCACCGGGAAGAAATCGACCACATCCACCAGCGTGGCCGCCAGCACCGCCAGACTCACTTCCGAGCCGCCAACCTCCGCGGCGATCATGGGCGCGGCTCCCATCTCCAGATGGCGATAGATGTTTTCCAGCGAGATCACCGAATTGTCGATCACCCGCGAAAAGGCCAGGGCCATTCCCGCCAGGATCATCGTATTGATCGTGCCGCCCATCAAGGCCAGCACAACAAATGCAGCAAGCGCCGACAGCGGAATGGACAGCAGCACGGCCGACGTTGCGCGGAAACTGCCCAGGAAAATCAGGATCATCAGGCTGGTAAGAATCAAGCCTAAAGCTCCCTCGTGCAGTACCGTATTCCTCGCTTCTTTCACGTACACAGATTGGTCAAACACGATGCTGGTGACCATCTGCTTGGGAATGTCGTACAGATGTTTAATGAGTTCGCGAACCCCATCCACCACGGCGATCGTGTTTGTATCGCCCCCCTGCTTCATCACGGGAATGTATGCGGACTTTTGGCCGTCGATGCGAACAATGTTGTACTGGATCTGGTGGGAATCTTCCGCCTTCCCAACGTCATTCACCGTCACCCAGGAATGCCCGTTGACCTTAAGCGGGACTTTACCCAACTCGTCCATGTTGTCGACGAGGCTGTTCGAGTAGACGAAATAATCGTACGGCCCAATCTTCACGTCGCCGGCCGGCAGAATCAGGTTCGAGTTATTGACCGCGCCGACCACATCCATCAAGCTGAGCTGGCGCGACGCCAACTTATACGGATCCACGTACACCATGATCTGGCGGTAAATTCCACCGAACACGCCAGGGATCGAAGAACCGGGCACTGTCGTGATCTGATTGCGGATCTGGAACTGGGCATAGTCGTGCAGTTGGGTTTCGTTGAGCCCCTCGCCCTTCACCGTGACCAGCGCCACGGGCAGGCTGGACGCATCGAACTTCAGCACGACCGGCGGAAGCGTTCCCGGCGGCAGACGCTTCAAGTCCGCCAGCGCAAGGTTGGAAAGCTCGGTAACATCGGCGTCGGCGCTCGTCCCCGGCTGGAAATACACTTTGATGATGCTCACGCCCAGAAGCGATCGGGATTCAAAATGATCGACGCCCGCGGCCAGCGTGAAGAAGCGCTCAAGAGGATCGGTGATGTCAGTCTCGACGTCCTCCGGCGGCATGCCGCTGTAAAACGTCGCCACCACCACTTCCGGCAAATTGATCGGCGGGAACAGATCGACCGGCATGCGCGCGATGCTGGTGACACCGATGACCAGCAGCACCAGGCAGATCACGATGATGAAGTACGGATTCCGAATTGAAAACCCTGGCATAGACCTATCCAATCTTCTTGTTTCCGAACTCGTTCACTTGCGGCAAATTCCCTGCTCTACTGCTGCGCATCCCCCTCCTGATACTCAGGTGCCACCACGGTTTGCGGATGAACCTTCTGCCCAGCCTTCAGGCCGCTGCGATCGCTGACTACGACCTGCTCCCCCTCGTTCAACCCAGAAACGATTTCAGCATCGCTGCTGGTCTCGAGTCCGATTTCCACGGGACGTTGTTCCAATATTCCGTCCGCATTCACGACAAGAACGGTCGTCTTATCGCCTCGGTGACTCAGGGCCTGCACCGGAACGCAAGGAATATTGTCTTTCCGGTCGAGGTGAAGTTCGGCCTCGGCATACAGACCCGGCAGCAAAACCCGCTGAGGATTGAGAACGTCGACTTCGGTATGCATGGTCCGTGTATCTGCCTGCACGTCGACGGAGAATCGCGCGACTTTGCCGGGGAACGTCCGGTTGAGCGAGGGAACGCGAACATCCACGGGATCATTCACGCGAATATATCGAACGTAGGCTTCCGGAACCGGTATGACGAGCCGGAAGAGATCGTCCTGGGAGAGCTTGACGATCGGCATCGCCTGCGTGCTCGACCCTGTGCCCGCTTGCACCAGCGTTCCGAGATTCGCATAGCGCTCGGTGACGATCCCGGAAAAAGGCGCCGTGATCCGCGAATAATCAAACAGACTTTGGTCGCGCGTCAGTTTCGCTCTGGCCACCGACAGCTGGCTCTGAGTCGCTTCCACAGCCGCCTGCCCAGCATCAGCCTGAGAGGACGCAGCCATATCCTTGCCCTGCGCATCGTCTACTTCCTGTTGCGCGACAATTCCGGGTTGGCTCTCAAAGACACTATTCAGCCGCGTATATTGCAGGTGAAGCGCCTTGTACTGTGCCTGGTAGCGATCTAGTTCGTGCTGCGCCCGGGTCACTTGGTTCGCGGCATTCCTGATTTCCGCTTGATCTTCCTGAAGCTGCGCCTCCAACTCCGGAATCTCGAGAACTGCCATTACCTGACCAGCCTTCACGTGCGTGCCATAGTCAACGAGGAGCTTTTTGACGAAACCGGATTCCTTCGCGTACACGTCGATCTCCTGGAAGGGCACCAGTTCGGAAGACAGGGTGATTTGCCGCCCGAGCGATTTGTTCACGACCTTCGTTACTCCGACGGTGATGATCGGGCCTCCTGCTTGAACCCGTCCGTTTCCACTCCCTGAACAGGACGACGCGGCGAGAGCCATCGTGACCACAACTGTCGCGAGCGAGTAGGAGAGCAGCGTATTCGATCTGCGTGCTCGCATCTTGCGGGATCCATTGCAACTTTGAGTCATCATGTTTACCTTGACCAGCATTCCCTGGCGGTTGCCTAACTCAGCGTCTTCATAACCTCACGCAGCTTTGGCACTGAGAAATTCTTTGATCGACAAAAGTCAATGATCCTTTGCTCCGCCTGTTGCAATCGGTCCGCAATGGCGGGAACGTTGGCAGCAATCTCGGCCGGAACCGTCAGGACACCGTGGCGGTCTCCGTGCAGCAAGTCACCAGGTCGCACTTCCATTCCACCTACGCTGATGGTGGTTCCGATCTCGAAGATGTGGGCGTAGGCGTGGGAGACCGCTACACTTCCAGCGAACAATTGAATCCCCATCTTACGCACGGATGGCAATTCGCGTACCGCGCCGTTCGTCACGTAGCCGATGCACCCCAAACCCTTCAGAATTGCGGCGTGCATGTCCCCGACAAACGCTCCCCGGCCCGGTGGGTCGTCCAAGTCCTCGAGTACGAGAATGCGGGGTGCAGGAACGGCGAGAATCGTGTTCCAGAAATCCGCGCGGTCACGAAAGGTTCCCCCGCCAATCGGCGGCTCGCCGCCGCGAAGGCGGGCCGTGGCCGCATAGCCTACCATCGGAGGGGCGTCCTCAAACATGCACCGAACGCTGGCATCGGCGAAGCCCGTGTTCCGCAGCCTGACGTTAAACGATTCGATCGCGTTTGCGATCATGCACGTGTCGAACTTGCGAAGGGCATCAAGCTCTTCTTCGGTCAACAAAGGTGCGACGGTCATGCCCATATCCTTTCGGACGCGGTCTTTACTTTTTCAGAGGCCGAATACTTTGCCGCACTCCCAAATGGCGACCTGTTGGTGTGCAGGTTTGAAAGGAGGATTGGCAAGCCGCTGCGCTGGAATCGAAAGTTCTGATTCGGACCTGCTCCGCCGGCGGCATAGGCCGAAAAGCGGCAACAGCCCCTCAACAAATCTCGTGAGCGAGGACGCGATGCGAGCTGCGAAGGTACCTACGAGAAGGATTCGGAAGATGGAGGGGGACGATTGTAGAGGCTTTCTTCAAATCGAAGGCCCGGCATCGGGGGGCCGGCAGGTGCAATTCGGGGATAACTCCTGGGAGACTGCAAAAGGCTGACGCATATCACTGGAGGCATCCAGTCGGCTGCGTCCTTGGCGAGACGCTGCCGTTTCGCCTCAGGCGATGGGTGGACCTGGAAGGCTTTTGCAGTGGTGGACGAAGCGACACCCGAAGAGGAGTAGCGCGTCGCCACGCTCAGGGCTAATGAGAAGACCGCAACCAAGACCACCACAGCACGCCAATTCTTGCGCCGTTGATCTTCGGGATGGCTCAGAGGTTGCATATCACAAGCGCTTCAAGACCGTTATTTCTCGTACCATATAAAACTAAACCGTCGCAAGCAAGAGGATAGACATGACGACAGTAATCACAGCGGAACACTGGTCTTAGAGTACCATGCGTAAACGTTGGTTGTACGATTCTGCAGGAATTTACCGGATTCTCGGCCATGCGAATCGGCCTGCATTTTCGAGTTGGCGTTATTGTTTCTAGCCTTCGGGCTCCATTCACCCGCCCAGGAAGTCCCTGCTGTGAAGATCGCCGGCAAGATCGCGCTTGTTTCAGTGACCCTCAACGGCATCATTTTCAGTATTCTCGTTGACCCGGAAGGTGAACAATCGAGTATCGATACAAAAGGCGGTTATCAATGGGGGATTAGCATCCCAAGGCACCGAGCGGATTCAAAAGAACTTTCGCGACCTAGTGGTCGACGTTACTGAAATTAGGTAAGCATTTATATTGGGTCTCTGAGTTTCAATCATGTAAGAGATGGCCGAGATAGATCTCTGTGGCGAGTACCGGGAACCGACGCGGCAGGCTACGCTTGGCTCAAGATGTCGCTACCCGATTCCAGCAAGTGCTTGTCTGACTGTGCTCACCCACAGAGTTGGATTATCTGCCGGTAAATTGTAGTCTGCCCCGATCACATCCCTGTCTTGCCGACGGAGAGACGCCACTATGGGAACTCCCGGCAGGATCTCGCGGAAATGTGCCGCAAGGTTAGATCGTTCTTCCCAAGGCGCTCCGTGCCCGATTAGGACAACGCCCACTGATTCACGCGAGAGATCGAGATTTCGGGCAGCACGCGAACCGAGAGCAGAGATTACTGGATGTCCAAGTGATTGGAGGATCTCATCACGGATAGACAACAGGCTCTCGCGAAATTCAACCTGCACTATCGTTGTCATGGTTCTCCGGAGTGTCGGCCTTCGGAACAATCTTGCGCCGAGACTCGGCGCAACCTTGGCTCCTTCAGGTGGGAACACCCAGTTTTGGCAGCAGCCATTGCGTCAAGATTATGTAGGCGACAAGGAATGCCACTCCCCAAACCCAATCGGGCATGTTCACTTTCTCCTATCTGCCAACTCCAAGTTTACGCAGGAAAGTCATCATCGGGCACCAGTTCGTGAATCCAGACTGAAACAGATTCAAACCAACAAAAGCCGTGAAGAGGTACCAGTACGGGCTCACGTAGTGTCCAAGTGCCAGAGACAACAGAATAAAGATGCCAGTGATCAAACGAAGTGTTCGTTCTACAGTCATACCGGTCCTCCCTCAGTCCTACGCAATTTCGCATTGCGGTGTTTTACACTCAGCGACATTTTCTGGCGCATGCGGATACGTGGGTGGAAGCGAGTCTCCCCTCTGAGAGAGGTAGTAAAGAACCGGTACTGCCATTCGCGACAGAACGGTGGACGCGACTTTCCCCGCCATCAATGACAGAGCCAAACCCTGAAAAATGGGATCGAACAGGATCACACTCGCTCCCACCACCATGGCCGCTGCGGTCAGCAGCATTGGGCGGAAGCGCACCGCACCCGCATCGTCCTCCAGCGCCATTCCTTGTGAGCGCCGCAATTCAATGAAGTCGACAAGAATGATGGAATTGCGGACGATGATGCCCGCCCCAGCGATGAAGCCGATCATCGACGGTGCCGGCGCCCGAAGTTGCGTGGAAGACACGGCGACCACCGCGCTGCTTGCTTTGTCCGATGAGCCTGAGGCCCTATGGCCCTATCGATTAGATCTGCTGCCGAGCAGCCTGCAGCAGCCCATGGATAGCAGGTTCGAGCGCGGTACACGCGGCTCCCCACAATACGGCCGAAGGACCCAGTGTTCCCAATGCCAGTCGGACGATCGGGAACTCGCTACCTCCAAGCAAGGTCTCCAGTTCGTGCAACAAAACCGGGTGGTTACCCACTTCTCCACCGAGCAAAATGAGGCTTGGATTGAGAATGAGGGCCAAGTCCAGGATCACGTCCGCCAGAATGGCTGCGCGTTGTTTCAGAATCCGCTTTGCTTTCCCATTGCCCGCAGCCGCCAGGTCCCAAACGTCCGCGGCGTGACCTACTCGTGAGCGAATTCTCGACGATTGACCTCTGCCGCGCCAACTCTTCAGGATGCCTGACGCTGAAAGGGTTTTTTCGAGCTCGCCATATGTATGAATCGCGGGACGCGCTCTCGAAATAGCAGGTACCCGCAAGTATCCAATCTCGCCGGCTGACCACTGGGAGCCACGATGAATGCGGCCGTCCAAAAAAATTCCGGCCCCGACGCCCTCGCCAATCGTGACAAAAACAAAGTCCCTCTTCCCCTGCGCCGCTCCACGATAGAACTCGCCCTCGGCCGCCAGGTTGGTGTCGTTATCAATGACTACCCGGCACTTAAACTCGCGTGTCAGCATTGCCCCCAGGGGCACGTCGTTCCAATTCTGCAATGCGCTCAGAGCGACCACCGTTCCTTCCTCTACATTCACAATCGCAGGGACACCCACAGTCAACCCCGCCAGTTGGGTTGCCATCAGCTTCTTGTTGCGGAGCAATTTCCGCACCTCGTTGCTGATTTGCTCGCAGATCCGGGCAGGTGTTGACTGCGATCTCGCAATACGGGTCTCCGAGCGGGCCAACTCCCTTCCGTTCAGGTCGGCCAACAAAAACCGGAGCGTGTCACGCGTAATCTCCACTCCCGCAACAGAGCTATGCTCTGCCTTGAATCGCAGAATGTCAGGAGGCCTGCCGCCAGTGGAGTTTCCCTCCCCGACGGCTTCGACCAATCCCGTAGAAATGAGGGTCGCGACTACATTCGTCACAGAAGGCGCGCTCAAGCCTGAAGCCCGCACCAAGTCCGCTTTCGAGCACGGGCCCTTGTCCCGCAATAGCCGCAACAGGACTTGAGCATTGGTTTGCCGGATCAGGGGAGGCCGACCGAGCACCACCGGGTTTTTCACCATAGGAAGATCACCGGAACTGTATCTCCAGGCGCTTTCAGACATTCTAATGATTATTAACTATGTTTGGCATACAATACTGGCGACTTCAATTTGCGACCGGCAGCTCCGCAGATGCCGGGCGATTGCTCATGGAAAGCTAAGCGAAGGATGACTGGCGAATGCGTCCGTATCGTCTGATGTTTTTATTCCACTATTGCCCCGGCTGGCGGTGTCTCTGCATTCTTCTATTATTTCTCGCCACCGATGTGACCGCACAGACGTCCACCGCGCGATTCAAGGTCATCGCGCTTGCCGAGGCCGGTGGAATTCATCGGCCCTTTGTCGATGCGGCCAAAGTATGGCTGCAGAAGCAATCGGTCGATAACAATTTCTCTGTCGATTACATTGAGGATACCGGCAAGATCGACGACGCATTCCTGTCGCAATATCGGGTTTTTATTCAACTGAACTATCCGCCGTATGGGTGGACGCCCAAGGCCGCTGCGGCATTCACTCGATACATTGAGGAAGGCCGCGGGGGATGGATCGGGTTTCATCATGCGACGCTGCTCGGTGAATTTGACGGATTCGGTATTTGGCCATGGTTCTCTCAGTTCATGGGTGGAATTCGATTCACCGATTACATTCCGGAGTTTGCCACCGCCACCGTCATCGTGGAAGATGCCTCTCATCCTCTGACGAAGAACGTTGGCCCGTCGTTCGTGGTGGAAAAAGAGGAATGGTATACCTACGACAAGTCGCCCCGCCCCAATGTTCACGTTCTGGCCCGCGTTGACGAGGCGACCTATTCGCCAGACACGCGTAAGAAGATGGGGGATCATCCGGTGATCTGGACGAACGAGAAGGTAAAGGCGCGCAACGTCTATATCTTTATGGGGCATCATCCCGAGTTGTTTCAGAATCCTGCCTTCACGACCATCTTTCACAATTCAATCTTGTGGGCGGCGCAGCGATGAACGCTCGCAGATTCCTCCTCTTTCTGTTGCTGGCGAGCCACCTTGCAGGCAGCCTTTTTGCCCAGCCATCAGGATCTAAAGTGCTGGCGTTTTATTCGGCAACAGCAGAACCGGACCATGTGCAGTTTGCCCAGGACGCGTTGAAATTCTTGAACGAGCGGGCTGTAAGTGAACACTTCACGTTCGAAGCAACGACCAAATGGGAAGACTTGAATGATGAAAACCTGAAAACAGTTCAGTTGGTAGTCTGGCTCAACGAATCGCCCACAAACCCGGAACAAAGACATGCTTTTGAGCGCTATATGCAGCTTGGAGGAGCATGGCTGGGCTTCCATGCCGCCGGCTACAACGACAAGGACACGAACTGGCCGTGGTTCGTCGATTTCCTGGGAGGTGCTGTATTTCACATCAACAGTTGGCCCCCACTGCCGGCTCGAATCATCATGGATGATCGGAGCCATCCGGTCGCGGCCGGAATCCCCGATGCCTTCGAATCTCCCGCGAATGAATGGTACGTCTGGAAGCCGAGCCCGCGGCTCAACAAAGATGTGAAGGTTCTGGCGACGTTCGATCCGGCGAACTATCCGATCGGATTGAAGGACGTGCTTACCAGCGGCGACCTTCCCGTCATGTGGACGAACACGAAATACAAGATGCTGTACATGAATATGGGACACGGCGACAAGATATTCACGAGTGCCGTGCAAAATCGACTCATTGACAACGCCATCCATTGGCTGGGAAATAGGGCAAGTCAAAGCGCCACGCCGGAGGCAAGCGGAATCAGAATCAGTCCACGCGGCATCGTGCTGAACCCGCGAACCCACAAAGTGTATGCAGTAAATACAAGACGTGGCACCGTGACAGTGCTCGACGGCGAGGGGCATTTCTCGACATCTGTGAAGGTCGGAGCCGAACCCGAAGCTATTGCAGTGAATCCGGACACGAATCGAATTTATGTCGCGAATGCCGGCGATGGCACCGTCACTGTCATCGATGGAAAGACCGATGCACCCGTCGCGAAGGTGGCGGTCGGAGACCTGCCTTACGTCGTTGCGGTGAATACCGCCAATGACAAGATATATGTCGCGAGGACGTTCAGTAATGTCATGACCGTGATCGACGGGAAGACGAACGTCGCTAGCTCTCTGAAGCCGGGAGAGCAAGCCGACGCAATCGCCGTAGATCCGGCCGCCAACAAAATCTACCTCCTCAGCTACGAAAGTCCGAATGTGAAGGTGATCGATGGAGCAGACAGCCGTATCTCCGAAGTTCCTGCGGGGACGCATCTTTGGGCGATCGCGGCGAATCCGGCAAACAAAAAGATCTATGCGACGAACGCGGGCAGTTCGAACGTAGCGATCTTAGGTGGAGAATCGAAGGGCGCAACGCTTGTGTACACGGGTGAGACTCCATGCGCGCTGGCCATTGATTCCTCCACGGGACGGGTCTATGTGGCCAACTATACAAGCAACAGCGTCACGGTAATTGACGGTACCAGTGACTCGGTTGTTGCCACCATCGACGTGGGCGAGCGGCCGCAGGGTCTCGCGGTGGACTCCTCCAATCACAAGGTTTACGTGGCGAATACACATTCGGTCACCACGACCGTCATTGATGGCACGAACAATTCGATCGCCGCGACATTGTCGACAGGCACTTGGCCCTTTGCGATTGTAGTGGACAGCGCCATGCACAAAGCGTACGTGAGCAGTCTTGGGGGAGATCAACTGACGGTGATCGACGGAACGACGCTGACGATATCGTCGCCAACGCCCAAGCAGTAACGATACGAGTGAAGAGGGAGGACCATTCGGTGAGGACCATTTCGGGCATTCCACGGCAGTTCGCCCTGACGCTTCTGCTTTCGCTGGCCGCATGGGCCCAGCAGGCTCATCCGATACTTGCGATCGGATCGGCGGCGCCGGATTTTGATCTTCCAGGGATTGACGGGACCAATCACAAGCTCTCCGACTATGCCTCGAGTCCAGTTCTCGTGGTGGTCTTCACCTGCAATCATTGCCCCATCGCGCAAATGTATGAGCGACGCATCGCCCAACTAGCAACGGATTACGCGGATCGCGGCGTGAGTGTTGTCGCGATCGAACCGAATGATCCCAAAGCGATCACCATCGACGAGCTGGATTCTTCGGACATGAGCGACAGTCTCGAAGAAATGAAGCTCCGCGCCCAATACAAACATCTGAGCTATCCGTATCTTTACGATGGCGAGACGCAATCGGTCACAGACGCGTATGGGCCGCAGGCGACGCCACACGCCTTCGTTTTCGACAGCGGCCGCCGCCTCCGTTATGAAGGGCGTGTCGACAATAGCTACCGTACCGAACTGGTAACGACTCACGAGGTGCGCGACGCGATCGAGGCACTCCTGGCACATCGCGAGGTCGCGGTGAAGCACGCCGGCGTCTTTGGTTGCTCGACGAAATGGAAGGAGAAACGCGCGGCCCAGGTAGAAGCGCTGCGCAAAATCGAGTCGCAACCGGTTCACTTGGAGATGGCCTCCGCGGCCGACTTAAGCGTGCTTCGTACGAATCCGGGGAAGAAGATGTTGCTGGTGAGCTTTTGGGCGACATGGTGCGGTTCCTGTATCCACGAATTTCCTGACTTCGAAGACACGTACCGGATGTACAGCATGCGCGATTTCGAGTTGGTTACGGTCGCGGCCAACATGCCCGATGAAAAGAATTCTGTCACGCGGGTGCTTGAGAAAGTACATGCCACGAGCCGCAACCTGCTGTTCAACTCGAACGACACGGCTGCCTTGCAAGCCGCCTTTGATCCTAAGTGGGACTCGGCTGTGCCCTATACGGTGCTGATTTCCTCGGAGGGCAAAGTCCTGTATCAGCAACAAGGCTCCGTCGACATGCTGGAGCTGCGAAGGACGATTCTGGCGAATCTCCCTTCAGACTATGAAGGGTTCAATCAGTATTGGGCGGCGCGATAGCTACTTCGCGTGAGTCGCGCCATACCTTTATTCCGCCTCGGTGCTTTGACCCGAGTAGGTACCGTTGTCATCGGGAGATCGACTGAAAATGAAATCGCATTCATACGTCCGAGTCTTCACTCTGATTCTCTTGATTGCAGCCCAAGCATGGGCCGGCGATGCAATACCGAAGGCCGCTTGGCGTCGTCCGCTCGGCCTGCCGCTCGACAAGCCGGGAGTCACACGAGTCCCAGGCAATATCGACGACGGCTATTGGCAGGGCGCGCCCGTCGGGGGATTTGGTTCGGGAACCTTTTCGAGAAGCTACCGAGGAGACTTTGCGCGCTGGCACATCAAAGCCGGCGTTCATAAGTATGCTCCTGTTTATGCTAACCAGTTCGCAATGTTCCAGCAGGCCGAGGGAGAGCGGCAGGGCACGGCCCGTGTCTTGATGACCGATCATCCGACGGACAAAACGCTCAGCAGTTGGCAGTGGGACTATCCGGTGGGCGCTGGCGAATACGCCGCGCTCTATCCAAAGTCCTGGTACGACTACAAGTGGGACCCGTTTCCGGCGCACGTTGTGCTTGAACAATTTTCGCCGGTGTTGCCGGATAACTATCGCGAGTCCAGCTATCCAGTTGCGGTGTATCGCTGGCACGCGGAGAATCCTACCAACAAAGCCGTCACGGTTTCCGTTCTTTTGTCGTGGACGAACATGGTCGGCTGGTTTCGCACCTTCACTCGGGATTTTCAGGGGGCGCCGAACCAAGGCAATCACAACGGATTTGCGAGCGAGAAAGTCAGTGCAGGAATCATGAAGGGCATCATCTTTGATCGCAACCGCGCGGTCACCGTACCGAGCGAGGTGGACGGCCAATTTGTGATTGCCGCGATGGAAGCTCCGGGTGTTGAGATCAGCTATCACGCTACATTTCCAGCCGAAGGAGATGGAAAGGCGATTTGGAGCCGTTTCGCAGAAGACGGGCGCTTGGCAAATAACGATGTTTCATGGGTCAGCGACGGCGAAAAACTGGCAGGTGCCATCGCGGTTCGCTTTACTCTTCAGCCCGGTGAGAAGAAGGTGATTCCGATGGTGATCGCCTGGGATTTCCCGGTCGTGCAATTTGGCGAGGGCCGCGAATGGAACCGGCAGTACACGGACTTCTATGGCGCAAACGGTAATAACGCCTGGGCTATCGCGCGCGATGGATTACAGAATGCCACGGCTTGGAGTGATGCCATCGATGCCTGGCAATCTCCTTACGTCAATGATGAGTCCAAGCCGCTGTGGTATCGGGGCATGCTCTTCAACGAGATGTATATATTGACGGATGGAGGCACGTTCTGGGGCCGTCCGGTTGGTTCCGACAAAAAGAAGCCGCCGTCGTTCGCGCTCCTCGAGTGCTTTGATTACGCTTACTACGGAACCCTGGATGTCCGTTTCTATGGTTCGATGCCATTGTTGAAGTTCTGGCCCGACATCGACAAACAGGTGCTGCGGCAGTTCGCCGATACCGTTCCGAAGGAGTGGCCGGAAAAAGGGCAATGGGTTTGGAAGTCCCAACAAACCGGCGAGCCCAGTCTGCACATGAGGAAAAAGAAGGGCGCCGTTCCGCACGATCTGGGCGTGCCCGAGGGCGATCCCTTCTTTGCGGTCAACGAACCCGGATGGCAGGACACAAATGACTGGAAGGACCTGAACTCGAAATTCGTTCTGATGGTTTATCGCGACTATGTGCTCACAGGCAAAAAGGACACGGCGTTCTTGCGCGAGATGTTTCCTGCCGTGCAAGATGCCGTTGCCTACCTGCGCCAATTCGATCGCGGCGCCGGAATTCCGGAAAATGCGGGATATCCGGATCAGACGTACGACTCCTGGGTCGTACGAGGCGTGAGCGCGTATTGTGGCGGTCTGTGGCTGGCGGCAGTTCGCGCCTCGGAAGAGATGGCGCGCGTTCTCGGTGAGAGCGGCGTCGCGGAGGGATACCACCAACTCTTTTTGAAAGCCCAGAAGAATTACATCGACCGACTATGGAACGGAAAATACTTTCGCTACGACACGGAGGGTGAGGATCGCGACAGCGTGCAAGCAGATCAACTCGCCGGACAATGGTACGCCAACATGACTGGCCTGGGGGATCTCGTGCCCCACGAAATGCAGGTGGCGGCAGCAAAGAAGATATTCGAATTCAATGTGATGAAGTTTGGCGGCGGTCAGATGGGTGCAGCGAATGGCATGACGGCAGACGGATCGATCATTCGCGAGAACGAGCAGGCCCCGGAAGTCTGGGTGGGCACGACTTTCGGGTTTGCGGCGCTATTGCTCAGCGAAGGGATGAAGGAAGAGGCTTATCACACAGCCTGGGGCCTATACCACGTAATCTACGAGAGCAAGGGATACTGGTTCCGGACTCCCGAAGCTTGGGACGTCGACGGAAATTTCCGGGCGTCAATGTATATGAGGCCCGCCGCGGTGTGGGCGATGGAGATGATTCCGCAACCCGACACCAAATAGCCGGGCGCGAACAGCCTCCTGCAAAATTGAGAGCCAGCCGTAATCGGCGTTCTCAGCATTCAGCCGTTTCAGATGGACTCACTAAACTACGATTTGCTTGACCCAATGAAATCCTCAACCAGGAAACACCCCGTCTCGTCTGGCACGAAAGAAACTCCTCATGGAAAGCCCATTCCCCGCCGACCCTCTGCAGCCCAGAACGTCGACGAAGACCCCAGAGTGGTCGTCGGAGTGGACATCGGAGGAAGCAACCTCCGAGTTGCTCTCGCGGACTTAGGTGGAACCGTGCTGGGCAAATGGTCAGCGTCGACCAAGGAGACATCCTCTCCCGAGATGGTTATCGCGCAGATTGGAAAAGGCATTGACTCTCTGTTGAAGGACTCTTCAGCATCGCGCTCCTCGCTGGCGGCGATTGCGGCTGGGGCTCCCGGCATCACAGACAGGGAGGCAGGAGTAGTTGTAGCCACTTCCTATCTAAGGGGGTGGAGGGATGTGCCGTTCCAGAGCCTGCTTGAATCCGCCTTCCACATTCCTGCCGCAGTGGAAAATGACGTGAGAATGGCGGCTCTGGGAGAACACTGGATGGGCGTCGCGCGCGGGATTTCCAATTTTGTCTTTCTGGCGATTGGCACCGGAATCGCCGCTGGAATTTTTGCGAACGGCACTCTTCTCCGGGGTGCCAGGTGTACGGCCGGAGAAGTTGGGTACATGTATGTTCCCGGCGCTTCGGAGCAGGTTGCACAACGCGGCACACCCGGTTCGCTGGAGAGCACGATTGGCGGCGAAGGCATTCGGCAGCAGTGGCTGGCGGCGGGCAAGAGTAGTCCACATTCGAAACATCTGACGGCTACAGAAGTCTTCGACCTTGCCCTCACTGGAGATCTATTGGCAAAGGTTGTTTTGGACCGCTCGGCGCAACTTCTGGCCTATGCTGTCTACAACATCTCACTCGTGCTGAATCCTTCGCTGTTCGTCTTAGGTGGAGGCGTCGGCATGAACGGAGCGTTGCGCGATGCCACCGAGGCGGTTTTGCAACGATACAGCGAACCCGCTCAGCCCAGGCTGATTATCAGCAGTCTCGGTCAGGATGCTCAACTGATGGGGGCGATTCGGCTGGCGCTTGATGCGGTGGAACGTCGCACGGAGTGAAGGCATACTCTCAGTATGGCTTCCCGTAGCGTACGGTTGTCCTTAGCCTCGACTATGTTCCCCCAAGGCTGATGCTCTCTAAGTCCCGGCCGCACGTTTCCGGTACTGCAAATCGAACGAATACCAGTGTCACGATGCAGAGAGTCCCATAGATGGCAAACGTGTACGCGCTGCCGATTGCATTGATGAGCGACAAAAACGTAAACGAGACGGCAAAGTTGGAGATTCCTGAACCCAGTGTTGCGGCGGCAACGCCTCTCCCGCGGACGCGCAGTGGGAAAACTTCAGCCACAAGGATCCAGGCGATCGCCCCCAGGCTGAATGCGAAACAGGCGATGTAAACCATGAGGCACGCAATCGCAATCACACCCATCGAAGAGCCGAGAGCCGCGTTGTGACTGAATGCGTACGAAAGCGAAAAGAGCGCAACCGTCATTCCGCTGACCCCAACATAGAGTAGCGGCTTCCGCCCGACGCGATCGACCAGCATAATCCCCACCACAGTCGCAATCACGTTCACGATGGCGACCATCAACGTCGCAAAGATAGCGCTGCTGTGGGACGCGCTCCCCGCCAGCGCAAAGATCCGCGGACCGTAGTAGATGATCGTGTTAATTCCCGTGACTTGTTGCAGCACAGTTAATCCCACTGCAACGAAGAGCGACCCGCGTACCGCCGGACTCCAGAGAGCGCTCCACTTTTGTTCTACGGGAGTCTTCAATCCATCTTGAATGTCAGCGAGAAACTGCTGTGCCCCGTGGGCGTCCGTATAACTGAGCAGCACAGACTCCGCATCCTTTTCCCGCGCATGCGCGAAAAGCCAGCGTGGACTCTCTGGAACGGTCAGAATCGCCATCAGGAAGAAAACGGTAGGCACTACGGCGAGGCCAAACATCAGTCTCCAAGCCTGTTGTGAGGCCAACAGATAGCCGACGAGATCCGCGAGCGCGATCCCCACGGTCAAAGCGAACTGGTACAAACCGATGAGCATGCCGCGCGACTGCGGCGGAGCCAGTTCGGAAACATATACTGGAGCCGTCACAGACGTAAAACCGATTCCCAAACCGATGATGGCGCGCGCGACAATCAGTACCGCAGGACTCGGCGCGAGAGGAGCCAGCAATGAACCGACAATGAAGATACCCGCGGCCCATACCAGCGTTGCACGGCGACCGATCTGGTCGGCTACTGCTCCTCCGACAATGGCCCCGATCATGGCGCCGACTAGAACAATACTGACGACTAGTTCCTCAACTACGGTTGAGAGGGCAAAGCTGCGCTTGACGAAGATCTCTGCGGCCGCAATGATGCCCATGTCATAGCCGTACAACACTCCTCCGAGGGCGGCGATCGATGAGACGCGTAGGATGAAACCGCGATTTACGTGCGGCGCTGATGATGAGCGGATCTCGGCCACAGAGTCACCTCGTCCCAATCATATCCCCAAGTTTATAATGATTCATTAAAAACATCCCTCGTACTATACAGTTCGAGGGCGGAGAACAATGGAAGACAAGAGCAGCACTGGGTCGAACTGGATTGCCGGGGTGGAGCCCGAGAGGGAACTCCTGACGCAGAGCATGAACTCGATCTATGAGATGGAGTGTCGTGAGCAACCCACACGCCTCGCATCCTTGCTGGATACTTATCAGGTTCCCGCGATCAGAGAGGAACTCGATAAACTGCGAGAGATGTCGTTGTCGACGGGACCGGTCCTTTTCATAGGGATGGGCGCTTCTTATTGTTCTTCAATCAGTGGATCTTCGTATCTGCAGTCGTGCGGTCGACCCTCATTCACAGTGGATGCGGGGGAGTGGTTGCACTATTCAGGTGCGTGGGAGCAGGTTGCCCTGTCATTGTTGGTGACAACTTCCGGAGAGAGCGCGGAACTGGTGCAACTGTGCCGAATGGGAGCGCAAAGACCCCTCGCACTGCTTTGCAACAACGAAAAGAGCGCCTGTTGGTCATTGGTCCGGAACAGACTCCCGATCCTGGCAGGGCCAGAGTACGGCAACGCCACCAAGACCTATACGAACGCCACCGCGGCTTGTATCGTCATTGCCTCACACATAGTGGGGCGCCGATGGCAGGAAGACGCCGAGCGGGTGCTACGGTCGTACCCCGCCGATCTCGATCACGTATTCGGTCTGCGAAACGAGATGGAAGGATTCTGTCGAGGTGCGGCTAACATTGAGGTGATCGGACGCGGCCCCGCTCATGGAGGCGCCATCATGGGCGCGTTGTGCATTCGAGAAATGACCGGCCAACGGGCCGCGCCTCACTCGGGCGGCGGTTTCCGCCACGGGCCTCTACTCGACGTCAACGACTCTCACGTTGCGATAATCCTGGCCTTGGGCAGAACCGCAAGTCTCGGCGTTTCTCTCGCGCAGGATTGTCTGGCGCGTGGAGGAAGAGTCATCCTCGTTGAGACCGAGGAACGTCAACGCTCCGAGAGACTCTTGCCAATAAAGACCGCCTCCGTTCCGGAACCGTGGGAAGGCCTTACGTCAACGATAGTGCCTCAGGCGCTCACATTGGCCATCGCAGAACGGACGGGCGCCAAACTGTCACCGCGCTTCCAATACGGGGTCATGAAGGAGTAGCGCCCGGTGTGAAGGTCTTGGATGGACCCATAAAACGATGATCCTCAGAATCTGCTCAGCTCTCTTATTCCTATCGTCGCTAGTGGCCGCGGCCCAGGTTCGCGTATGGCAAGGCACGTTGACACTACCGACGTATGAGGAAGGCGCACCGGATCTCAATCCGCCATTCGATCAGTACGCAAACGGCCGCTTTAACTATCCGTACACGCTGCGCGACAACTTGACGGATCGGCGTACCGACCATGCCTGGCGTGCGGTGTTTCTGGAAAATGAATACTTGAAGTGTTCCCTGCTGCCCGATCTAGGAGGTCACGTTTACACGTGCACCGACAAGATCAGTGGGCAGCCGATGTTTTACGCGAACCCCTCCATCAAGAAGGCGGCGATTTCCTATCGCGGTGCATGGGCCGCGTTCGGAATCGAATTCAACTTTCCTGTTTCCCACAATTGGGTGAGTCTTTCTCCCGTAGATTTCGCTTTCGGCACAAGAAACGACGGCAGCGCTTCCGTTACGGTGAGCAACGTCGATCGCGTCTACGGGATGCAATGGTCGGTCGAACTCGTGCTCCGGCCGCATTCTACGGTTCTGGAACAGCGAGTTACGCTGAACAATCGGAGCGATGTTCGGCACCGGTTTTACTGGTGGAATAACGCCGGAGTTCAGGTTTGGGACGATTCGCGAATCCAATACCCAATGCGCTTTACCGCGAGCCATGGTTTTCGAGAGGTGACGACCTGGCCGGTTGAAGCAGATGGTACGGATCTCAGCATCATCAAGAATCAGACGAAAGGGCCAGTGTCTTCATTTGTGCATGGGAGTCGCGAGCCGTTCATGGGAGTCTGGAACCCACACACGAGTACAGGAACGGTCCATTACGCAGACTATGCTCAACTTCCCGCAAAGAAGATCTGGTCGTGGGGAACCGATCCCGACGGGCTGGATTGGCGCAAAACACTCTCGGACAACAATAGCGCCTACGTGGAAATCCAAGCGGGACTCTTTAGGAATCAGGAAACCTATGCCTTCCTTGAGCCTCGGCAGACGATCAGGTTCTCTGAGTTCTGGATGCCGGTGCGCGACATTGACGGAATTTCGCGAGCTAATCTGACAGGTGTGGTCCACCTGAGCAGGAAACAGGCCGCGCTCGTGACTGGCCTCAACGTGAATCAGGCACTTCCCGGCGCGACGCTACGCATTGCACTTGGAAACCAAACCATCTTTCAGGAAAAAGCTGATCTTGTTCCTCAACACACCTGGACGCACGAAGTGACGAATGCAGATCCGCAGCGGAAGTACACATTTGAGCTTCGCGACGCGAACGGAACTGTTCTGCTCGGTCAGACCGAAGGCGAGTACGATTGGACTCCCATCGAAGAAGTTCGTGTCGGGCCGCAGCGCGCTTACCAGATTCCTGAACCGGAACACCGCACCGAAGACGACTGGCTTCAACTGGGAAATGAGCAGGAGCTGGATGGCAATCTCTTGGGAGCGCTCCAAAACTATCAGGGCGGGTTGGGCAAGTTTTCAGAGAGCTTCGAGCTGAACAAGTCGGCGGGGAGACTGTATGCGAGTTTGCTACGCTTCCAGGAGGCGAAGGAGAGGCTCGAGCCGGTTCACGCCCGCGATACATCGGACTCCGAAATTTTGTATTACCTGGGAATTGCGTACGAAGCGATCGGCGAGAACCGACAGGCCCGTGAATCGTACGAAGCTGCTGCACGCATGCCAGAATTCCGCGCTGCGGCCTCAATGCGGTTGGCTGAGTTCGTGGCGCGGGAAGGAAATTTGAGACTGGCAGAGTCTTACCTCCAAGTGGCGACGGAGGCTGCTCCGGACGATCTTCGTTCTGCTGAGGAGCTAATTGCAGTATTGGGAGCGGACGGGCAGAAGGAAAAGTCGCAGAAGCTCGCACGGGAATGGCTGGCGCGATTTCCACAAAGCCACTTTCTGCTCGAGCAGCTTGGGAAGCCTGACTTGCATCATCTCGGCGATGATGCCAATCGCGTATTGAGCGTCGCGTCGGAGTACATGCGTCTGGGGATGTACTCGCAGGCGCTTGCGGTGCTCTCACGTGATTATCCCGCGGCGGTCGCAGATGAGAGCGAGCCGGGCCTACTCTCCCCCGACAAACACCCGTTGATCGCCTACTACCGGGGATTTTGCCGGGAGAGATTGGGGCATTCCGGGGCCGGCGATTTCAACGCGGCGGCAAAGCTCGCGACGGACTACGTGTTCCCCGGCCGCGCTGAGGATCTGCAGGTATTGACCGCTGCGTTGAACTCGAATGCGCAGGATGCGAGTGCACACTACCTGCTGGGAACCCTCTATTTCTCAAAGGGAGTCACGGATCAGGCGCTCGCCGAGTGGGATCAGGCTCGGAAGTTGAATCCACAGATTCGGGTGCTCCACGCCAGCCTGGGGCGCGCTCTGCTGCATGGAAAGAACGATCCGGAGCAAGCTTTAATCGTGTTTCAGGAGGGCCTGCATAACGATCCTCAAAACCTCGCACTCTACACAGGAATCGATCAGGCACTGAGCATTTTGCAGCATCCAGCACAGGAACGCGTTGCGGCGTTTGAGCGGTATCCGGACCTTGCCAACATGCCGACTTCTCTGGTCTACGAACTGATTTTGAATTTGGCCGAAGCTGGAGAGTTCGAGAAGGCAGCCGGGTTGTTCCACAATCGGTTCTTTCAAAGGGAAGAGGGTGGAACCAACGTGCGGCAAGTGTGGCTTGAAGTACAAATCCAGCACGCTTTATCAATGGCGCAGCAGGGACAATGTTCGGAGGCGATCAAGGCCATCGACGATCTGGCGCAACCGGTGCCGGATCTGGCTTTTACGCGTGATGGACTTGAGACATTCCTACGGTCCGCGAGGTTTAGCTATCTGATTGGGAACGTATACAAGAGCTGCAAAGTGCCGGACAAGGCTCTGAGTAGCTTTAAGCAGGCGGCCGAGAAGTCGAGTTTTGGAGATGCGGCTTGGGCGTGGAAGGCGTCTCAGCAACTTCCAGATTTTGATCACAGCTCCGCGAAGCAGAGATTGCAGAGCATTCTCGAGCGCGTCAAGAAATCTGATAGTAGCGAGTCCCCGGGTGGCTGGTGGTTTTACAATGCCGGCATGCTCGATGCCAGCTTGGGAAATGCCCAACAGGCAGAGAGAGAGTTTCGCGAAGCGCTCTTATCTCCTGACACACTGATGACGTATCACCTGACGCGGGTTGCGATGTCGGGCAAAAACATCCGAGGCGCTTCGATTCAGTAGCGGAAGGAATCTCCCATGAATAATCTCTTTCGAGTGCTGCTTGTGCTCATCGCTGGCTGCGGTTTCACCTTCGCGGCGGATGGCGTCATTCACAGCCGGTGGGCCGATTCTGATCCGCGGCTCGACACGAATCCGATGTCTTCGTTTTGGCGCGGGTCGGAACTCATCTACATGGAGTCGGATGCGCTCGGCAAAGCTGAGCCGAAATATCGGACCGAGATCCGGACGCGCTGGACGAAGCAGAACCTCTACTTTCTTTTCGTGTGTCCCTATGAAGAACTCAATCTGACGCCGAATCCGAATACGTCGGCCGAGACCAACGAGCTTTGGAATTGGGATGTCGCGGAAGCGTTCATCGGCGCGGATTTCAAGAACATAAAACGGTACAAAGAATTCGAGATTTCGCCGCAAGGAGAGTGGGTCGATCTGGATATCGACCTCGATCGCCAACATGATGATAGCGGTTGGAAATGGAATTCGAATTTCGAGGTCTCATCGAGGATCGATAAGGCTGCTCACGTGTGGTATGGGACGATGCGAATTCCGTATGCTGCAATCGACAGTCGCCCAGCGGTCGCCGGCAATACTCTACGGATCAATCTCTTTCGTTGTCAGGGACCGGCCTCCAGTCGGCACTACATTGCCTGGCGAGCCCCGATGCGCGACAGTTTCCACACGCCGGAGCGGTTTGGCATTCTGCAGCTCGTGAAGTGAGGGCAGGGAGGTCTTTGCAGCGGAGACTGTTCTTGCTGAGAGTAATCGTGTAGGTAGGGATACTTCGACTGCGCGGTGACTCGCTTCGCTCATCACCGCTCGCTCAGCATGACATTTCTGAGTCTAAGCTTTGCCCAGCGCTAGGCTGTCGCCGCCTTCAAAACTTCCTGCAGGCGTTTACCAACCACGTTCTCTTCTCCGGGCTGCAACATCCAGACGCCGACGACAATTGTGTTCGGTCCGCCGGGCAAGCCAGCGCTTGCAGGTGAGCCTCCGGTCGATGGATTCAACTCTATGCGTGGAGTGCCTTGCCTCATTTTGTGCATCACTTCAATGCCAGTGATCTTGACTCGGTTCTGGTCATAGGTGATGAGCAGGTGGGGAACATGGTTGGCGACTTCAGGGATGAAGATTTGAGTTTGCACCGTCGGAATCGAAGTCAGCTGTTTTGCGATTACATCCGCTCGGCGACGGTACTCCGCGTCCATCACGGCATCGTCCTGTTTCAGAAACCAATCTACAGCTGCGACGAGGCCAACAATTTCCTCCTTGGCCACTTTCATGCCGCGCCCCAGGGTATTGGAGTTTGGGGAATTGTTTTTCTTCGCTGCTTCGATCAGGTCCTTTCTGCCCAGCAGCAAGCCTGTACACTGCGGTCCGCGAAGGCCCTTGCCCCCGGAAAACGTGACCAGGTCAAATCCCATCTGCGTGTATTTCCAGAGATTCGAGATCGGCGGGACATCTGCAGCGGCATCGTTAAAGGAAGGTACTCCATGCTGACGAGCTACTCTCACCCAATCTTCACGGCTGATTTTGCCTTCGGCCGCGTTGAAAAAGTGGGCCATCACCGTGCGGTCATTGAACGCTTGTTCGTACTCCTCAAGGGTCTCGACCTCCACAAATCGGATTCCGGAGTTACGCATCGCGTGCTCATAGTCGTAACGATGAGATTTCTGAATGAGGACTTCATTCTTGAGGCCAGCTATGTCGGTGGGAATACCGAGAATGGCTTGATCATTTCCCATGGTGACGCAAGCTGCCGTGCCCACCACGAGCGCTGCGGCGGCGCCAGCAGTGACCAGCGCAGCTTCGCAGCGTAGTTGCTTCGCCAGATACACTCCGGAGGCGTCGAGCAGTTCGTTGAGATGTACCGGCCTCTTGGCCGCCAGCGCAACCGCCGCTTGCACTTCATCGGGCATTGTCGAAGCTGACAGAACGGTATAAGTGCCTGCGGCATTGATGAACGGGGTTACACCGAGTTTCTGGTAGTAGTCCACGGCCGCGGTCGATTCTCTGCAAACTGCTCGAGTTGCCAGAATCGGAACTGCTGCGAATGCGGCACTGCCTGCGGCAATGGTTTGTGCGCCTTTGCTCAAGAGTGTGCGCCGAGTAATCCGTGGCATGGCTGATCCTCCAGAACGCTGTTGGAATTTCGACGATCAATCTCGCGGATAATCGTCGGCCCGCGCTGGCAAAGACTCGCCTTTGTCGGGAGTGCTGAAATATTGCGGGCGGGCCTTCTCCCACTCCACCATACTGAGACCGGAAGGGTCGTACAAGATGCGGCCTGCGCGAATCGTCATACGGGCCGTCAGTTTCGCGTTTCCGTCAAATCTGGCGACGCCACAGTCGATGTAACTGAAATGACCCTTCGCTAGTTCGAGGACCGCGATATCGGCGTCCTTGCCTACCGCCAGAGTGCCCAATTCGGGCCGATGAATCTCGGCCGCCGGATTGACGGTGGATCGGCGAATGATGTCATCCAGAGGCACACCCATAGCCAGGAATTTTGACATCACGATGGTCATGCTGACTACGTTGTAGTCGCCTGTGTGTAAGTCGGTGGACATGGAATCAGGAATGAATCCTTGTTTCTGAGCAGGAACCGCATTGCGAAACCAGAAGCTGCCGGCTCCATGCCCAACGTCAAAGATCACGCCACGCGCGCGAGCCTCTGCCAAGGCGGGATTGATCTTGCCGTCGGCTAGGATTATGGGGAATTGCTGGGCAAAGACGTGGGTGTGAATATCACCTGGGCGCATCTTCTTCAGCAGATCTTCGTAAGTTCTCTCTGGACGAGGCCAGAAGTCGTACATGACCGGAACATTCGCAAGCGTCGCACATTCAATAGCACGATCCACCGCAGCCCACGGCACGTGCTCCGCATCCCAAGGCTCTTTCGTCCAGTAATGCGCAGTCTTTACTCCCACGATAATGTCCCGATATTTCGTGATCGTGGCGGCGCAAAGTTTGGGGTCCATCTCATCCAGACTTTGTTCCAGCCCGCCTCCCATCCCGTTCCCGACGATATTCAGGAAAGCCAGAACGCGCACCTTGGCGCGATCGATGACTTCCTCCTTCTCTTGCAGGAAGGTTTCGGCGCCTGCCGTACCTGCATCGACGATAGTGGTCACGCCAGATTGCAACGCCATATCCGCCGGGATGCCAAGGGGGAGAGCGTGCGCTCGGGCCTCAGGAGTGAACCAGGCGAGTGGCGCTCCTCCGTGACCGACATGGTAGTGAATATCGATCAGTCCCGGCGTGACTAAGAGCTTCGAAACATCCACAACCTTTCCAGCTTGGTCGGCGGGAATATCTCTTTCGACAGCAGCTATCTTGCCCTGGAATACGGCAACGTCGCGCACGTCGTCGATGTGATTGGCAGGATCGATAACGTGGCCGCCTTTTAACAGCAGATCATAACGAGGTGGAGTCTGAGCAAATGTGACGAGAGGAGATCCGATGACGATCGCTAATGCTGTGATGACTGCAAGTGATGTTTTCATGCGCCTCTGACTGGCCCCTGTGTGGTTTGTGTTGAAGCGAAAGTGTACCCACATGAGACAAGATTGTCATCATTGATGAAGAATGCGGATGAAGAGCGGGGCCCAGGACGGTTGTAAACGAGAGTCCAGTGGCGTAATCTGATCGGCTCCCTTGATGTTCAGTCACCGCAAAATTGGAGCGATCAATCGGAAGGAATCATGGATCGTCGTACTTTTGTAAAAGCGGGTTGCATCGGAAGCGCTTCGCTGCTGATACAAGGTCTGGATCCGTTGGTGCGGGCGGATTCTCTTCCTTCCCTCCCACCTATTGAACTGCACGGTCTGCCCGGTTATGCGGCATCGCCACTTGGGATGCCGGGGTTGTTTCCCGGGCGAGTTGTCGAGATCCGCGAGCCCAAGGCTATCGTGGGGAATCGCGTGACGCAGTCGATCGTGCGCCGTCTGCTGGAGCGGGCGATGACCGAACTGACAGGCGAGAAATCGGTTCAGGACGCGTGGACGAAATTCATCGATCCGAAGGACATCGTTGGCATCAAGATCAATCCGTCGGGTGCGCCTGCTTGTTGTTCATCTCCCGAGATCATACGCGAGATCATTGACGCAGTCCGGTCGGTTGGAGTGCCTCCGCGAAATATCGTCGTCTACGACCGATATTCGTATGAGATGGATATCGGTAGCTATCAGACGCTGTTGCCGACTGGGGTTCGCATCGTTGGCATCCAGGACGCCTTCGCCAACGGCGTAGTCGGCTACGAGCCGAATGTCTATTGCGATGCCAATTTCTTCGGCGAGTGGGAAACCCGATCCTACATGGCAAGGATTGTGGCCCACGAAGTAACGAAGATTATCAACGTGCCGACCATGAAGGACCACTCGGCATCCGGGGTTACTGGAGCTCTCAAGAACCTGGCCTATGGTACTTTCAATAACGTTGCGCGCACCCATCAAGCGCCGCATTCTTTTACAAATCCTCTGATCGGATTGCTGTGCACGGTCGAACCGCTACGTTCGAAAGCAGTGCTGCATATCATGGATGGAATGCGCTTGGTATGGCACGGGGGTCCCCTGACGCAGGTCCAGGATTTCATCGAGCAGACAGGGATTCTAATGGTGGCTACCGACCCGGTGGCGATGGACACCGTTGAACTGGAGGCGATCGAGAAGAAACGACGCGAACACGGTGCTCCCTCCGTCTGGGAACACGAGTCAAGCAG
>OCTA010000976.1_pt1 | contig 26641 bp, 13 predicted proteins | sample 1538991 | NCBI WGS metagenome assembly OCTA01 (sample SAMEA3539302, study PRJEB22396) | soil metagenome | biome: tundra; feature: field; material: soil | place: USA | collected 2010-05 | depth 0.15 m | reverse complement strand
ACGTGCCGCCCGTTGTGGCGCTGGCGGTAAAGTTCTGTGTCTGGTTGGCGCTCAGGTTGTTGAAGGTCTGGCTGGCCGGACTAAAGGTGTCGCCGCTGAGCGAGGGTGTAACCAGGTAGCTGCCGCCTGCCGGCAGCGAGAAACTGTAGTTTCCGGAGGCGTCGGTGGAGACGCTCCCACCTCCCGACGTTCCGCCCTGCCCGCTCACCGTCATGGTGACGCCGCTCAGAGCGCCACCGGAAAGAGTGACTTGTCCGGCGATCGTAAAGGTGCTGCCCACCGCGCTGGCGGTGAAGTTCTGTGTCTGGTTGGCGCTGAGGTTGGTGAAGGTCTGGCTGGCCGGGCTGAAGGTGTCGCTGCCCAGCGATGGCGTAACCGTGTAGTTGCCGCCTGCAGGTTCGGTGAAGGTGTAATTTCCAGAGCTGTCGGTGGTGGTGGTGGCGCTCCCGCTCTGCGGCCCGCTCAGCGTCATGGTGACGCCGCTCAGACCCGTCCCGGAAAGGGTGACTTGTCCGGATATGGTGAACGTACTGCCCGTTGTGGCGCTGGCGGTGAAGTTCTGTGTCTGGTTGGCACTGAGGTTGGTGAAGGTCTGGCTGGCCGGGCTGAAGGTGTCGCTGCCCAGCGATGGCGTAACCGTGTAGTTGCCGCCTGCAGTGTCGGTGAAGGTGTAATTTCCGGAGCTGTCGGTTGTGGCGGTGGCGCTCTGCGACCCGCTCAGCGTCATGGTGACGCCGCTGAGACCCGTCCCGGAAAGTGTGACTTGCCCGGAAATCGTAAACGTGCCCGCCGGCATCCCGAGCGAAACCTCAAATACGGTGCCATCGCCGTTGGCTCCGCCCTCGCTGTTATTCACCAGGAAGTTCGCGCTGTTTGGTACCTGAATAAGCCCTACGGGGAGGGATCCTTCGGTCGATGCGTCGAAGTAGTACTCCCCTGCCACCGCAGGGTTGATCGCTGGGTTCATTTTGAAGAACGTGCCGGCGCCGTTCCCGCCTGACGAGGCTGTCCCGTAGAAGTTCCCGTCGGTACCCTGGACCAGTGCGCTTTCGGGACCGCCGCCGTCCGCTCCGGTGCCCGTGAAGCTGTAAAGCGGGTTGAATTTGACGCCCGCTGGGGTGAAGGGCGGTGCAATGGAGAATACCGTGCCCTGGTCATTGGTGCCGCCAGCCGAGGTCGTCCCGTAGAATTTGCCATCCGTGCCCTGAACCAGTGCCCCTTGGGGAGTTCCACCGTCAATGCAGTTGGGGAGGGCACAGAAACTGTAGAGCAAATTGAAACTGACGCCCGCTGGGGTGAAGGGAGGTGCAATGGAGAATACCGTGCCATAGCTATTGGTGCCGCCATTCGCGGTCGTCCCGTATATGTTCCCGTCGGCGCCCTGAACCAGTGGCGTGATCGGCGTGTTACCGTCGGCGCAGTTGTCGAGGGAGCAGAAAGCGTAGAGCGTTACGAGAGGGCCAAGCCCGGTGAAGGGTGGTGAAACGACAAAGATCGTGCCATTGTGGTATTTCCCGCCCCCCGAAGTTGTCCCGTAGAGGTTCCCGTCGGCGCCTTGCAGTAGTCCCCCTCTTGGGGCGCCGCCGTCGAAAGAAATTCCGGTGAACTCGTACAGGGTCGTAAGAGTACCGGTGCTTGGGTTGAATTGAAAGATCGTCCCGCCGCCTGCGGCTGTGCCGAATTTGGTGGTCCCGTAGAAGTTCCCGTCGGTGCCCTGAATGAGCGCGGAAGGTGCACTATCGCCGTATTCGAAGTTGAACACAACTGTGATGACGCCCCCTGGGGTCATCTTGAAGATCGTGCCGTAGTTGTTCGGGAACGACCCGTCAGTTCCGCCGGCTACGGTTGTCCCATAGAAATTTCCGTCGGTGGCCAGGACCAGGGGCCCCGTGGGATTGGCGCCGTTGGCTCCGCTGAAGGTCGCCAGAGTCATGGAGGTCTGGGCAAATCCGGAGGGGATCGTCGCCAGGAGCAGCGCTCCCGCGAATACCATAGGCGCATAATTTCGCATTCGTCTGCAATTTGGCAGGAGCATCCGATTTTCCCCTCTGAACTTGCTTACTTCGTGACCGCCGGAATCGAAGTGAAAGCGCTGGCCGGGTTGAACGCCAGCCCCAGGACGCTGACCTGCCCGCCGGCCGGCTCGTCGAATTCCAGCGTGCCGCGCAGGTTGCCGGTCGCGGGATAATTAGCCGCGAGAACGAAGGACGTGTGACCGTGCGCCGACAGTTGGATGGTATTGGTGCTCAGTAGCTTTCCGGTGTCGTCCTTAATGAGTAAGGTGATGGTGGCGGGTTGGGTCGAGACATTCGCCAGCGCCACGGCGGTCGCATAACCGTTGGTGTTGTCAAAGTACAGCAGGTACGCGGGTAGATTGGTGTTCTGCAACGGCACCACCGCCTGCTGCTGTTGCGTCGTGGTCACGTTATCGGTGAACACCTCAAAGCCGCTGACGTCGCCGTCGCTCAGCAGTTCCGCCCAGCCCACCGCCAGCGGATTACTCAGGCCAGCGGTCTGGACTACGAGCACCGCACCGGCCTGGATCGTGCCGGTAAACGATGCCGTGGTCTCCAGTGGCGTGCCCTGCGGGAAGGTGAGCGGCAAAGCCAGGGGGTTGCCATTGTTGTCATAGAAGTTGAGCGCAACGTTGGCGGCGGTCGATCCGGTGTTCAACAGCGTGAGTGTCGTGGTCCACCGCCCTCCGCCGGATGCCAGTTGCGGCATCGATCCAATGAAATTCAGACCGGGATAAGGATTGGCGACGAAGGTGTAGTTCAGCGTGCCGCTGTTGTTGGTGAATAGGTCATTCTGGCTGCCGAATGGCGCGATGGTGTACCCGGGAACGTGGGGCTCGACCTTCATATAAGATCCCGAGGGCACCATGAAGGATGGGTCGAAGGTATAGGTCAGGCCCAGTTTTAAGTTGAATCCCCCAGACACCGTTGCCGAAGCGGTGAAGTTGGCCGTAGCATTGGCATTCAAGTTATTGAAGCTTGCGCTGGAAGGGCTGAAAGAGTAGCCGAACAGGGAGGGCGTGAGCGTATAGTTGCCGCCGGCCGGCTCGGTGAGAGTGTAGTTGCCGGAGCTATTGGTCGTGGCGGCGTCCACGCCTGCCACCTCTATGGAGACACCGCTCAGGCCGACTCCGGAAAGCGTGACCTGCCCCGAGATGGTATAGCCGGCGCCGGTACCGGTGGTGGCGGTGAAGTTCTGCGTCTGATTGGCGTTCAAATTGGTGAAGGTCGCGCTGGGCGGAGTGAAGGTGTATCCTGCGCCGGGATACGTAGGCGTGACCGTATAGGCGCCGCCGGCCGGCGCGGTGAATGTGTAGTTGCCTGAGCTGTCGGTGGTGGTGGTAGCGTTTACCGAACCGCTCAGCGTCATGGTGACGCCGGGTACGACGTTGAGCGACGCACAGCCAATGCACGACACGTTTCCGGAGATCGTGTAGGTGTTGCCCATGGGGGCGGCGGTGAAGTCAAGTGTCGTATCGGCATGAAAGTCGGTGACTTCGGCGCTCGGGGGCGTAAAACTGTAGCCGCTCAGGATGGGCGTGACTAGGTATGTGCCGCCATAGGCCACGCTGAAGCTGTAGTGTCCGGAGGCATCCGTTAAGGTGGTGCCGGCGGCCGCCATGCTCAAGGTCATGGTGACGCCGGGCAGAGCACTCCCGGCCAGGGTGACTGTTCCGGAAATCGTTCCTCCCATCGTGAGTTGGAACACTGTGCCGTCGTTGGCGGTCCCGCCCAACGGGGTTGTTCCATAAAAGTTCAAGCTGGGTCCTTCCACCAGCCCAGCCACGGGGCGGGCAGGAAACCCTTCGGTTACGCTATAAAGATCGAAGCTAAACACGTCGCCCGCTGGGTCCATCTGGAAGACCGTGCCATCGTTACCACCGGTTCCTCCCTGCTCGGTGGTTCCGTAGAAGTTCCCGTCGCTGCCCAGGACCAGCGCGGCTAACGGGGTGCCACCCTCGACCCCCGTACCGGCGAAGCTATGCGGGGTGTTGAGTACGCCCGCCGAGGTGACTCTGAAAGTCGTACCAAAGCCGCTCCCGCCGCCGTTGGGCGTTGTCCCGTAGAAGCTTCCGTCGGAGCCTTGAATCAATGCGGCCGCGGGTTTGCTGCCGTCGGGGCAGCCGGAGACGAGGCAAAAGCTGTAGATGCTGGTGAAGACGCCAGCCGGGGTGACCTTGAAGATCGTGCCGGAGAAGCCGGTCCCGCCTTGAGAGGTAGTCCCGTAGAAGTTCCCGTCCGCGCCCTGGAGCAGGGGGGCCAAGGGCGTGCTGCCGTCAGTGCAGTTGGGGGAGCCGCAGAAAGCGTAGAGCGTGGTCACCACGTGATCCGGGTTCATCATGAAGACGGTGCCCGCGCTGCCGGTGCCGCTCTCCGAGGTGGTCCCGTAGAAGTTCCCGTTGTCGTCCTCCACCAGTCCCGCCATGGGAACGCCGCCATCCGCGGCCCCTGTGAAGGTGGTCAGCGGCGCCGTGGCTCCGGGCTTGTACCGGAAGATGGTGCCGTTGCCGTTTTGCCCGTTGTTGCCGCTGGTTGTTCCGTAGAAGTTTCCGTCGGTGCCCTGAACCAGCGCGCCGGCCGGGCTGGTACCGTCGGCGCCGCCGGTAAAGCTGTACAGAAGGGTGTAGGTGCCCGAGGGGGTGATCTCGAAGATGGTGCCCCAAGCATCGCTTCCGCTGCCATTGGTGCTGGTTGCGCCGCCGTAATAGGTAGTCCCGTAGAAGTTTCCATCGTTGCCCTGGACTAGCGATGCCTGAGGCATCGCGCCGTTGGCTCCGTTAAAACTGAACAGAGGCGTGATGTTCTGGCCCAGTGCCGCGATGGGGTAGCCGCCGCTACGGAAATAGCGAATAGCAGGGCGATGCAGGTCGGTCTCGATGCGATGATTTGGTTAGCCATTTAAGAGCCTTCACTGGAGGAAACAGGAATTCCTGACGCTGTGCGTCATTTCGCGCAAAGAAATTTCATCGGGACCTTGGTACTGTGCGGACTGTGGCTCGTAGCCACACTACTACCGACCTTGCGTTATGGCACCCGATTTGACACCATTGATGTTCGCCACACAACCATGGAGCACGCTGGAGACATCACGCGCTTGCTTTCGGTCTGGGCCGAAGGCGATGAAGGCGCACTCCAGGAATTAATGCCCCTGGTTTACCAGGAACTACGCCGCATCGCCCAGCACCACATGAGCGGCCAGCCCTCCGGCCACACCCTCCAGCCGACCGCCTTGATCCACGAAGCTTTCGTGAAATTGATCGGCCGCGACGACAAAAAATTCCGCAATCGGACCCACTTCTTTGCCGTAGCTTCCATGGCCATGCGCCAGGTTCTGGTGAACCACGCGAATGCCCGCCTGGCCCAGAAACGCGGCGGCGGCGCCGTGAACATCTCGATCGACGATGGCGACGCTGCCGTCCGGCGGGAAGCCACCGATGTCCTCGCGCTCGACAGTGCGCTGAAGACTCTGCATACCATGGACCCGCGCAAGAGCCGCGTGGTCGAGCTCCGCTATTCGGCGGCCTGAGCATCGAAGAGACCTCGGAAGCGCTCGGCGTTTCGCCCGTCACCGTCACGCGCGATTGGCAAACGGCCCGCGCCTGGCTCGCTCGCGAGCTCGGCATCGGAAGCCAGAGGCTCGGAAACTAGAATCGACCATGACCTCCGACGGCTGGCGCCAAGTCGAGAGCCTCTACCTGCAGGTGTCCGCCCTATCCCCTTTCGGCCGGGCCGCTTTCCTCGAGCATGCCTGCGCCGGAGAACCTTCTCTCCGCGCCGAGGTGGAAAGCCTCCTCGGCGCCGACCTCGCTAGCGGCGATTTCCTCGAATCGCCCCCCGCCCATCTCGCTGCCGACCTGTTCAAAGAACATGCGGAAGAGCCCGAGGCCATCGGCCCCTATCGCATTCTGGGCGTCCTCGGCGAAGGCGGCATGGGCACCGTTTACCGCGCCGAACAGCAAAGCCCGCGCCGCAGAGTAGCTCTCAAGGTGATCAAGGTCGGCATGATCGGCCCCGATCCGCTGCGCCGCTTCGAACTGGAATCGGAAGCCCTCGGCCGCCTGCAGCATCCGGGCATCGCTCAAATCTACGACGCCGGCACGGCCGCCGCTGGTTCAGTGCCCCAGCCGTATTTCGCCATGGAGTTGGTGGAGGGCCGCCCCATGATGGCCTACGCCGCCGAGCGCTCGTTGGACACGCGCGCGCGGCTGGAGCTCATGGCCAAGGTTTGCGACGCCGTCGATCACGCCCACCAGCGCGGCATTCTCCATCGCGATCTGAAGCCCGGCAACATCCTCGTGGACAAGACTGGCCAGCCCAAGATTCTCGACTTCGGCGTTGCCCGCATGCTGGATAGCGATCTGCAAGCTACGCGCCAGACAGATCTTGGACAGCTCATCGGCACACTCGACTATATGAGCCCCGAGCAGACGCTGGGCGTGCCGCTCGACATGGATGTGCGCAGCGATATCTACTCGCTCGGCGTAATCCTGTACGAGTTGCTGGCCGGCAAGCTGCCCTATGATACGAAGCAGCGCGCGCTTCCTGAAATCGTGCGCGTCATCCGCGAACGCGATCCGGAACCGCTCAGCTTTATTCACCGCATCTATCGCGGCGACATCGAGGTGATTGCCGGAAAAGCGCTGGAGAAAGAGAAAGACCGCCGGTATTTTTCCGCCGCGGAATTGGCTCTCGATATCCGGCGTCATCTGGCGGATGAGCCGATTCTGGCCCGCCCTCCCAGCGCGTCGTACCGCGTGGGCAGATTTGTCCGCCGGTATCCTGCCCTCGTTGCGGTATCCAGTGCCACCGTCCTGCTGATCCTTGGTTTCGGCATCGCCATGGCCGTTCTCGCCGTCCGGTACGCCCATCAGCGCGATGCCGCTGAAACCCAGCGCGCCCGCGCCGAACAGGTCTCCGCTTTCTTGTCGGATCTATTCAAAGGCTCCGATCCCTTCTACGCCCAAGGACGCACCCTCACCGCGCGCGACCTCCTCGACGCGGCCTCGGCGCGCATTTCGCAGAACCTCAAAGCGCAGCCCGCCGTCCGCGCCGACCTTCTGGAAGTCATGGGCAACGCCTACCAGCGCCTCGGCATTCTGGACCGCGCCGAAGCCATGTTTGGCGCGCTGATTTCCGACCGCGAGCGCGTCGATGGCGCCGGCAGCGTCGCCTTTGCCCAAGCTCATCGCGAACGCGGCGACGTCCGCCGCTCGCGCAGCGAACTCGCTGGCGCCGAATCCGACCTGCGCATCGCGCTGGCCGTGTTGGAGAAGAATCCCGGCACAAGCCAGAATGAAATGCCGGACACCCTTAATAACCTTGGCTTGGTGTTGCAGTCCGAGGGCAAGATTGTTGACGCCCGCCAGTTTTTTGAACGGGCCGTCCTCTTGTCCCGAAAATTCCCCGGCGAACCGCTGAGAACGCTGACCCTGATGAGCAATTGGGGCAACGTGCTCTGCGACCTGGCCCTCTATCCCCAAGCTGAGCCGATTCTGCGCGAGGTCCTGGACCGCCGGCGCAAGCTCCTTGGCGACAACCATCCGCAGGTTCCCCGGAGCATGGTTCGCCTCGGCCGCCTGCTCACTCTCAAAGGCGCCTATTCAGACGCGGAGACCATGGATCTGGATGCTCTCGAGAGTTTGCGGCGCGTCCTCGGCCCCGAGCACTACGACACCATCTCCACCACCAACAGCCTCGGCCTGATCTACCTCGAGACCGGACGCGCCAGGCAAGCCGAAGCCAGCTTCCGTTCCGCCTTGCAGTCGGGACTTCGGAAGCTCGGCCCGGCCCATGCCGATATCGCCTCCTACCAGACCAACCTGGGCGTCGTACTCATGGAGCGCGGCGACCTCAAAGCCGCCGAGCCGCTTTTCCGCGACAGCCTCGCGATCTGCCGGACTCCCGGGGCCCCCAAACGCCAGACCGCCGCCGTTCTGGCGGCCTACGGGCGACTGCTGATTGTCCGGGGCTCATTCGCGGAGGCCGAACCCATGCTCACCGAATCGTTGGCCCTGCGCCAGACGCAGTTCGGGAAATCCCATCCGTCCACCGCCGACTCGCTGTTGAGGCTCTCCGTGCTGCGCATCGCGCAGAAGCGCTGCGGCGAGGCCGTGCCTCTCTCCCGCGAAGCTCTGGCCATTGCCCGCCGGTTCCTCCCCGAGCGGCACGCCTTCATCGCCACGGCCGCGCTTGGTCTGGCGCGATCTCTGGAAGCCTGCGGTCAGCCAGCCGAAGGTAAACTTCTGGCGCTCGAAGCGCTACGTATTCGCGCGGATATCATGCCCGCCGGAGCCTGGCAAATCGCCGAAGCCCGCCGGTAGGATTACTGCGAAACGCTAGAACCGAATCGGAATTACCCCGGCGTGTCAATTGGTGCCGCGCGGATTGCCTCATTGGCGAACGTGGCGCGCAAACGAGCGGAGGCTTCGGAGGCAGACGCACAGGCCCTTCGTGCTTTTGCGCAAGCAAACGAAGCAAAGGCGCGGCAGGCGCTCGCGGAAAACGAAGGCAATAGGGCGCAAGCGGGTCGGTTTAAACTTTTGGCAGACAAATCCGCGAAGGAGGCAGTATCTCTTAGCAAGGCCGCTGCAGATTTTCGCCAGGAACTGAAGGCCTCCGAGACCCTGCGGGAGCAGAAATTAGTAGAGGAGATGGAGGTAGAGAAACAGCGTGAGTCTCTTAAAGAGCAAGTCACTGCACTGACGAAGGAAAGAGATTCACTAAAGGGACAGGTGGATGCGTTTCCCAGCATTGAATCCGAGATGAAACAGAAGTTTCCGAGCGGATCACTATACCATGCCGGCGAATGGCCGGAATCCTCAGATCCCGCAAGAGCGCGAATGGCCAGATAGCCGGACACACCACCAGCACTATATACGCAGCCGCAAACCAGAGCCATGGATTCAGTTGCCCCGACCGCATCAGGTATACAAGAGGCCACAGCAAGCCGAAATTGAGGCTGCTGTAAGCACAAAAAAGATCAAAAACAGCATCAACGTGGCTTGGTTTTCGAATAGCTTTTCCATAAACTTCGTTACCAGACTGCGGCCCTGGCGCAAGCCGACTTGTCCGACGATAGATGGCCGTTAGCGCCTGTTGCGCCGCCGGTCCAGCCTCTCATCGTCGGCGCGCATGCTTTCGACCCACGCCCCAGCCCCGTCTTTCAATTCCGGATGGTCCTCAACTTTCCAGACTGGCTCTGGGTGTTCGAGCAGTCTCAGATCAGAAGCCGCTGGCGCGTGACCTTTGCCCAGGCGGCCTGTTTGAGAAAACTGCTCCGGCCCCGTTTACCCACCAGATCGTCGATCGCAGCCACCAGATCGCCGGGCAGTACGACGTGCGTTCTCCTATTGGGCATTCTTCATTCAGGATACGCCCTTGCTCGAATTACTCGTTGACGCGCGCCGCCGCCCAATCGTAGAGTTGCCGGTCCTTCTCCACCGATCGCAACAGCAGTGATCCAACCTCGTCATCCGGGTTGATCCAACTCAGGTCGTCCCGGTATTCGGCCGACGTGTTCTCGACCGGTAGGGGGCCCGGCGGAAACTCCAGACCGGCGGCCTGTGCCAGCGCCCTCAGTTTGGCCATACTCTCCTCCATCCGCTCCGTAATGCCCACGAAGAAAAACTCTTCCAGAGCGGCTTTAGCCGCCTGCAAGCGGTCCGGGGCCGCGGGAGCGTTATGGCGGCTGAAAAAGTTCACATTGTGATTCTCACAGAAGGGGATGTCGCGGTCCTGAGTGAGGAGCCATTTCGCGAACTCGCGCAGGGGCAGTTGAGGCGCATCCGGCGGCACCGCTTCCAGCAGGCTTTGCGACGTGATTGTCGGATAATACTTTTTAAAATGCGTCATGTAAGAGACGAACTGCTCGATCGGATCGCGCAGAAACGTAACATACAACATCTTGCGCCCGGCCAACCAGCGCGGAAATGCACGCACGTGGTGCGAACTGAAGCCCCAGATTTCCGGGTCTTGCAGCAGGTAGCTTCGCAGGGCCTCTTCGCCGTAAACAAAGTAGGTGTCGTCCACATACAGCGGCAAATGCCTGGGGCCAAAGTGTCTCGTCAGTAAGACGCGGAGCGAGGTGCCGGCGCACTTTGGCACGTGAATGTGGGCCAGAACCGGACTTCTTTGCGCCCTGGGTTGTTCGACTCCCCCGGCTTCCGCAAACGCGAACATTCTACGCGCGCCGCCCGGCGCCAACGCAATAGACTCGCACTCGACCGCCGGAGCATTGCATTCGAGAAAAGCCGCCTGAATCCGCGCGGGGGCGTCCGGTGTGTCGGCGAAGCCGACCGCGAGCAGGCCCGGCCGATTCATGTGGTTGTGTACCAGCGCTTTTAGGACGCGGACACACTCCGCGGACGGCGTTGCATATGCCCAACAAACCACGAGGTCCGCATTTTCCGGCAACCGGACAACGGCAGGCGCGCGCGGGACGTCCAGCGCGGTGAACTTCCGGAACGGGAGTTGCGCTTTCCGAAGGATCCGCTCCAGTTCCCCCGCCCAGGCTCCTATGCCGCAAATATGATGCTCCGGGCCGAATTCGAAGTACGCTTCGAGCGCCGCGATGAACGCCGCATCGCACCCGTATATTCCGCCGTCGCGCGGCCTGATCCAGCGGCCAGATCCCCGCGGGAGCAACGTATCGGATCCGGCATAGCGAACCTCCAGATTGTTGCGACCGGGCTTCAGATACGCGCCCGGGTCCATTTCAAATCCCTTGCAGCCGTCTCCAACGCCGGCGTTGCGCAAATCTTCGCGAAAGTCCGCACAGCGAACCGTGGCCACCCGCGCCGAATTGACCACGATCTCTACACACACCTGCCGCTCGTAGTTCGCGTCGTCGGCGGCCCAGCCGGAGATACGCGTATCAGTGAGATTGTCTACACAACCGATCAAACTCATGTAGTTGCCCGGCCTCAGTCCAGGGCAAGGCTGAAATCTTCTTTACGCCGGGCCAGGTTAGGGTTATAGTAAGGGTCGTCGGCGATGTATTTGGCCCACTTGTTCTTCATGAACGCGTCTTCAGCGGCGTCTGGGATCTTATCTTTCTCCGTCTTGCTAGCCGACTCGTAATGGTACAACTTGGCATACGGTGTGTAAACGTTTCGATAGCCGAGTTCCAGCAGCTTCAGACACAGGTCCACGTCCTGGAACGCCACTGCCAGATTGGCATCGTCGAATGCCCCGGCCTCGAAGAACTTCTCCCGTGCAACCAATAGGCACGCGGCCGTCATCGCACTGCAGTTCCGGATGAGATTGGGGAAGTCGAAATAGTAATGCGGCAGTTCGCCCGGCACGCCCTTAAAGGCGTGGCTGCAATTGCCGTACAGGCCCATTACGACTCCCGCATGCTGAATGGTATTGTTCGGGTACCACAACTGCGCGCCGACCGCGCCCACCTCGGGGTGCTGGGCGTGTTCCAGCATGGCGGCCAGCCATTCGGGCGTGATAATCGCCGTGTCGTCATTCAGGAACAGGATATAGGGCGACGCTGTGCTACGGGCCGCCTCGTTGTTCATGCGGGAGAAGTTGAATGGTTTGCCGCGCCAATCGAAATAGCGGATCGGCGCCTTGCGCTGGGTCAAACGGGCCGTATATTCTTTCACGTGCTCGGACCGGGAGTTATCGATCAGTATAATGTCGTAGCGTTTGTAGGCCGTCTTTTCCAACACTTCTTCCAATGCCCGGAAGACGTTCCGATGGCCGCCGGTCGGAATGAGTATACTGACTTGCGGCTCTCCCGCGATGGGGTAATGGACGCGATAGCGGCACGGTCCAGTTTCCTCCACCTGGGCGCCGGGTGCGTTTCTCTCCAGATACGACGCCAAGGCCCGTTTTCCATCCATGCTGGCGGCGGGCTTCTCCGCCAGCGCTTTCGCGGCGGAACCCGCTACGGCCCGCCAGTGATAGAGAACCTTGGGTATGCGTTTGATCTTTTGCGTGTGTTCGCTGGCGCGCAGCAGCAAGTCGTAGTCCTGCGCGCCGTGATAGTTTCCGTCTAACCCGCCGAGACGATCCAGCAGCCAGCGTTTCAGCACTACGAAGTGACAAAGATAGTTGCAGGACCGGAACAGGTCCGGAGACCAATCGGGTTTGAAGAATGCGTCGTAACGGCGGCCGTGTTCGTCGAGCTTGTCCTCGTCGGAATAGTATAGATCGATAGCCGGGTCGTCATTGATGCTCCGGACAACTTCAAATAGAGCAAAGGGGGCGAGTTCATCGTCGTGATCCAAAAACGCGACATAGTCGCCCGTACAGAGCCGCAAGGCTTCATTGGTCGCGCCGGAAATGCCGCGATTCTTTGGCAAGGTGACGGGGCGGATACGCGCATCGCCTTTTGCGTATTCCTGCAGAAGAGAAGCCAGCTCGGGGTCGTCGGAACCGTCGTCGGCCAGGCAGAGCTCCCATTCCGGATACGTCTGATCGAGCACGGATTCGATGCAGCGGGTCAATAAGGCGATGGGAGTCTTATATACGGGAACGGCGATGCTGATGCGCGGGCGTACGGCGAACTTGCCGGCATCCAGGCGCATCTGGCGCAAGTCTTCGACGCCAGGTTCGTTGCGGGCGATCCACACGCCGTAACCGGGGGGTGTCTGCCAATCGATTAAGATGTTGCAGATCGCTTCGCGGGTCTGCCCGCTGCGCGCTACAGCCGTCACGCGCACGGTACAGGGGCCTTCGGGGAAGTTGTTTGTGTCCCAGAAAAACCGGTATCCGGATAGGCTGGAGCCGAGGACCTCCGGGTAGCCGCGGGCAACGTCCGGCCGTGGTATGCCGTAAGATGCCGCGACGGGTGGATCGTCGTTAATCCGGATCAGCACACGATCGATCCCAGAGGCTGCCAGCGCCCACCCGCGCATTTCGACCACGTCCCGCGCGGGCAGTACAGCTCCGTCTCCGGGATGGTCGCACACCAACGCGAGAAACTCGTCTGGCGCGCCCTGGCGCGGTGCGCCGGCAGGGTGGGCAACGCCCTCGCGCTCCGGGGTCCGGGAGGCGCCGCCGTTGGGTTCAGCGGTGCGGCCGGTCAGGCGCAGAAGCAATGCGCCGGTGCGGCATAGCACCTTCCAGATCCGGCTATCGTATATCCCTTGAATCGCGCGCTTGTTGGTGACCAGGCCGATTTCGAGATCGCGCATCCGCCCGTCCAGACGCGCCTGGAATTCCAGGCGGCTTTGAAGCCCGCCGATCTGTTCCCGGATTAGTTCTAGCTGTGCCGACATTTGAGAGACCTGGACATGAAAGATCTGGAAAGCTTCGATCTGTTTCCGGACCCGCTCCATGCGTTCGTCCACCGCGGCTATCTGGGAAGTCTGGAGGCCCTCGATCTGTTTCCGGACCCGCTCCATGCGTTCGTCCAGCGCGGCTATCTGGGAAGTCTGGAGGCCCTCGATCTGTTTCCGGACCCGCTCCATCCGTTCGTCCAGTGTGGCGATCTGGGAAGTCCGGAGGCCATCGATCCGTTCCCGGATCGCTTCCAACTGTGCGTCTAACTGTGCGGCGAATTCGGTTCGCGCGCCAGTTCGCAGGGCGACGGCCGCATCCAGCAGCCGCGATATCCGGTCCCGAGGCCAATCGGCCACCGCGCCCTCGGGCGGGGCAACCGGCGGCGGTTCGAGCAGAGCGGCTTCCAGATCGCGCAGCACCGTGGCGGCCTCGCTCCACTTATTCTTGTAGGTACGCGCGTCGGCCAATTCATTCTCAATATTGTGAATGTGCCGGTCTTTGTCGACAGTCACGCGCCCGTTCTGGGCAATACTCAAGAAAAGCTGAGAGAGAGCCAGTACACTCTGCAGATCGGCCTGTTTCCCCGCGGATCCGAAAAACGCGCGCACGGCTTCCAGATCCGCTATGCTCCGGCGCTTGGAGAGCAGGAATCCGGCCCGATAGTGCGGCTCGGCCCAGTCCTGGGCAGCGTACACTTCGTTAAACCGGCGATTGAGCTCCTGGACGAAATCCGTGCCGGGCACCCGCAAGCTGTGGTAAGTCAGCATCATCAGCAACCAGACATCGGTGTTGGCTTGCCCGAAGCCGATCCAGGGATACGCGCCGCTCGAGAACAAGCGCCTTACGGACTCCCGATCGGGCAAGCCGAACTGACGGTGCTCCTGCAAGGCCGGAAGAGGATCTTTCAGCACCACGTTGGCATACTCGACGACCATCGATTCCGCCCAACGGTTGCTTGCGGAGTCGAATGGAAACGCCAAATACAAGCCATCCCGAGTGACCCGGACGAGCTCCGACAAGAACGCCGGCCGCAGTTCACCGGAAATATGCTCTAGCGTATCGAGCGAACAGACCAAATCGAACGCGCCGTCGCGAAAGGGAAGCTGCACTCCACTGGCTTGGACGTAATTCTGCAAATCGGCGGTGGGAACGATGTCCACGACCACCGCCTTCGCGCCGGGAATCAAAGCCCCGGCTAGGGACGAAAACCCCGGCCAGAATGTCTGCGTGTGCCCGCCTACATCCAGGACGTTGTACGTGGACTCACTTGGCCGAAACAGCTTGCCAATGTGCTCCAGCAGGATATACCGCTCGTAGAGATCGAACGCTATTTCCTGCAGGCGCCCGCCGGCGGTCATGACAGATCCCGCGCGCCGCCGGTTTTGGCCGGCGGTGGTGGCAGCGGGACCGCCAGTTCCAGGCAGTGGGTAGGGCGCGTCAACATGGCAAGGATTATCCGCCTAGCGGCAGGCCGGGGACCTGTCACACGGGGACCGAACGATCAAGTCTACCTCAATTCGCCCGAAGCACGCGGCGGCGCAGCGTGTGCTATACTCGGGGGTTTCCAAATGCGACCCAGACCATGTGGCGTGGCGATTCCCTCTTCCTTGTATCCAGCTTGATCTCGAAGGATTTCAAGATCCGCTACCGCAACATGTCACTGGGAATGCTCTGGCCGCCTTTGAATCCTCTGGTGCTGATGGGCGTGCTTACGTTCGTGTTCACCAGGATACTCGAAAGCCCCAACCCGGATTTTGCTCTGTTTGCGAGGTGCGGCCTGGTCCCCTTCAATTTCTTCAGCATCGCCTGGATTTTCGGGACATGCGTTATCTGGTGGAGTCGGCCAACACGGTCCTGTTCTGAATGGTGCCCGTGGTTTACTCTTTCGCCATCGTTCCCACGAACTACAGGACCGTTTACCAGCTCAACCCAGTGGCGGCGCTGGTGATGGCCATGCGCGACATTCCGATGGAAGGGACGCGGCCGGGCGGCGTGCTACTGCTCAAACTCACCGCGATCTCGATGTTCATGCTGGCTACAGGCCTGGTGGTTTTTCGGAGTTTGAAACCGCGATTCTCCGATCGTCTGTGAAGATCATGAGCGTGATTGAATTTCACAACGTGTCCAAGAAATTTAACCGGCATGCCGGGCAGATGTTGCTGCGGAATCACTTGACGCGGTTTTTCATGGGGCAAAAAGAGGATCCGTTCTTTGCGTTAAAGCATGTCTCCTTTTCCGTGGAGCGGGGTGAAAGCCTGGCGGTGATTGGGAGCAATGGAGCCGGCAAGAGCACGTTGCTGGGCCTTGCCGCGGGCATCTCGCAGCCCGATGAAGGCACCGTGGCGGTGAACGGGCAGTTGGCCGCTTTACTGGAATTGGGATCGGGTTTTCATCCCGATCTCACGGGCCGGGAGAATGTGCGGTTGAATGCCGCGTTACTGGGGCTGTCGCGCAAGCAAACGGCCACGGCGTTCGAACGCATCGTGGAATTCTCGGGGATCCGCGAATTCATCGAGGAGCCCTTACGGACCTATTCCACGGGCATGGTGATGCGGCTGGCGTTTTCCGTGGCGATCAACAGGGATCCCGAGATTCTGCTGATCGACGAAATCCTGGCGGTGGGCGACGCGGCATTTCAGGCCAAATGCATCGAGAAGGTACACGAATTCCGGAATGCGGGAAAAACTTTGCTGTGCGTGTCGCATTCGAACATGATCCGGCAATTGTGCGACCGCGCCATCTGGCTCGACCATGGCGAGCTGATCCTGAGCGGTGCGGTGCCCGATGTATTGGAAGCATATGCGGGACGGCAGACCGCAACTGCGTAATGTGAGGGAAGCCTGGCCGGAAACACTACACAGCTACGTCGGGCCATCGCGGAACTGCGGGAGTTGCTGCGCCATACGGATTCTCCGCCGTCACGGCACGAACTCCTGGCGCTGGCGGAGTTTTTGGAAGAGGCCCTGGCGCACATCCAAGCCGGCGAGAAGCAGGCGGTCCGGCACTACGCCGAGTTAGAGCGGCGGCTGCTCGACATTGAGAATAGCCGGTTCCTGCGCACCTTGCAGTGGCCCGGCCGGTTCTTAGGGGACTGGAAAGGCCGCCTGGGCCAATTACTCCTGCATTCCGCTCTGCATCCGCTCTATCTGAAGTTGGTGAATCCTCATTTTACGGCTGATCGTTACCGGCTTTGGGTGGAAAGCGAACCGGCGCCGGGCGAGTGGAAACGCGCCAGACAACCGTTGATCAGCCTGATTTTACCAGTGCACAATCCGAACCGGGACTGGCTGGAAGCGGCCGTTGCCTCGGTGCTCGCCCAGACCTACGGCTGCTGGCAACTCTGTGTGTGCGACGACGCCTCCGCACAGGATTGGGTGGCCGGGTATTTTACCGCCCGGATGTCGACCGAACCGCGCATCCGCTTGGTCCGCTCTAGCGAGCGTCTGGGCATTGCGGGCGCTTTGAACCGGGCGGGCGAATTGGCCAGCGGAGAATACACCGGTTTCCTGGATCAGGACGATACGCTGGCGCCGCACGCGCTCGATTGTGTGGCTCAAGCCGTCCAGGATTCGGAACCCGACCTGTTGTATAGCGACGAGGATTACCTGGACAACCAGGGCCGCCGGGTGCAGCCGATTTTCAAGCCCGCATTTTCTCCGGACCTGCTGCGATGCGGCATGTACTTGGGCCATCTGCTGGTGGTCCGCCACCGAACGCTACGGGAAGCAGGCTGGTTTCGCGCCGGATATGACGGCAGCCAGGATTACGATCTGGCCCTGCGCCTGGCCGCGCGGACGGCGGCGATCCGGCACATTCCGCGCGTGCTCTATCATTGGCGGCAGCACCCGGATTCGACGGCCTTGGATGCCGCCGCCAAACCCTATACGCAAGCTGCCGGGCTAAAGGCCCTTTCCGAGGCGGCCGCGCGGCGCGACCCCCAGGCAGTGGTAGCGGCGGGAGTCTTCCCCAATACCTATCGCGTCCGCTGGTCCGTCCCCGCCAACCTGCGCGCCAGCCTGATCGTTTGTTCGCGGAACGCAAAACTCCTGAAGCATTGCCTGGAGGCGGTCGAAAAGCACACGGCGCACGCGCATCGGGAGATTGTCATCGTGCAGCACCGCACAGGCGACATCGCGGCGATGGATCGGCTGCTGGATGCCTGCGCCTGCGTGCGCGTGCCTTACACGGGGCCATTCAACTTCGCGGCCATGAATAATCTGGGCGCCAGGCATGCTACCGGCGGCGTGTTGGTCTTTATGAATGACGATGTCGAGCCGCTCGACTCCGCATGGCTGACCGCCATGCTGGCGCACGCCAACCGGCGTGAGGTGGGGGCCGTCGGCGCGAAGCTGGTATACCCATCGGGCGCTATCCAGCACGCAGGCATTGTCACCGGCATCATGGAAGGCGCCGGGCATTTGCATCGCAACACCTTCGGCTCCCCGTATTGGAACTGGCTGCCGTTCACGCGCAACGTCAGCGCCGTGACCGGCGCCTGTCTGGCGATCCGCCAGAGCGTTTTCGAGGAGCTGGGCGGCTTCGATGAATCGTTTCCGGTAAACTATAACGACGTGGACTTGTGCCTGCGCGCGCGCCAAGCCGGCTACGAAGTGATTGTGGAACCGGCGGCTCTATTGCGCCACTATGAGTGCCAATCGCGCCAGGCGGGCGTGCGGCTGGAAGAACGCTATTTATTCGAGCAGCGCTGGGCCGCCTGGCTGGAGCGCGGCGATCCCTTCTACAGTCCCCATCTGAGGCGCACTCTGGAGGACGCCGGATTGGAACTGCAGGATCTGGCGGAGCCGGCCGCATGGAGGTAGGCGCCTGGCTGGCCAAGCGCCAGACTCTCTCCGCCGCACTGTTACTCATCCTGGCGTTGCATCTGGCCTTCTTTCCGTTCATCTGGGGAAACAAGACTTTGCTCACCGCATCCCGCGGCCCTATCCCCAGCATCATGCCGAATGGCGCCTGGCACGGTGGCAGCCAAGGACCCACCTTCTCCCGGGGCAACGACATGGGCGCCTCCGGCTGGCTGCAGGAGCCGGATGCGGCGTTGGTCCACCATGAATACTTTCGCGAAAAACATTTGCCTCTTTGGAATCCTTATCAATCGTACGGGGCGCCACTAGCCGCGAACATGCAGTCGCAGCCGTTCAGCCCGCTCTTCCTCCTGTTTGCCCTCGATCCCGGGCCGCGAACTTTCAATTTCTACGTCCTCACCCGCTTTCTGCTGGCGGGCCTCTGCACATACCTTTACTTGCGTCTTTTCCTGCCTTTTGTCCCCTCCCTAACCGGCGGGATTGCCTGCATGCTGTCGGGTTACTATATCCTCTTTTTCGACATGCCGCATTTGAGCGTGGACATCCTGGTGCCCGCCCTGTTTCTGGCCACGGAGCGCCTGTTTCGCGAGCACAGCACCGGTAACGTGGTCCTGTCGATCGCTGTCACGTTCCTTTGCATTGTGGGTGGAATGCCGGAAAGCGCGTTTCTGGTCCTGGCCTTTGGCTGCGCTTACTTCCTCTTCCGGCTTGCCGTGGGTCCGCATACGCGCGCCGCGCGTGTCACTCAACTGAAGTACTTTCTCTTCGCTCAGGGACTAGGGCTGGCGCTGGCGGCCTTTCTCCTGGTTCCGTTTTTCGAATTCATGAAGCTTTCCTTCGACTCGCATCAATTAACCAACGTGCGATTCATCTCCGGCCTGACGCACGACGCCTTTGGTCTCTCGCTTTTTACCTATGTCATACCCACGCTCTTCGGACTTGCCTGGCGGCCCATCGGCCCCGGCCTTAGCGGATACGACAGTCTGCGGGGCTCCATGGGAGTGGTGGAGGTCTTGCTTGCAGTCGTGGCGGTGGGAGGTCTGGCCCGCAGGCCGGAAAACCGCTTCTTTGGCGAGCGGCGTCTCACGCTCTTCTTCTTCGCATCCGCTTTGGCTATCGTTTTGAAGCGGTACGGCGCGCCCGTCATCAATTCGATCGGGCATCTGCCGTTTTGCCAGCTTATTCTGTTTCCGAAGTACGAGGAACCGCTTCTGGCCTTCGCGCTGGCCGTGCTCTGCGCGTGCGGCATGCATCAGGTCTTGACAGACACGGTGAGCCGCCGGCGTCTGGTGGTGTCGATCTTGATTGTCTTTGCGGTGCTAGTCGCGGCCCTGGCGTTTTCGCTGTTCCCGGTGCTGGCGGCAAAAGCCCAACCTCATGTATTTTATATGAGCCTCGCGGGAGCCGGCGCCGTGTTATTCCTAGCTGCGCTCGTTCTACTTGGACCGTCCCGTCCCGCTTCCAAAACGTGGCTGCCGGCCGCCATGGTGATTCTACTGGCGGCGGAAATGGCCGGCCACTATGTTTATCCGGTTTACTATTTTTTGACCAGCTCGGCCAGCGACGATACGGATCCATACCGGGGAGCCCCCTACATCGATTATCTGAAAGCCAGGATCGGCGACCGCGAGCGCGTCTTTGGACGAGACGGAATCCTGCATCCGGACTGGGCGGGCAGTTTTCAGCTCGGCGATATTCGCGGGGTGGATGCCATGTATTACCGCAAGTATTTCGACTTTATCCGATTCTTCCTGCGGGAGGAGATACCGCCAGTGGCGTATGGGGATCTGGTCAACCGCTTCACCGGTCTCCGGTGGCTCTCTGTCGACAGTCCCCTCAAGAGGCGGCTGCTGCAACTCTCGTCGGTGAAATTTCTTTTGTCGCAGCAACCGTATGGCCCAGAGCCGGGGCGGGTACAGGAAATTATCCGGCAGAATGAGGGCCGGCTGGCGAAGGGACGGGATAACCTGATTGAAGTCCGGACGTTCACTATTTCAGGGGAGACCAAGGCGGTTCTGTATGAGCATCCGATCTACGAACGGCTGCCGTTCAGAACAACGGTCACGCCTGCCAGCCGCGAGTTCTCTTTCAGCGTGGCTATGCAACCGGCGGTTTACGACGGATCCATGCCGCTATGTGGAGACGGCGTGGAGTTCCGGTTGGAAGTCCGGGACAGCGCCGGACGGATTCGACCGCTGTACGACCGTTATATCGATCCCAAGCACAATCTGGCGGAGCGCCGCTGGATTCCGGGGTCGGTGGATCTGAGCGAGTACATGGGGCAAACCATAGAGTTGCTGTTCACGACGACTGCGGGGCCCAAAGGCGACACCTGTGCAGCTTGGGCAGGTTGGGGCGATCCGCATTTCAACGGCGACGTTACCGCACAGCCAGCGTTCCGGCAGGTGTACGACCATGAGATCAAGATCTACGAATACTCCGACTACCTTCCGCGGGCGGCCCTGTTTTCCAGCGTGGAAGTGGCCCAGGACGACCAAGCGGCGCTGGCTAGCCTGGGGTCTCCGGCGCTCGACATATTTCAGACGGCGGTGGTTTCGGCAAAGGGTTTGGACGCCGCGGATGTGGCGGCGATTGGGAGCCTCAACAGCCTGCCGCTTGAGCGGGTGCGCGCCGCCAGAATTCTGTCCTACACCTCGCAGGAAGTGAAGATCGATGCCGCCGTTGAGCGGCCCGAACTGCTGGTGCTCAACGACAGCGACTATCCCGGCTGGAAGGTGTACGTGGATGGACGGCGGGCGCACTGGATCACGGCGAATTATCTATTTCGTGGCGTGCTGCTCGAGCCGGGCAGGCACTTGGTGCGGTTCGCTTATGAACCGGCTTCGTTTGCAGCCGGAGCGGCGATTTCCGGGACGGGACTGATTTGCCTGGCGGGGTTTGCCGCGTGGCGGAGACGCACATCGTGGATCGGGTAGGCACCTGGCTGGCCAAGCGACAGACTCTTTCCGCCGTGCTCTTACTGATGCTGGTGTTGCATCTGTATTTTCTTCCGTTCATCTGGGGAGACAAGACGCTGCTAGCGGGTTCGCGCGGCGTGCCCAGCGTAATGCCCGGCGGCGCCTTCTACGGAGGAAGCCAGGGCCCCTATTTTTATAGAGGCAACGATATGGGCGCTTCCGCCTGGATGATGGAGCCGGATGCCCCTTTGGTGCGTCATCAGTATCTTAGCGAAAGAAATCCGCCCCTCTGGAATCCTTACCAAGCCTACGGCGCGCCTCTGGCCGCGAACATGCAGTCGCAGCCGTTCAACCCTCTCTACATCTTGTTCGCGCTCCACCCCGGACCCAGAACTTACAATCTGTTCATCCTGTGCCGCTTCCTGATCGCGGGACTGTGCGCCTATCTTTACCTGCGCCTCTTCTTGCCTTTTGCACCCGCGCTCGCGGGCGGCCTGGTCTGCATGCTGTCGGGCTATCACATCTTGTTCTTCAATACGACCCACCTCAGCGTCGAAGTTCTCACGCCCGCGCTGTTCCTTGCCATCGAGCGCCTGCTGCGGCAACAGAGCGTCCGCAACGTGCTTCTGGCTGCCGCCGTGGTCTTCCTGTCTATCGCCGGCGGAATGCCCGAGAGCACTCTGTTGCTCCTGACGTTCGGCTACGCTTACTTCCTTTTCCGGCTCCTCAGCGACCGCGCGCTCCGCCCCGCGGCGCGCAGGCACATCACGTACTTCGTTTCCGTGAATGTGCTCGGTTTTGCGCTGGCGGCCTTTCTCCTGGCGCCCTTCGTGGAATTCCTGAGCATTTCATTCGACATGCACCAGGTCAGAAATTTGGGCCTGGGGCGTATTACCGGCCTCGATCACGACCGTTTCGGGTTTTCTGTCTTCACCTACGTAGTCCCCACGCTGTTCGGGACCGCATGGAAGACGATTGCGCCTGGCCTGGGTGGTTACACTACCCTGCGCGGCTTCTTCGGTATTCTTGCGGCGCTGTTCGCCCTGATTGCGGTGGGCGGCTTGCCGGTCAACTTCCCGCGCCGCTTTTCAGGTGAGCGCCGCCTCATTGTCTTTTTCCTCGGCGCCGCGCTGGTTGTTCTCTTGAAAAGATACGGCGCGCCGCTCATCGATTGGATCGGTTACTTACCGTTCTACCAGCTTGTCTGGTTTCCGAAATATGAGGAGCCCATTCTGGCCTTTGCGGTTTCGGTGCTTTGCGCATTCGGCGTGGCCCAGGTGTTGGCGCAACAAGTAAGCCGCCGCCGCCTGGTGGTGTCGTTATCGATCGCCTTTTTAGCGCTAGCGGGAATCGCCGCCGTTTCGCTTCCTGTCGTGCTGGCCGCCAAAGCGGAGCCTAATGAATTCTATCTGAGCCTGGAAGGAGCAGCCGCTGTTTTGTTCGTCGCTACCGTGCTTCTGCTTGGGTCCTACACACCGGCGTGGGACGCGCGGAAGGCAAACTGGCTGGCTGGAGCGCTGCTGGCGTTGTTGGCGTGTGAAATGGCCGGCAACTACATTTACCCGGTTTATTATTTGACGACCCGCTCCGCAACCGATGAAGCGAACCCGTACCGAGGCGCTCCGTACATCGGCTTTCTCAAGTCGAATATGGCGGCCAACGAACGCGTTTTCGGAAGCGACGGGATCTTGTATCCGGACTGGGCGGGCGGTTTTCAGCTCGCCGATATTCGTGGCCTGGATGCCATGTATTACTGGAAATATTTGCGCTTTGTACGGTCTTTCCTGCGCGACGAGGCGCCGCACGCTGGAAGCGGAGATCTCGTGGACCGCCTCACCGGGGATAATGAGCACACTTTTGACACAGCGCTGAAGCGACGGCTTCTGCAGCTTTCGTCGGTGAAATACTTTCTATCCATGCGGCCCTTTGCGATCGAGGCGCCGCTTATATGGGACGTCATCCGGCAGAACACCGGCCGGCTGTTACCGGGACGGGAAAACCTGATCGAAGTCCGGACGTTCACTATTTCAGGGGAGACCAAGCCGGTTCTGTATGAGCATCCGATCTATGAGCGGCTGCCGTTCCGAACAACGGTCACGCCTGCCAGCCGCGCGTTCTCTTTCAGCGTGGCCATGCAACCGGCGGTTTACGACGGATCCATGCCGCTATGCGGAGACGGCGTGGAGTTCCGGCTGGAAATCCGGGACAGCGCCGGACGGATTCGACCGCTGTACGACCGTTATATCGATCCCAAGCACAATCTGGCGGAGCGCCGCTGGATTCCGGGGTCGGTCGACCTGAGCGAGTACATGGGGCAAACCGTGGAGTTGCTGTTCACGACGACGCCGGGGCCCAAAGGGGACACTTGTGCCGCTTGGGCAGGTTGGGGCGATCCGCATTTCAACGGCGACGCTAGCGCACAGCCAGCGTTCCGGCAGGTGTACGACCGTGAAATCAAGATCTACGAATACCCCGGCTATCTTCCGCGGGCGGCCCTGTTTTCCAGCGTGGAAGTGGCGCAGGACGACCACGCGGCGCTGGTTAGACTAGCGGCGCCGTCTCTGGACATATTTCAGACGGCGGTAGTTTCCGCAAATGGTTTGGCCGCCGCGGATTTGGCAGCGATTGGGCGCCTCAACAGCCTGCCCCATGAGCGGGTGCGGGCCGCCAGAATTCTGTCTTACACCTCGCAGGAAGTGAAGATCGATGCCGCCGTTGAGCGGCCGGCATTGCTGCTGCTGAATGACAGCGACTATCCCGGCTGGAAGGTGTACGTAGATGGACGGCGGGGGCACTGGATTACGGCGAATTATCTATTTCGTGGCGTACTGCTCGAGCCGGGCAGACACCTGGTGCGGTTCGCTTATGAATCGGCTTCGTTTGCAGCCGGAGCGGCCATTTCCGGGACGGGGCTGATTTGCCTGGCTGGTTTTGCCGTGTGGCGCAGGCGCAGGCTCCCCGTCAGGGCACAGCCCCCTATGTGACCCCTGTGGTCGCAACGACTTCACTGAAAAAATCGCCCGTGATCGGGCTTGGCAGGCGGAACCGCCTGCCCCACCACGGCAAACACAGGATTTCTTTTGGTGGCGCAGGCGGTTCCGCCTGCGACCCGCGATCGTTTCACAGCTTCTCACGGTTGCGGCTCGGCCTGGCGCTCGAATTCATTGAAATCGTTGCCAATCGCCATGGCGAGAGCGAGCAATCTCTGCAGCGCCTCGCTGGGCGAAGAGAAGGTGATGGAAATGGCTCCTGGCGATACCGAAACGCCATCCGGCAGATTGGCGAATTCCTGATTGAGCACGGTGGTGGGCGCTTCCACCAGTACCTTCGGCTGAGCTAGTGCGGCCTGCCGCAGTCCTTCCAAAACCTGGGCGAGCCTTTGGCGGCGCCGCCGTTCATACTGGGCTTCGTCGCCGGTCGCCAAGCGTCTCAAATGCGCGATCAGTTCCTCGCGTCCGGCCACGCCGTTAGCCCCAACCTGGCGGGTAACGCAAGGCCGCAGTATTTGCTGGGCTCTTCTTGGACCCACCTGCAGGAGAGACTGGAGCGTTTCGCGGTCCACCCACGGCCAAGGGAGGTTGTCAAGCTCTGCGATGACTTGATCCAGCCGCCCATACCATATGGGTTTATCGGGCACCGTACTAAGCTAACACGATGACGGCGATTGTGCGCATGTGCGAAAAATGTAGCGATCAGTAACTTCTGATAAGAGAACGTTATCAGAAGTAATAACCTTGGGAGTTGTCATGCCAAGAATGACACCCCGAACGCTTGGGCTTCGGGAAGGATGGCGAAGGCCTCTCCCTGATCGAAGATCGCCTCCCAGTTCAAGGCTCTGACCGAAGAAAAAGGGGGATTTGTGAAGAACGCGAAACGTCCCAAGGCCGGCCGCAAGGCGCGCCGGAAACCGAGTTCCACCCGACAACAGAGAAAAACCATCACGCCGGAGATGCAGAAGCTCATTCTCACGATTGCAGTCGCGCTACTGCTGCTTGCCCTGGCGCTTTGTGGGATTGATATTAAACCGCTCGTAGCCGCCGTGCCCCACATCGCGCGCTTGCTCCGGTAAGCGGCGCGCCGTGGGCCATTTATTTTTCGGATGAAAACCGGCGCGGGGGTATCCGCGTCGGCGTCAGATTGGAAACCGAGGCCGCTCGCTGTCCAATGAAGGGCAGGGAAGTCGGGTGCTCACGACGCACCCGTCGCCCGAAAGCCGGCGAGCTTGCCCGTCGCTTTGTACTGCGGGACCGGGTCGATCTCCTTCAGCACGGATGTGAAAGCGTTTGATAGCGACCACATCGTGCGCGGCCGGAAGTCGTCATGCTGCGGATGGAAATACTGGTCACGCACGAGATGCCGGCGCGGGCGTAAAGACTTTGATCGGCTGCCACACGTTCGTGCAACCGGAATTACCGCGTACTTAAGAAACGGCGGTAAGCTGGAAGTCGCAGCAGATGGATCCGCACGAATCGGCGCGCGGACGGGCCTGTACGATCGGCGCGGGGATGAGATCTCGCTCGATGAGGTGGAGCGAATCGTGATTTGAGGCAATTGTATACGTGGCTGAAGAAACCGGAGCAGCGAAGGCGGGGCCGCCGAAAAGCGAATACGACGTTTATTTGGAAGAGCGAAAGCTGCTCATTGACGCTGCGCGGGAGAGCGCCAGGACCTTCGATAAGGCTATCTTGACCTTCGCCGCGGCGGCGTTTGGATTTTCTGTCGCACTCCTAAAAGAGGCGGCGCCGCATCCCGCTCAGTGGACCTTGGTATGGTTGGGGCTCTCCTGGACAGCATTTACGGTCGGCCTTCTAGCGATCATGCTCTCATTTCTGTTCAGCCACCGCGCCTGTACCTGGTCAATCGAGCGCACCTACGACGAGCTCGTGATCGGCGGGAGGCCGAAAATCAATCCATGGGGACGGGCGACAACTGTATTGAACTATGTCACCGTCGGTCTCCTCTTTTTTGGAATTTCATTCTGGGGAATCTTTGTTTTTGCTAATATGCGGGTGAGCGAAAGCAAACAATCTATGGCTGAGAGCGGCCAATCAACCGAGTTCGCCGCCGGCGCCGCAACCGGCTCCAAAGAAATAGAGAGGCCCGAACCGGAATGGATAAACGCGACAAGCCGCCCCTCGAAAAGCGTGGGTACGATCCCCCTCCGCCGCCGCGGAAGAGTCCGCCACCGAGAACGCCGGAAGAGAAGCAACCGTCTCGTGGAAAGTGAGGTCCCAATGGCCAGCGAAAACCAACGCGTCCTTTAAGGGAGGGCTATACTCCGCCTCCGCCGCCTCCAAAATGTCCGCCGCAGTCGCCAGCGCCACCGCCAGCGGCACCACCGCCTCCAAAGCGATGAGGCGTTGACCCGTAAGGCTATCCGTTTTGGAAAGGATGATTGCGACTTTAGAAGTCGATCATAATCTGGGGTACGCCGGATTCAGCCAGGCCTGCTCTGATCTCGTCCCGGTTGCTGTCTGGAAGCCGAGCCGATGCCGGCAGCCTGTCACTTTCCGATCCGCAGAGCTGTCCGATGCGTGCGCTGTGCGCTTGGCTGGACCAAGCGGGAATTGCGGCTGGACCGTGGCCTTGACCCGGAGAGATTGACACGGGCGCCTCGGCTCCCTTACAAAGGAAGTAGAGGACCGCATGAAGA